>OIZP01001909.1_pt1 | contig 9973 bp, 8 predicted proteins | sample 1588531 | NCBI WGS metagenome assembly OIZP01 (sample SAMN03283283) | human gut metagenome | biome: human-associated habitat; material: feces | host: Homo sapiens | place: Peru | collected 2012 | reverse complement strand
CACCTAATAGTATATTATTGAGCGGAAAACCAGGGGTAGGTAAAACGTATATAACAAAATGGCTTTCTTATAAACTTAATTTACCAATAGTGACGGTTGATTTGGCAACATCGATATCAAGTTACTTGGGTAGAAGTGGACAAAATATAAAAAGTATATTTGACTATGCTAAATCCCAAAATGTTATTTTGTTTTTGGATGAGTTAGATGCTATTGCAAAAAGAAGAGATGATATGGGAGATTTAGGAGAACTTAAACGGTTGGTAAATGTCCTTCTAAAAGAATTGGAAGAATGTCCGGTTACTTGTGTGATTGTAGGTGCTACTAATCACCCGGAGATATTGGATAAAGCAATATGGAGGCGATTCGACAGGAATATAGAAATCCCTATGCCTGGAAAGGAAGAACGCAGGAAACTTGTTGAGAGAACATTGGGTAATAAGTTCGGTGAGATGAAAAGTGATACAATAAAGTTCATTGTTGGAAATACAGAAACTGTTTCTGCTTCTGAAATTTGTAAACTATGTGAACATATAAAGCGTCAGATGGTGATGAATCGCGATGACAAGCCAGATATACTTGCTTTGAGAGAGTGCTGCCGCATAATTGAATTAAAAGATCGAAATGAAAAAGTTCAATTATGTAAGCGGATAAAGAATGAATTTCCAGAATTATCGTTGAGAGATATTTCAAATATTACTATGATTTCATCGGCATCAGTTGGAAGATATATAAAGGAGTGATGATATGGAAAAAGGAAAATATCCCATTATTGCAAATGGAGAATTATATGTAGAGCCGATTAGTAAAAAAATGAATTTTCCACCTAAAGAATGGCCGCATGATTATAACGACGCAAAAATAAATATTTGCAATGATTTGAATAATATCAAAAAGAAGATCGAAGATAAAGAAGAAATATTTTTGGATGAAAAAGTTCTGTGTATTCGATTGGAGCCTAAATTGGAAGCAAAATCATATGTTCCAGATTCTTTGATGATATCGGAAGACATGCAGATTATAGGTGGAAGAAAATATGCCTTTGTAGATGAAAATGGCGAAAAAAAAGATGCAAAATTGTATTTTGTCAAGACAAAAAATGCAGGAATAGATAAATTAGAAAAAACACTGAGAAATGGAAGTAAGGATACTGTCGAAAAATGGAGAAGACAGATACAGTCTATAAAGAATATAGACCTGCTAAGTAGCGAGGAGAAGGTTCAGGGATTGACAGAGGATTGGACGAAAGGAACAATAGAAATTGTTCTTCATCCTTTGGAAAATAGTTTCCAGAAAATGTTAGATGCATTTATGGAAATTTCAGGTTTATCTTCAAATGAAATGAAGATAAAAAGCTATGAAAAAGGTTTAACTTTTATCAGTGCAGTTTGCGATCGGGAAATAATAGCAGCTATTGAAAAGTTTAATCCATTGAGGTCTTTGCACCCTATGGGAGATATTGATCTTGAACCAATGCGAATGGTGCAGGAAGTGGAAGGCCCTAGGCCGGCAAAAAAGAAAATGCGTTCTAATATAACAGTAGGAATGTTTGATGGTGGTATAATTGAAGATCATGTCTTGTTAAAAGGTTATGCAAAGGAAAATGATGTAGTAAATACAACGGCCACATCAAATTCGTTACAACATGGGAATTCAGTGTGTGGAGCTATATTGCATGGTCACTTAGGTGGAAAAACCCCATCAGATGAATTGAAAAATCCCTCTGTATTCGTAGAGTCATTTAGAGTGTTGCCAGCTGAAACACAGATAACGAGTACACGAGATGCTGAATCGGTACATGGAATGTACGAAACTATTGATCAAATTGAAGCTGTTGTAGCTGAACGTAAAGATATAAAATTATATAACTTATCATTTGGTCCTAAAGAACCAATTTTGGATGATAATATAAGTCGATTTACATATGCATTGGATCGTCTGACATATAATGTAGAGGAAGGAGAAATTAACCCGCTTTTTTGTACTGCTGTCGGTAATGATGGTAATAGAGGGGAGTATTTGAACCGTATTCAAACCCCGTCTGATATGGTAAATGGACTTGCGGTGGGAGCATATACATATAATTTGTTTGGTGAAAAAATCAGAGCAGATTATAGCAGTGTAGGTCCTGGAAGAGAAGGAGCGAAAACAAAACCTGATTTGTTAGAGTTTGGTGGCAGTCAGGAACGGCCGTTCATTGTTGTTGGAAGAGGTAATGATAAGGTTGGTATTAGTGCAGGGACAAGTTTGGCAACTCCTGTGGCAACGGGAAAAATTGGTCAGATGATGGCACATTCACCATCAATTACTCCACATTTGGGACGAACATTATTGATTCATAATGCGACCTCTATGTCTGGGGTGCGGGATAATGAATGTGGATATGGATTTGGTAAAGAGGATGTTGATGATATTTTAAAATGTATTGGAAATAAAGTGACAATACTATATTCGGGAGATTTGCCTGCTGCGAGTACGGTTAAATTACCTATTTTTTCACCTGGAGTTAATCAATCAACAGGAAATGTGAGTGTTATATGGACGATAACAACTATTGTTAATCCGGATATAACAGATACGGATGCATATACCAATAACTGTATAGAAGATACATTTTATCCTAACAGTGCGGTGTTTAACTTTTCGAAAAAAGGGAAAAAGACAATAAAGCTAAATCTTACAAAAACAGAAGATGCACAGCAGATGGAAAAATTATTGGAGCAAGGATATAAAATGTCGGAATTACCTGTAAGTGGTGCTGCAAAAAAAGATAAAAGTGAGAATGCACTTAGAAATAAAGATTTAAAATGGGATACTGTTATAAAGAAAACCAAATCTATGAGAGCAACATCATTGTTAAACCCATTTTTAACATTGCATGCGATTGGAAGAAATGGGTATGAGCATGAAAATATTAAGTATTTTGTAGCAGTTACTATTGAAGCCAAAGGGTATAAAGGGAATTTGTATGATAATATACTACAGACATACTCTAACTTGTTGCCGATAGAAATCCATAATGTGAACAAAGTTATGGTTCCTGTTGAATAAATGAAAAAAATCAATTGGAGTGTTTTCCGATTGATTTTTTTATGTATAATTATGTCATGAACAGTTTTTATATTGGAATGATTCCCGGAAAGGGTTTACATATCTTCCAAATGCCATTAATATAAGGAAGGGATCTTCCCATCTATAAAAAATAAGATACGGAGAATTAATATGAAAAAACAACTGAAGGATACTCAGATCCTGTTGGAAATCCTGATCCTGACAGCAGCTGTTGCTATTATTGCGGCGGCAGTCTATTTCTTTCTGGTGCCAAGCCATACCTCTGTCAGCAGCATTTCCGGTCTTGGTATCGTACTTTCCAACTTTGTACCGCTGCCTCTTTCCGCCATCACCATGATTTTGAATGTAGTACTTCTGATCATTGGCTTTTTTACCTGCGGAAGAGAATTTGGCGTAAAAACTGTTTACACCAGTATTATGCTTCCTGTTTTTCTTGGACTGTTTGAAAAAATCTTTCCGGATTTTGGCTCGATGACAAACAGTCAGGAGCTGGATGTTTTGTGCTATACACTGGTAGTCAGTGTGGGACTCAGCATTCTTTTTAACAGAAATGCTTCTTCCGGTGGACTTGATATTGTAGCAAAGATCATGAATAAATATCTTCATATGGAGCTTGGAAAAGCCATGTCTCTGTCCGGTATGTGTGTTGCTCTGTCTGCAGCACTCGTTTACGACAAGAAAACGGTAGTTTTGAGTATCCTTGGAACGTATTTTAACGGAATTGTTCTGGATCATTTTATTTTTGATCATAATATCAAACGCCGGGTATGTATCGTCACTCCAAAGGAAGAAGAACTTCGGGAATTTATCCTTCATGAGCTGCACAGCGGTGCTACGATCTACGAAGCCTATGGTGCCTACAACATGCAGAAGCGCAAAGAAATCATCACGATCGTAGACAAGACCGAATACCAGAAATTGATGAATTTTATCAACAAACTTGATCCAAAAGCATTTATCACAGTTTACAATGTATCTGACATGAGATATCAGCCAAAAATGTAAAAAGTTCCGCAGCACCTCAATCGCTGAAGTGCTGCGGAACTTTTTTTCATAATTTCCTGTGAAAACGTTTCCTGAATTATCTCATGGAGCAAAAAGCCCTCGGGCAGAATTGCACTGTAAACGGTAGATAGTCTGTACCTCGACTGTAAAGGAAAAATGTGTGACAATTAGACTATATTTCTAATACGAGTATCAAAGGTTGAGTCTCAACTTTTGATACCACTACATGGAGGTAAGTCTATGAGTTCAGAAACATCTATGGTGGCAGCAAGTTTCCGTCTTCAGGAATGGGCTGCACAAATCAGAGAATGCCAAAACCGGCCAGCCGACGTGAGCGTTGCCAGCTGGTGTGCAGACCACGGTATCACAAAAGCAAATTATTATTACCGGCTTCATCGGGTGAGGAAAGCCTGTCTGGAACATATGCAGGAAGAAATTCCCGCACAGCAGATAGTCCCTGTAGAACCAGGGCTTTTACAGCAGAATCATAAGGATGACCGCCAGCAGCCGGGACTGCATATTTCCACAAAGGGATTTTCTGTCTATGTAACAGAATCTACCCCGATGTCTCTTCTTGCGGAAGTTCTTGAGGTGATACAGAATGCTGAATGATGCCACCTGCTTTCAGGCAGTTTACATTGTCTGTGGTTACACCGACCTGCGCTTTGGGATGGACCGTCTGGCAGCACTGGTGGAGGCGCAGACAGGAAAGAAGCCCCATGTACCGGATACCCTTTATCTTTTCTGTGGGCGGCGGACAGACCGCATCAAAGGACTGGTGTGGGAAAGGGATGGATGGCTCCTGCTGTACAAGAGATTGTCCGAAAGCCGTTTCCAATGGCCGCGCAGCCCGGAAGAAGTGCGTTCCCTGACACCACAGCAGTTCCGATGGCTGATGGAGGGACTGACGATCGCACCGAAAAAGTCTGTCAGGCCAGTGGAACCGCCGGAATATATGGGATGATTTTTAACGACAGAACCTTTGTGCAAAACAGAGAAATTTTGATGCTGCTTTGATACATCTGCGGCTGCCCTTTACTCCATTGTAAAGAAAGCCCCTGCCATGGTTTTACGGTCCTATATGCTGCAGCTGCACGTATTTCACTTTTGGAAGGGATACATGGGGAAAAGGATGCCATAAGCGGTACAGATGCCCCTGTGTCCCTGGTCATTATGACGGATGCACTTCCATTGTGAATTCGCAAAAAAGAAGGTTTTCTGTTAGAATGGAACCATCAGAAAAACAGGGGGCAGCGGCATGGCTTTGGAATATACGGAAGAAAAACTGAACAGCCTTGATAAGGAAACAGTCATCCGGCTGTTCCTGGCACAGCAGGGGCAGCTGAAGGAGATCGACCGGACCCTCCAGCTGGTGCTGGAACAGGCTGCGGACTTAAAAAGGCACCGCTTTGGCAGGTCATCCGAGAGGCATGAAACAGAAGGCCAGATTTCTTTTATGGAAGCAGACGGGAAGATGGTATTCTTTAACGAGGCTGTTGCAGGGGAAGAAGCTGGTGAATCAGCGGAAACCGCCGCCCGGCAGCGCCCAAAGAAAAGACAGGGAAAGAGGGAAGAGGATCTTTCCGGTCTTCCGGTTGCAGTAATCGAACATTCCCTGTCAGAAGAAGAATTGGAGGAACGTTTCGGAAAAGACGGGTTCAAACAGCTTCCGGATGAAGTGTACCGCAGATATGGGTTTACCCCGGCGAAAATCGAGGTCGAGGAGCATCATGTAAAGGTGTACGCCGGTAAGAAGACGGATGAAATCGTCAGGGCCCCGCACCCGGAATGCCTTTTAAGGGGGAGCCTGGTATCCCCGTCGCTCGAGGCGGCAGTGATGAACGCAAAATACGTCAATGCCGTCCCGCTTTACCGTCAGGAACAGGAGTTTGAACGTTACGGCCTGCATATCTCCCGGCAGAACATGGCAAACTGGACCATCCAGTGTGCAGACAGGTATCTTGCGGTTCTCTATGATTACCTGCACGAAAAAATGTATCACTATCATGTGCTGCAGGCAGATGAGACGCCAGTCCTGGTAAATAAAGATGGCCGTTCTGCCGGAAGCAAAAGCTTCATGTGGGTATACCGCACCGGGCGGATGTATACAGACCGCCAGATTGTCCTGTATGAATACCAGAAGACGCGGAATGCCAGCCATCCAAGAGAGTTCCTGAAGGATTTCAAAGGCATATGCGTCACGGACGGATACCAGGTCTATCACACGATCGAAAACGAACGGGAAGACCTGAAGATTTCCGGATGCTGGTCCCATGCCAGGCGGAGATTTGATGAAGCGGTCAAAGCACTGCCGAAAGCAGCGCGGAATGGCAGCCGTGCATATCTTGCGCTGAGCATGATACAGGCCATCTACCGGGAAGAAAAGCTACTGAAGGAACTCCCGTCAGAAGAACGGAAACTCCGCCGCCAGTTAAGCGTACGCCCGCTGGTGGAGGCTTATTTCACGTGGGCAAAGGAAACAATCCGGAAAGTCCCACAAAAAAGCAAGACCTGGGAAGGGTTCCAATACTCGATGAACCAGGAAAAATACCTGAAGATGTTCCGGGATGACGGAGAAGTGCCGATGGACAACAACGCTGCAGAGCAGTCGATCCGCGGATTCTGCATCGGTAAGAAGAACTGGGTGATGATTGATACGGTTGCAGGGGCAAAATCGAGCGCCATTATATACAGCATTGCAGAAACCGCGAAAGCCAACAACCTGAAACCGTATGATTATTTCGAGCACCTGCTCAGCGAAATCCCGAAGCATCTGGATGACACGGACCGAAGCTTTCTGGATGACTTGCTTCCCTGGTCACCGAAGCTTCCGGCGAACTGCCGGAAAACCGGTAAAGAAGTGAAATAAAATAAGACTGGAGCAAATCTATCTCTATCATACAGGTTTGCTCCAGTTTTGTATAGGTACGGACTATCTACCGTTTACTTTTAAGAAGACCTTTTTCAAATCTTTCAGCGGAATTGCATTCCCGCACTTGCAATGGTATTGCTTTATCGCTTCATGGTAACATGCACCCCAGGTATTCCCGCATTTTGGACACCGGATGAGCAACATGCCCTTATAAAAAACGGGAGCAGTTTTTGTATCTTCATCTGACTTTGTAGCAGCTTCAATTCCTTCTTCTGATGCTGCCGGAGCTTTTTCTTTTGCGGTTTCCGGTTGGAATTTTTTCAAAACATCTGATAATGGATAGGTAAGCGAATCTGGATCTGAAATAGGTTCCACCTGAGCAGGGTCCTCTGAAAGTGGATCGGGATATTCAATCTCAGAGCTAAAAGGTACATCCTGCTGGAAAAGATCCTCTACTGCTGGTAAATCTTCAATGTTTTTACTCTCTGCCGGACCGATAACGAATTCTGAATTGTCTGGGGCTTCATCGAATTCCGAAACGTCCGGAAGATCAAACGGGGGACAAAATAACGGGTTATTTGAATCCTCCTCATTCAGAGTTGAAACAGCCATCTGATATGCTTCGTCGATAAGTTGTCGTGCCTGCATGGATGTAACCTGAAATTCCATACAGGTATACGGCGTTTTGATTGTTAATAACATAAAAAACCTCCCTATACATTTTATAATCTCTCGGAATCTTCAGCCCGCTAAAATCAAGGCTTTCAGATCCCTCTTTTTATATGAAGAAACTATCCGCCAAGAGATATTAGTATTTGCAAAAGTTCTGAAATGTTCGTACTCAGGATTTCTAAATTACTTAGCTCTGCTGTATCCTTTGAAAAAGCTTGCAGACATTCCTTTCGAGAATATGATTTCGTACCCACTTTCACGATTTCAGGTAAAAAACAGCATTTGAGATACCTGAAGAACTTTGTTACTGATTCTTCAGCATTTGCCAAATATGTCTCCGTGTTAATCCATAGATGACATTGTACGTTATTACCAGAATATCCCAAACCAATCTTGCGGCAACCATTTTGCGTTTCCGCCATCTGCAATGCCACTTTGGCATAGGATATACTGGTTAGCGCGTTTTCGCCTAATGCTGTTACTGTACATATTTCTTGCATTACTCTTTCACTGCTCATCTTGAAATACGTTTTTTTGCTTTTTTTCTGGCAGCCCTCTTCCGCATCTGCTCACTAAGATACCGCATCTGCTCCATATCCTCTTTCGGATCTCTTGGATGACCTGGACACATCAAGACCCAGCTCAAAAATCCGCAAAAAAGTCCACAAGCTCCAATAATTCCACCAAGTGTAAGTGCCATAACCTTCCATCTCCTTTTCAAACGTTAGAGAGCTGATTTACACTCTCTTATATAGAATTGTAAATCCACTTTCAAAAATTTCTCACATACGAAAAAAAGCGCGGAATTCTGTTAAAATTCCACGCTTTGCGAATATTTATTTTCTTTATAAAAGGAGAACTTATTCTTCAGGATATTTTTTTCGGAAACTTTCTAAAACATGTTCAAACATAGTTTCGATTTCTTCCGCTGTCATAGAGCTGTGCCCCTTTCGCTGTGTAAAACTTTGTTTTATTGTATTGCAGATAAGGGAGAAATTCAAGAGAAAAACGGAAGTTTCTAAAGGATATTACATTTACCATTTTCAATTCCGACACCCGGATCCGGCGGGAGAACAGAATGATAAAAGAAAATTGTTGAACAAAATTATGTACGGCTTTTACTGGAAATGTGCTGTAGAAATGACGCAATGCCGGAATAAAACTGGTAAAAATGAACAAAAATCCGGGGCGAAATTCTATGCCTTGAGGGGGACATCTGTGTTGACATTTGTTATATTCATCGCTAGAATAAAAACACAAGGGGCTTTCCAGACACGGCTCCCCGCGAACGGAAAACTGTTCGTAAGCTTATCACAGGAGGAACGAAAAATGAAGAAAATTGTGACGCTGCTGCTGGCAGTGTGCATGCTGCTGACGCTGTGCGCCTGCGGCAGAAGCACGACCCCAGCCGCAACCACCGCAACCACTGCCGCCGCTTCCGGCGACGGTGAGACGACCGCTGCCGCCAATACCGGCGTGGGCGGCACCGCCTACCCCAACCCCCTGCAGGACGTCCGCGTCCGTCAGGCTCTGTGGTATGCCATTGATATGGATGCCATCGTTGAGGGCCTGTGGGAGAACAACGTTGTCGCTGCACACAAGTCTCTGGTGCCGGACGGCTACTGGCAGGCAGACGGTCTGACCGAGTACAACTACAATCCGGAGCTGGCGAAGCAGCTGTTGGACGAGGCCGGTTGGGATGGCTCCTACACCCTGCAGGCAGTTTACTACACCGGCAACCTGCTGGACACCATCACCGCCATCCAGGGCTACTGGGCCGAGGTCGGCGTGAAGATGGAGTTCCAGCTGCTGACTGACAACCTGACCGTTCAGCTGTGGACCCCCTCTCCCGACGGCAAGACCTCCGCTGTCAACTGGGATCTGTGCTTCGCCGGCACCAACGCTCTGACTCTGGGTGAGTTGTACAACCGTCATCACAGCACCGCGCCCAACAATTCCACCGTTCTGCCCGATGAGCGGCTGGACGCACTGATCGAGACTGCCAAGTCCGCCGTGACCCCCGACGACCAGAAGGCTGCTTACGATGTCATCCAGGTTTACGAGAACGAGAACGTGGAAGTCATTCCTCTGTTCTATATTCCCTCCTGGGTCGTGACTTCCAAGCATCTCGATATGGCCGGCAACGCCGTCGGCAACGACCAGTTCTCCTACACCAAGAACATTCTGGACTGGACCATCGACCGCGACGACAAGACCATGTACACCAACACCGGTGCTGTCAACGCTCTGGAGCATACCGCTACCAACCCCGGCCTGTTCTGGCACCAGGAAATCGTCTTTGACCGCCTGCTGAACGCCGACACCAGCCTGACGCCCACCGACGGCTCTCTG
>OIZP01001907.1_pt1 | contig 9978 bp, 8 predicted proteins | sample 1588531 | NCBI WGS metagenome assembly OIZP01 (sample SAMN03283283) | human gut metagenome | biome: human-associated habitat; material: feces | host: Homo sapiens | place: Peru | collected 2012 | reverse complement strand
TAGGAATTATAGTAAGCCATGCACTATTATTAGATGGTGCTACATATTCTATTTTTATATCATTTTTTGCATATTGACTATTTAACATTTCTATCATTGAATCTGGTGCATAAACAGTAAAATTCGTTTTATCTTTTGTCTGTCCAGTAACGAGCATCTTATCAGGATCAACTCTTACACTTTCAATTTCATCATTTATCCACTTTTGTTGGAACTCACTAAATACTATTCTATCAGAACTACTTTCTCCATTTAAAAGAAATGATGCAGCAAAAAATAATAATATTATAGCTATTATCCAAACAGTAGCACTTGAATATTTTTTCATTCAAGGCCCTCCTTTCTTATAGTCTTATTATCTTAATTTTTAACTACTAATTATTTTTCATACACTTCTCTTTTTAATATTCCTATAAAAGGTAGGTTTCTATATTTTTCAGCATAATCTAATCCATACCCAACTAAAAATTCATCTGGTGTTTCAAATCCAACGTATTTACAATCTATGTCTACTTTTCTTCTAGACGGTTTAGTTAATAATGATGCTATTTCTACTGAACTAGCATTTCTAGTCTTTAAATAATTTAATAAATAACTTAATGTAACTCCACTATCTACTATATCTTCAACTATTAATATATGTTTTCCTGAAATTTCACTATCTAAATCTTTTAGTATTCTTACTACTCCAGTAGTTTCAGAATAACTTCCATAACTAGATACTGCCATAAAATCAATTTCACATGGTATAGTTATATTTTTTATTAATTCTGAAGCAAATATTACTGACCCCTTTAAAACCCCTACTACTAATAAATCTTTTCCCTTATAATCTCTACTAATTCTTTCTGCTAATTCCTTTGTTTTAGCTTCAATAGCTTCTTTACTAATTAACACTTCTCTTATATCTTGTAACATAAATTTTATCCCTTTCTACTAAACGCTATTTTTAATATTTTTTTAGTATCCTTAGTTATTTTAAATTTTTGTGATGTTTTACATCCTACAACCCATGAAATTTCATCATCAAAGCATACAATTGGTATCTCATCTCTATCATCTCTTGGAATTTTTAAATCCATAAAAATATCTTTAATCTTTTTACTACCATTCATTCCTAAAGGAACAATTTTATCTCCATCTTTTCTATGTCTGATTAAAATATCTCTTTTTATCTTATCATAATCAAATAGCTTTATTAAGTCATTTTTAGGGAATTTTCCCTTGTAATTATTGTCTATAACTTGGAATTTTATTTCATAATCTTCAAAGTAAATATTATTTGAAAATTCTTCTTTTTTTATCAATACCTTATTATTGTTATTTTTATTTTGACTTTGATTTGACTTAAATATAATATCACCATATAAATTTTCACATACTATGTTATTTGTTAAATTTATTTTTTTCCCAGTTGAATTTTTAGATAAACTAGTAATTTGATTTATATGTTTCATTTCAAAATTTTCATGAGAATTCGAAATATTTTTAAATGCCATAATTATTACTCTAGAAATTATAGAATCCATTTCATCCTTAAATAATTCCTTTTTTATAATTAGTTCATTAATTTTAGTTTTACAATATTTATTGTAGCACCTTTTGGAATATTCTTCTATAAATTCATTATCTTTTTGTAATAATAATACCATCCTATTTAATGTTTCAACTATGTCATCATTAAAATGTTCTTTCATATAAGGAAGTATATCCAATCTAACTCTATTTCTACTATAAATTCTTTCATGGTTACTTTTATCTATTCTAGGATTTAAAGAATTATATTCACAATATTCTTCAATTTCATTCCTTTCCATTTCAAGAATAGGTCTTATATATTTATTATTTCTTATTGGTTCGATTCCTTTTAAACCTGTTAGACCAGCACCACGTAATAAATTCATTATTATTGTTTCTGCTTTATCATTTTTATTATGTGCAATTGCAATTTTTTGAGAATTTGTATGTTCTAATATTTCATCAAAAAACTCATATCTTAATATTCTTCCAGCTTCTTCTGTTCCCACTTTATTATTATTAGCATATTTTTGTACATCTATTCTTTTTGCGTAACAATCTATATTATTTTTTTTGCAATAATATTGTACACTTTGAAAGTCTTGGTAATCTATACTAATATTATATTCTATTCCTGGTTCAATTTCTATTTTATTACTGTTTTCTATAGCTCCAATTGTGGAACCTGAATAACATCTAACAAGACCACCTGTTCCCAGTAAAATTCCTCCAAAATATCTTGTTACAACTATAAGTACATTACATAGTCTATTTTTTTGTAAAATATTAAGCATTGGAGCGCCAGCAGTTCCCCCAGACGAAGTCCGGTTGAGAGTTCCAGCAGGTATAACTCATATAGGCCGTCGTACTTTGCTTGGATGAGAAACCGCTGCATTTCTTCTATCGAAAGAATCTGCATCATCGGGCCTCTCTTGGGCGGGAGTTTGCATCCCACATTTGGATTTTTTCGCAAGAAGCCACTCTCAATGGCTTTTTCCAAAGCCGCTCCGCACAGCACATGCATCTTTCGGACAATGGAAGCGGATAAGCCTTCTCCGTATTGCTCGACTCGAATCACTCGACCACTTTTCAGCATTTTTGAATAGAATTGCTGCAAGTCACTTTCAGACAGTTGATTCAGCGGTATTTTTCCAAGTTCCGGGATAATATGGTTATAGATGTTATTCTCATATGCATCTCTGGTCGACTCCCGAACACCTGGTTTGGTATAATTCTGATACCAAAAGTCGATCCACACACCAAATGGCATATCCGGAGCCAATTTTTTGCTGGGGGGAAGCGTTTTCTCAATCAATTCATTCAGTTTATTCTGACACTCAGTCCTGGTTTTTGCCAGGACATTTTTTGTAATGGGGTCACCGTTCTCCTTGTAGGATACGACAACACGCCCCTCCCAGCGCCCGTCTTTTCTCTTTCGGATTGTTCCCGCTCCATTTTTTCTTCTACCTGTCATTATCATTTCCTCCTACATGATTTGACCAAGAAAATCTCCAACGACATTTGCAGCCTGCTCCCGCATATCTTTGGTCACATGGGTATAGGTATCCAACGTGAATGAGGCGTTTGTGTGTCCCAATATTCCAGCCAAGGTCTTTGCATCGACTCCGCTTGTCAGGGCATGTGTAGCAAATGTGTGGCGCAAATCATGGAAGCGAATAGACGGCAACCCTGCCTGCTTGAGTAACCTTTTCATTTGATGATAGGGAGTAGAGGGGGCCATTGGTGCTTCCGGACGAACAGGATTGGGAAAAATCCACTGACTATAGGACGTTTTCTTTCGTTTTTTAAGTAACTCCAAAGTATGGGGCGGTAATGTAATGGTACGCCTGCCTGCGTTAGTCTTCGTTTCACCTACACAGCATGGCTGATGCTTCATTGCTATCACCGCACGGCGTATCCGCAGCTTCCCTGTAGAAAAATCCAGGTCCTGCCATTGCAGGCCGCAAATCTCTCCACGGCGAAGCCCTGTCGTCAGCTCTGTATAGAAAAAATCATGCCAGACAGCGTCATTCTCCAGCTCTGTCATAAACCTTTCCACCTGCTCCTCCGTCAAAATTTGCTTTGGAGGATAGTTCGGTTTTGGGATTCTCGTACCATTTGTTGGATTGTCTACTACCAGATGTTCCCGCACAGCCGCATCCATAGCCTCATGAAGCATCATATGGATTCTGCGAATAGAACTATCCGCAAGCTGAAACCCCATGGTATCATGCTCATTGATCCTACCATTTTCTTTCAGTCTGTTGTACATCTGCTGAATATCTTCTGTGGTAATATCCGAAATTCGCATCATACCCAAGCGTGGCTTGATATAGTTTTCGATCATGCTTTCATAGCTGGATAGAGTATTGGGCCGTACCGCATACGCCGCATAGTTCTCTTTCCATCGATCCAGCCACTCGCCCAATGGAATATCGCAGTCCTCGGACAGTTCAACATCCCGGTATGTTTCAATGTGCTGGTGAAGTTTCTCCATCAGCATTTTCTGTGTTTTGGCGAAGACGGAGCGAAAGATTGGAGTACCATTGGCTTTGTGCCCGACAACGATCCGTCCTTCCCATCTTCCATCTTTCCTTTTTCGGACCAGGCCATCGCCATCCGGTCTTTTGTTTGCCATTTTGTATTCCTCCTTTTTCCAAACACATATCACAGAATTTCATAAATATCCAGGTGGCAAAACGGAGAAAAGGCATTCTTTATGCAGCATTCCCGTTGTGTATTGCAAGCAGGATACCCCGCATAACATAATCCACACACGGAATCGCCACGCTATTTCCAAGGGCTTTATACCGTGCCGCATCGGAAGCTCCGGGAATATCTGTCCAATGGTCAGGAAATCCTTGCAAGCGCTCACATTCCAGTGGTGTCAGACGGCGAATCAGGTTTTGGGAGGCCACGATGCACTTATCATTGCTGACATACTGATTGCCAATGCCCTTATGGTCTGACCGGACGAGTGTGCCGACTACATTCTGATAAGGCTGTGCCACCAGATCTGTAGCATCCTTGTGCTGCCGGGCGCTTTCGGTGCTGACCACTTCGCTCTCCGCAAAAACATCTACCCGCTGACGGCTGAATACCGCATGGTGATCTGTCGCCGTCAGGGTATAAGCAATGTCCTTCTGATATCCGATACCGTTGCCGCCGTTCTGGGGCTGACGATCAATGGCATTGCCATCAATACAAAAGACTTCAGGATCATTTCCTACCAAAGGCACATTATTGCCTCCAGTACCGCATCTTGCTGATATCGTCGGCACCACATCCAGTGGACCTTTATACCTTGCGTCTATCCCATGATTCTCGTACACCATGGGGACGTAGCCGCCTCCCATTCCCATGGACGCTGGAAGCGTCGTAGAGATCCCATCCGTTCTGACAGTAGCGTGTTTTTGATTGGATTCCAGCAATAGTGGCTGATGTCCATGCTCCTGGGCACGCAGCGTCCCAGCGATATTTTCCGAACAATGCATAACCTGACCGCCTTGATCATTGAGGCACAGAATGTTCAGCTTTTCTTTCAGCTCTCTTTCTGGGGTATCGGCTGCAATCTGCGTCCGCTGCTTCTCTGGTTGGGTCCCCAACAATATAGAGTTTTCTCCATCACTGTCAGTAACACCTTGGCGAGCCTGAGTAACAACGGAACGCATTTGCATGTTTTGTGTTGCCATCAAAGCACCGGACAGGCCACCCAAGTCAATTCCCTCATTTCGCTGATTGATATGATAAGACGCACCTACAGGTGGAGGCATATTTGTATTTCTTAGCCCTGCCTGAACTTCCAGTGCCTCTTTAAGCCGCAGAGGCAGTTCCTTCCCTCGTTCCATACTGCGGCGGAGTATACCCAAACAGGCTTTCCTGGTCAAATAGTATTTGGAGTGCGGCTGTTCCTCCAAAATCTGCCACAAGGAAGATTCTTTTCCTTCTCTGGGGCACACCCCAGTATTGAGCGTCCATGCATCGCCACGCCAGGGAGAAAGAGTCTCCCAATACGATTCCCCCAGCAGATTCCCAACGCCCTCGGACAGGTCGAGGAACAGATATGGTATCGAACTTAATTCGGACAATTTCTTCGAGAACGATACGAAAATCTTCGCCTTTGGGCTGTCCGCTGGAGAACGCCCCTGGGACATTTTCCCAGCATAAAAATCTTGGTCGAACAGAGATGCCTGCCCGTCCTCGAAGTAAATCAGCACATCTCATCTCCTTTGTAATTCTCGTTTGCTCCAAGAATAAGCCGGAGCGCGCACCGGCTAACCCCGCACGCGCCCCAGCAACGGATAGGTCCTGGCATGGACTCCCGCCGCAGATAATATCTACCGGCGGGAGTGTCCCACCATTCAATTTCGTAATATCCCCAACGTGTACCATGTTGGGAAAACGCTGCTTTGTTACCTCTATGGGAAATGTTTCAATTTCACTTGCCCACAGAGGTCTAATTCCACAGTGAACTGCCGCCAGCGGGAATCCTCCGATGCCATCGAATAGGCTCCCCATAGTAATTGGCCGCAGATCGTCACGCACTCGCTCTACCACCTTCCAGATATTCCGTTCCTTTCACAGCGGAAATAAATTGTTCAACACCATAAATAGATGGTGTCAGCGGATACTGGCTCAACGCCGTCAGCACCCTTTCCCGATAAGGGCCATTCTTCGCTGCTCTGGAATCCAGAATCGCAATCACCCCTGTGTCATTCTCCGTTCGGATTAGCCGTCCGGCTCCCTGACGTAGCTTTATGATCATCTGCGGAATTGCGCACTCCTGGACAAATTCTCGGACCGTATCGTACTGTGTTTTCTTGTACTCCATGAGCTGCGATCTGAGAGGGAAGGGAAGTCGGACAATAATCACAGAGGAAAGCACATCTCCAGCACAATCCACCCCCTCCCACATACTCCCGGATGCAAACAAAACACTATTCTTTTCTCTTTTGAATTGCCCAATGGCAGTTTTGTCGCTGCGCGTCATCTGAATCAAACGATAGTCCAACAAACGTTTTTTTACCTTTTCATAAACCATGCGAAGCATCCGGTAGGATGTGAAAAGAATTGCGGTGTGTCCTCTGGTTGCGTGTACCAGCTTCACGATCTCATCGCACACAGCTTGAATGTATTCGGGATCATCCATATCCGGGAACGGAACATTTTCAGAGATATAGAGACGTGTGTGATTTTTGTAGTCAAACGGAGAGCCGTTACTGTGTTCCAGTGTGGCACCTTCTGGGATATTTCCGCTGATTCCCAGCTCATGTTTGAAATACCGGAACCCCGTATCATCTTTCATGGTTCCAGACGTGAGTACCCAATGCGTATTGGGCATGGACCACAAATTTCTGTTTAAGTTTCCGCGCATAGCCGTAGGGACACCGCACAAAGACAGCATTCCGTTGCCCCTGTCCACTTCCATCCAACAGAGGTAGTCCCCAGGATGCGTGAACGTGGAGAGCTGCTCCTTGACCATCTTGCACCCCCGTTTCTTCCTCGAATCCGTTTGGAACTCCTCGATTTTTCGGAGATTTTCCAAAATACCAGAAATATCTTTTATCGTCTGCTCATTCAGCTCAATGGTACACCGGTCTTCACCATCATCCAGGCACAATCCGATATTCCGAAAAATATCGGCGTTCTTTTCCAATGTCCTTGCGAGCAGCTGCCGATACTGTTTCCGAGTGTGTTTATCCTTACCGGCATACTTTACGGAATCCAGCAGGTCAGGGATGGTATCCTGCGTAATCTCTGCCCCATAAACGGAGTTGGCCGCTTCCAAAAGCTGATGCGCCTCATCAATAATGTAGTAATTACTGTCCAGTAGCACACCATGGCCAGTGCTATTCTTCAGCCGCTGGGAGGTCAACAGCAGATTATGATTGGTAATCTGAAAGTCAAACTTTCGGTTTGCGGATGCCTGTTTTAAGAATTGGGCGTACCGGCACTGATTTCGATACCCACATTGTCTGCAACTGCCACTGGCACAGATTTTTGCCTTTACATAGCTTGGGAGTTGTACTGTATCCAGGTCGAAGCCCCTTACAGGTAAATTCAACATATCCAGCATGCAGAGAGTATCACTATACCGTTCGCCTGCATCCATTAGGCCATTCACATAGTCATGGTATCGCCGCAGGCAGAAGTAATGTTCTTTTCCCTTCCTCAAAATCGCCCGAAGAGGCCGGTCTAAAATACCCGCGTTCTGAAGGACCTGGGACAGACGGGGAATCTCTTTATCCATAATCTCCCTCTGCAGGTCAATGCTGGACGTCGAAATCGTAATCGGGTTGGCAGCGTACCGGTATGTCCCATCCATCCGGGACGCAACAAAAGCCGCCGTCAAATATGCCATTGTCTTCCCGGTACCAACTCCTGCCTCACAAAGGGTGACTTTCTTTCCGACAAGGCCATTGTACATCACATTGGCCATTCTCACCTGATCCTCCCGCACAGAAAATCCAATTTGCGGAAGCAGGCAGTGGAAAATCATGTCAATCCAGTTACCTCGCTGGATTTGTTCGCCCATATTCATCCGTCTGTCACCAGTGTACTTGATGGCATAGAGGATAGCCGGGATCATCATCGGATAGTTGTGATCGTCCATACGTTCTCTCGTCATCATCACAGAGGAGCCAAGCCCTGTTGTCTTATCCAACGCAATATAGTGATTCATCACCTGATGACAGTAGTGATAAATGATATAGCGTCCCTCAAACGTAAAGTCATAGATCCCGCTGGGGTCTGCTTTCATCCGATCCGGCATCATCCGAAAGCTCATGAAGTCATTTTTCTGGATTTCAAACATAATGGTATCCTCCTATATCTTATGAATCATACTGGTATGATCCACTATTTTTACATGATTTCTACGACTGGCTGCCTACTTAGGAATAAAACGTCCCAACAAATTTCTCAAACTGTCGCTTGTACTTTCTCGCCACCTGCTCAGAAACACCGCACCGTCTGGCTACCTCAGCAGTACAGGATGTCTTCTTTCCATCCATATAGTAGTCCATCAGCATCGGTGCCCAATTATGCCACTCAGCCACTGACTGGCGCAGCTGTGCACAAGTCAGACGGCTTACCGCGGAATCTGCAATATCTTCACTTTCAAGACCCGCATTCGCTAAAATATCATCTTGCATGGTGAGCATGGACTCCACCGGGATATGCTCATACTGCTTTCTATGCTGGAGGTTATCCCGAATCTTTCGCTGCTCCCGATCCCACTCCTGCCACGTCTCTTTGGTTGTTTCAATGAACATGCAGTCCACACCTTTGTCATCCGGAATAACATCGCGGATAAAGTAGCGGCGCTGATCTGTGGGAAGCTTTGCGCATGCTTGGACAATCGCATGCCAGTTCTCCGCGGTTGTTTCTACCAGGCAGGTACTCCCGTCCAGCTGTTTTTCTTGAAGCAGGTACGTTGTTCGCATTCCTATATCCCTCCTGCGCAAAATAAAAAGCCGGGCGCAAAGGCAGAGTATCCCTACTCTAACTTCACGCCCGACCTATGTTGTCATACTGTACGTCACTACAATAGACCTTACTCGGTGTCATGATACGATTCCAATATGCACTTTTTCTTTGTTTACGGAGTACAAAGATTTATGAGACTGTTGCCCGCCAGATATATGTGCCCATATCCTTAGCCGTTCTGTAGTCGAGTTTTCCCTTTACCCTTCGCAAAGAAAGATTTACAACTGCAGTCCTGCCACATTTCTGGCACTTGAGTTCGACCAAACCGCTGGCGGCGCTCATTTTATAACACAATATGCGCCCGCAGGTTTTACACCGAACTTCCACTCGAATAGGTTGGTCTTCTTTTGAGACCATCTCAACCAACTCCTCTCCTGGCTCTGGCCTCCGCAATCAGCTCATTTCGCTCCAGTAATCCAAGCTGCTCCATCCGGAAAGATAACGCACTTCTGGATACCCCAAGCGCATCTGCCATCTCGCAAAAGCACTGATATTTGTATTCTGAGTATTTTCGGCTCAAAACTTTCACCTTATCACCCAGACCATACACGAACATAGCATCTTTCACCGCGTCTTCAGGAAGCAGGAGACACGCTGCCAATGCGTCTGCCTGCCATTCTTCCCAATCCGCAATCTTTCTCCTTGGCGCATTGTTTCGTCTATAATCACAAAGCACACGCTGATTCGGTCCATAAATTCCCGGATATAGACGATACAATATCTGGTGGGCACACTCATGTGCAATCGTGAAATTTCGGCGTCCCTTTGCCTTTGGGGAATGATTCAAACACGCCTCAATCAAAACTGTCTTACCGTCCAAAATGAAAATGGATCTTTCTTTGTTCTCATCGAAAATCGGAACCATTACCTCATCCGGCGCTGTCATTCCTAAAATCGAATGATCATAAGACAACTGGCGAAAGTAAACAGACAGCCCAAGCATTTCAGCTAACTCCATAGGATCAACTCGAT
>OIZP01001905.1_pt1 | contig 9995 bp, 8 predicted proteins | sample 1588531 | NCBI WGS metagenome assembly OIZP01 (sample SAMN03283283) | human gut metagenome | biome: human-associated habitat; material: feces | host: Homo sapiens | place: Peru | collected 2012 | reverse complement strand
AGTTTTATTCAAGTCTATTTTGAAGATAAAAAGAATGAACTGAAAGAAAATTCAATCCGTAATAAGCAGCACATGATGAACAAGCACATTGTTCCGTATTTTGGAACAAGAAAAATGAATGAAATTACACCGGCAGAGATTATCCAGTGGCAGAATACGATTATTGAAAAAGGATATTCAGATGATTACCTGAAAACAATACAGAATCAGATGACGGCATTGTTCAATCATGCGAAGAATATCTACAATCTGGCAGATAATCCCTGTGACAAGGTAAAACGCATGGGAAAGACTTCAAAAAAGAAAATGAAGTTTTGGACAATTGAAGAATATCGGCAGTTTATGACCGGAATAGAACCGGGAAGCAAATATTATGTGCTGTTTGAATTATTATTCTGGACAGGAGCGCGAGAAGGCGAAGCACTCAGCCTTACTCCTGCTGACATTGATTTTGAAAGAAATCTTCTTCAGATCAATAAGACTTACTACCGTATGCATGGAGAAGATGTAATTACTTCTCCGAAAACAGAAGAATCGAATCGTACAATTTCCATACCGGAATTTCTGAAAAAAGAGATTCAAGATTACATTGGTAGATTGTATGAGTTGCCCGAAGATGAACGGATTTTTCCAATGGTTCATGAAGCGGTACAGCATAAGTTAAAACAGGTGGTTCAAAAGACCGGAGTAAAAAAGATAAGAGTACACGACATTCGCCATAGTCATGCAGCATTTCTGATTAATAAGGGTGTGCAGCCATTGCTGATTAAAGAAAGGTTTGGACATACGGACATTCGCATTACATTGAATACTTATGGACATTTATATCCAGATCAGCAGAAAGTGGTGGCAAATATGCTGGATGATGAAAATATAAAAAGCTCCGGAAGTACGAACAACCGGAGCAATGTGACAAATGAGGACGAATCCACAAGTGTCAACCCTAGACAAGTTGATTATAGCAGGGATTCTTCCAGAGAACAACAGATAACTGGTGAGAACAGTTCAGAAAATGGAGGAATTTATGGAACAGAGAAATGAGAATAAAACAGAATTGAAAATGATAAAGATGTCAGATGTCCAGTCCCAGACAGTGGACTGGCTCTGGTATCCGTTTATCCCTTATGGAAAATTAACGATTATTCAGGGAGATCCGGGCGATGGGAAAACTACGTTGGTATTAAATATTGCAGCGAGATTGTCTAAAGGGGAAGGACTGGATAACGATATGAAAGTAACAGAACCAGTAAATATTATTTATCAGACAGCGGAAGATGGACTGGCAGATACAGTAAAACCCAGATTGGAACTGGCAGAAGCGGTCTGTGAAAGAATTATGGTTATAGATGAAACAGAAAAATCACTTTCCATGATTGATGAAAGACTGGAAACTGCTATCAAACAGACTGGTGCGAGAGTGCTTATTTTAGATCCGATTCAGGCATACCTTGGAGGAACAATGGATATGAACCGGGCAAATGAAGCAAGGGATATGACAAAAAGATTGAGCTTGCTGGAAGAAAAGTATAAATGTGCAATTTTATTAATCGGACACATGAATAAAGCTGGGGGAAATAAAGCTGCATATAGAGGAATGGGTTCGATTGACTTTTTTGCAGTAGCCAGAAGCGTGTTATTGGTAGGAAGAATAGAGGGAGAACCAGACTTAAGAGCAGTGGTTCAGATTAAAAATAATCTGGCTGCATTTGGACATTCCAAAGCATTTCGCGTGACAGAAACAGGATTTGAGTGGATAGGTGACTATGAAATCACAGCAGATGAGGTGCTTGGTGGAATTGCCCCAAAGGTAAATAAACTGGAACAGGCAAAGAAGATGCTGAGGGAACTGGCAGAAACATCAACTTCTGTGCAAAGCAGTGAAATCTTTGATATGGCAGAAGATTTGAATATTTCTAAAAGAACACTGGAAAATGCAAAAAAGGAACTTGGAATTAAGGCAAGACGAATCGGCAATTCCTGGTATTGGGATTTAGATAAAGTTAAGCCGGAATAAATTAAGGGTGCAACATTGCAGAGTATATAGAAAATGCGGAATTAAAATGCAAGGTTGCAATCTGTAAAGACATTGCAGTGTTGCGTCCTTACATAAATTGTAAGAAGGTGAGAACTTGAAAAACGTTATGATTCCAGAGGAGTTATTTGGAAAGATTATAAAATATCATTTACTGGATCAGGAACAGGAAGCAGATGATATAAGAAAAGGTCTGGAGAAAAAGCTGGATGCAATGGTAAATCGTGAGGTATACAGTAAATCCAAAACTGCACCAACAGAAGAAGAACGGGAAAAGTTCCGGCAGGAGTATCTGGATAGAAAAGGAATGCAAGAGAGCTTTCGATGGTAACAGTTCGTGTTGATTACCTTTTTACAGGAGCGTGCCACGCCCCTGTGGGAAGTAAACAAGGAGAAAGTTGGTAAGGCGCAGACGGAAAACTGTGGCTGGAATGTGAGATTACTGTAAATTTGATAGTTGTGAAGAATGGAGAAAGATATAATGAAACAGGGAAGATTAGGATATAACAGCAGCAATGACAGATATGGTTTATTATCATCAGATTTATGGATTGATACAGGATTTCACTGTGGAGAAGGTCTGGAAGTTCTAGTTGATGATAAGTGGGTACGGACAAGAATGGAGATGAATCTGGCAAGAGAATGGTATCTGGTGGGAACACCGTACTGTGGAGATCTGGAATATGTGCAGGCAAGAATACCGGAATAATTTGACTGGATAGGTCTTCGTTCCGCTTTAGTCGGTGCAGAACAGACGTCCCCTGGACGTCTTATACCCCCGGAGGGCGCAAGGGTACTTTTGATGGACGGTACGGCTGTCGAAAGTGCTTTTGCGTTACTTTTGACAAAAGTAACAAAACCGTCGTATCCGGCGAAAATTTCTTAATATTGCCATGATTGGCGTAAGTAAAAATTATGTGCTATCTGGCACTTGCTCAGAAAAGAGGTGAGAAATATTATGATAAAACGAACAATTAGCAGTATGATAGGGAAAGGTTCTTTGGCTCATAACAGGAGAGAGTTTTTCGCAGAAAATGTTGATCCGGGTAGAGTGCAATTAAATATTTGTTACCAGAATGAAAATCTGAAGGAAGTCTATAAAGAGTTATTTGATGATGCTGTAGAGAGATACAACCTTGGGAAAAGAAAGGACCGGCAGATTACAAATTACTATGATAAAATCCGGCAGGGAAAACAAGAGAAGTTGTTCCACGAAGTGATTTTTCAAATTGGAAATCGAGAAGATATGGCTGTCGGAACAGCAGAAGGAGATCTGGCTGTAAAAATACTGGATGAATATGTAAAGGACTTCCAGAAACGGAATCCAACGTTACGGGTATTTGGTTGTTATCTGCATCAGGATGAAGCTACCCCACATTTACATATTGATTTTATTCCTTATGTGACTGATTGGAAAGGAAAAGGAATGGATACCAGAGTTTCGTTGAAACAGGCATTAAAAAGTCTTGGATTTCAAGGTGGAAATAAGCATGATACAGAGTTGAACCAGTGGATGAACCATGAAAAAGAAGTTCTGGCAGAGATTGCAAAGCAGCATGGAATTGAATGGGAACAGAAAGGTACTCATGAGGAACATTTGGATGTTTATAACTTTAAGAAGAAAGAGCGAAAAAAGGAAGTACAGGAGCTAGAGCAGGAAAAAGAGTATTTAACTGCAGAAAACGAAGAACTGACAGCACAGATTGCGGAATCCAGAGCAGATATCCAGATTTTAAAAGACGATAAGGAACAGGCAATTAGGGAGAAGCAAGAAGCAGAACAAAGGGCAGAGGACGCAGAAAAAGAACTAAAAAGTCTGGAAGATCGTCGGAATGTGCTACAACCAATCATGGATAATGCCAGTAAGGAAATAAAAGAATATGGAATGATTAAGACGTTTTTACCGGAGGCAGGAACATTTGAACGTGCAGTACCTTACAGGGAGAATAAAATCAAGCCATTGTTTATCAAGATGAAGAATCAGATTGCTGCATTAGCTGGAAAGGTTGTAGAACTTAACAAAATGGTAGAAAGCTGGAAAAATAAATATCAAAAATCTGTTGAGGAATGTGATAATATCCAGAAACAGTTAGACGATGTACGTAAGGAAAATGGAAAATTATCAAATGATAATCAACGTTTACAGGAGACTTCGGACAGATATGACAGAGTGGTGCGTATTCTGGGAACAGAAGTTGTAGAGGATGTAGTGCAGCAGGATATTAAAGAACAAAAGGAATTGGAAGAGCAGCGTCGAATGGAACAAATGCCAAAGGGAAGCGTTCTGAAACAGTTGGAATGGGCAACTCAAAAGAGCCAGATTGAAAACCAACAACGTAAGAAAAATAAAACAAAATACAAAGGATTGGAGATTTAGACTATGAAAAAACAGATTTATGATGAGAAAAATGGAATGAGCTATACGTTGCATGGAGATTACTATTTGCCGGATCTGGTTTTAAGAGAAGAAGAACCGACATATGGAAAATATGGAATGTTACGAAAGCAGTTCTTAAAAGAACACAGATCAGCAAGATATCAATACATGTTATTGACCGGAAAATTGAATGAACATCTGAATCAGATCGATCAGGAAGTCAGAGAACAGGTGGAAATGCTTATGAAACATATGGTAGAAAAACAGGGTGTAACTGAAGAATTAAAGGTACAGGATCAGATGAAGTGGGTTAGGTTAATGAATAATATAAAAGCCAGTGCAGAAGAGATTGTATTGAAAAATATGGTATATGTGTGAGTGTGAGAGAAGAGATCGCTCTTTTACACTTTTGTATATATTAGAATAGCACTTTAGAAAGCACTATGGTAAAATAAAGTGAAGGTAAATCGGAATTGCAGATTTAGAAAAATTGTGGGTATTTGAAAAAAGATTGTAACCCTTAAGAGGCGAGAGTAAATATGGTTTATAGGAAATCTTGTGCTGTTACACTTTCTTGACATTTTCATGACTGTTCTAAGGATATTTTTACATTTGCCTGAGCTATACTTTAGCCATACCGAACAACCGGTAAATAAAAAATCAGGAGGTACTAAAATGATGAACAGATTATTCAAAAGAGGAATGGTAATAGCACTTGCAGCAGCAATGACTACATCCGCAGGTATTCCTGCCATGGCTGCCCAGAAGGAGACACAGGAGGAGACAGTGACTACATCAGAGGTAACACAAACAAATGTAGATTATGGTTCTCTCACTCAGAAGGAGATTGAAGAGTTTAACTCCATTTATGACCGACTTGACGCTATCGACAAAGAGGTAATGAAAGATGCAGATGGTCTTTCTGATGAAGATATCTATGCCAGATACGATCAGTATCAGGATGAAACCGATACCCTCATGGATCGCCTTGAGGAGCTTGATAAAAAAGCCGGGTGGATCGACAACGAGGAATATGAATATTCCGAGGATGGGTATAATGCTCTGTACGATACAGGCAAGCTCACCGCAGAGGAAGCAGAACAGCTTCAGAAAGCATATGAAAGAATCGAAGAAATTGATGCGGAAGTGTGGACGGACGATGATCTTTCAGACGATGAGATCGAAGCCCGCTATGCAAAGTATGATGACGAGATTACATCACTGAACGCACAGATTGAAACGCTTGAAAAGAAAGCGGGTTGGTATGAGGGATGCTATGGAAATTTGAGCGAAGATGAAGTCAATCAGCTTAACAGTATTTACAATAAAATTGATGCAATCTATGACAATATTTATAACGGCTCTGATAACCTCTCTGACGAGGAATTTGCTTCTCGCTATGCGAAGTATTCAGATGAGATTGATGCTTTGGAGGCACAGGCAATCGCTCTTGAAGCGAAAGCAGGTGGAACTAAAATACAGACATACTGATTTTGAAAGATATAATATGGGGAATCTCACAGAATTTCTGAGGGACTCCCCTCATGTGGGATTAAAGATATGGCAAAAAAAATCTATTTGGCAGATGATGAACAGGATATACGAGAAATACTCACAGAATTTTTATCCAATGCCGGATATGAGGTAACAGCATACAAGAATGGTGATACACTCTTTTCTGTTTTTCAGGAGAAGCCCTGTGATCTTGTTATTCTTGATATTATGATGCCGGGTTCAGACGGTCTTTCCATATGTAAAAAGTTAAGGACAATATCATCAGTTCCTATTATTATTTTGACGGCAAAGGATTCAGAGTCTGACCATATGAAGGGATTTATGTATGGAGGGGATGACTATCTGATTAAGCCATTTTCGCCGTCACTTCTTGTTGTCCGGGTAAATGCGTTGTTCCGAAGAGTTGAAATGAATATACCGGTAAAGGCAGATGTTTCCTTTGGTGATGTGTGTTTTTCATGGGAGAACCATAATGCCATTGTGAAAGAGCATGATATTGGTCTGACTATGACAGAATTTTCGCTTCTGGGATGTCTTATGGAACATGGTGGAACGGCAATCCCCCGGAATGAAATTCTCGACAAAGTATGGGGAATAGATTCTACGGAGATAGAAACCAGAGTTGTCGATGAGACAGTAAGAAGAGTCAGGCAGAAAATGAAGACCGCAGGCAGCAAAGTTCGCATTAGTGCTGTCTGGGGCTATGGCTATAAACTGGAGGATTGTAATGAATAAGACACGTTATAAAATTGCCGCACTTACAGGTTCCGCCGTTATGGCAGCCATGCTTTTGAGCCTGCTGATTCTGAACATAGTTTTTAATAAAAAAATAGAGCTGAGAGCTGAGAATGCAATTAAAAACGTTTTTACTTTGAATTCAGACGAATATTTGAATTACGAATCTGAAAATGATACGGGCTCTTTATATTATGCCTCACTTGTATATATGGGGGCAGATTCAGAAAACAGGGATGACATATATCAGATTCTGACACCCAAAGAGAAGAAACTTATTGACTGGTATGAAACACACCCGTCTGATGAAATACAAAGGGCAAAAATTAACGAAGCAACTTATTATATGAAAGCCAGAACAGAGTATTACGAAGACAGCAATGAGAGATTACTTGCTTATGTGGATGTTACCGGCGAACCAGAACTCGTAAAAGAAATCAGTTTTGGTATTTTGCTGGATGCTTTTGTCATTGCCGCTCTCGGTGCTGCCATTGGATATTTTCTCGGGAAAAAACTTGAACAAAATGACAAAGCTCAGAAGACCTTTTTTGAAAATACATCTCATGAATTAAAAACCCCGCTTATGGCAATTTGCGGATATGCGGAGGAGATTGAAATGGGAGTCATTACCGATTATTCTCAAGCGGGCAGAATGATAGTGTCTCAGACGGAGCGTATGAGTAAACTTATTGAGGATATCCTGTATTTATCAAAAATGGAAAGCGGTACGGAACCATTAAAGTGTGAACCAATAGAAATGGCATCACTGGTTCAAGATATTTTGATGCCGCTTGAAGGAATTGTGAACAGGCGAAACCTTTCAGTATCGTTAGAACTGGACGAAGGATATGTCAACGGAGACCCGGAGAAGCTGGAACACGCTGTTGCTAACCTGATAACTAATTCCGTAAAATATGCGTGTAGTCAAATCGAAATATCGTGGAAAAATCAAGTCCTTTCCATCTGGAACGATGGAGGAGAACTTAGCACAGAGGATTTTTCCCATATGTTTGAACGTTTTTATACGGGACAAAACGGAAACAGCGGAATAGGGCTTGCCCTCTCAAAAGAAATCGTTGAAATGCACGGATGGAAACTTAGTGCGAAAAATGACAGGCATGGCATATGTTTATCAATGGTATGCCACAGTTAATTTAACCTATTGTGCTACTTCAAATAAATTATGTGAAAACCTGTGAAACCGCAAAGAATCCCTGTAGTTATTGAAAGAATAAAATTTTTAAAATATCAATTTCTTGATTTTTCCAATTTCACAGGTTTCACCGAAAATACTGTTCAATGCAATGCAGAGATTGTATGCCAGTACTTTATTAACCAAACGGGTACATAACCCCTGAAAGCTTTTGGCTAACACTCTTTCTGCATTTAACTGACCACTCAATTGAGAGAATACGGTTTCTACCCGTCTTCTCAGTTTGAATATTAACTGACGTACGGATTTTGGCCAGTTTTCCTTACTGTTGGAACGTTTCAGAGCAAAAAGACAGATATTCTTTTCCTGCATTTCCTGTCCCATGTTTTTTCCAACGTAGCCTTTATCCGCTAAGATTGTAATATTAGACCAATGAGCCGCCAGATCACGTAATCCTTCGCGATCATCTGTAGATGCCGGTGTGATCTCAAATGATGCAATGTATCCCTCCAATGTGATTAAAGCATGTACTTTATATCCGTAATAAGTTTCTTTTTTGGAAGGACATTTTCCATAATCAGCACCATGACCACGAAATGCTTTACAATATCGTGCGCGCCCAAATTTACAGACTGCAAGAGGAAAGCTATCGATGATGTAATAGGAACTGACTGGAATTGGGAATACGGAAATCATTTTTTGTCGTAACAATTCTGTTGTCTGCATCAGAGCGCGTCTTGTTCTGTTAAAACGACTTCTGCTGCAAAGCTGTGGAAAAAGATACCTGTAGTTTCGTTTCACAAAAGAAAACCAGGCGTTCTCAGAATCAACACCTGCCAATTCTCCACAGAGACTGATAGTAATGATTTCTGAGTCAGACAATTTTGCATCCAGGATATGCCGTCGGCTGGTAACTTCTGGAGGTGCAAACTGATGATACAATTCGTCAATAATAACGTAAGTGGTCAAAATAAAGCCTTCAAAAGTTGCAATAACAGTGGTATTATTATCTTGGAACTTCAACATAATGATGCCTCCTTTCGTTGTATTCCCTACAAATAGGATAGCACATTTTGTTGAAGTTTCTTTATATTTATTTTATCTAGCACAACAAGTTAATTTAACCTCATAAAGCAGTTCCTGTCCAATATTCCAATTACCAAAAACATATAAAAGAACAGCTGCTTTATTTTTTATTCCGTCACATACGCCTTCACAAGCTCATACGTATTCTTCACTCCATCCATATGAGATCTCTCATAATTATGTGAAGCATAAACCCCAGGTCCGATCAGGCCATGTCTGATGTCATATCCTGCGCGGAGAGTTGCCTCCACATCAGATCCATAATGCGGATAAACATCGATCGCGAAATCCAGACCATGTGCTTTCGCTGTATTGACCAGTGCAGTGATCAGATTATAATTGTACGGACCGCCGGAATCTTTGGCGCAGATGGATACCATACGCTCTGTACATCCAAGATCAGCACCCACACATCCCATATCTACAGAAATCATTTCCGCTGTATCTGCCGGTACATAGCTTCCGCCATGTCCAACTTCTTCATATACTGTGAAAAGCAATGATACCTTACGATGCAGTGTAAGCCCTTCGTCTTTCACTGCCTTCGCCAGTCCCAGCAAGATTGCTGCAGAAAGCTTATCATCCAGAAAACGGCTCTTGATATATCCACTCTCTGTGATCACAGTCCGCGGATCCATCGCAATGATATCTCCTACCTGGATTCCCAGTGCATCGATATCCTCTTTGTTTTCTACATTCTCATCCAGCAGGATCTCCATATTCTCTTCTGTCTGTTCCACTTTCTCATCTGCTACGTGCGCAGATGGTTCTGTATTCAGCACAACCCCTGTATAAACCCTGCCGTCTCTCGTATGAACAGTACAGTTCTCACCGTCAGCAGTTCTCCACTGATGTCCGCCCAGAGTTGTAGGACGGAGGCGTCCGTTATCTTTTATGGAGCGTACCATTGCACCAAGAGTATCAATATGAGATGCCAGGACCAGCGGATTTCCCTCTCCTCCGATCGTCACGAGCACATTTCCCTTATTGGAAAGCTCCGGCTCATATCCCATTTCTTTCAGTGTTTCCATCAGATACTCTGCCGCCTTTTCCGTATAGCTGGACGGGCTTGGGATTGCAGTTAATTTCTTTAACTG
>OIZP01001898.1_pt1 | contig 10016 bp, 10 predicted proteins | sample 1588531 | NCBI WGS metagenome assembly OIZP01 (sample SAMN03283283) | human gut metagenome | biome: human-associated habitat; material: feces | host: Homo sapiens | place: Peru | collected 2012 | reverse complement strand
TGACCATCCTTGCGGCCAGTGTAGTCGTTCCGGCCCTGCCGTACCTGCTGAGCTTTGCGGCCGGGGCTATGCTGTACGTTGTGGTGGAGGAGCTGATCCCGGAAATGTCGCAGGGGCAGCACTCCAACATCGGCACCGTGTTCTTTGCCGTGGGCTTCAGCCTGATGATGGCTTTGGATGTGGCTCTGGGCTGACGTTGTGCAAAACCATCCTTTTCCTTGTTCCCAAAGCGTGATACAATAAGGACAGTGGGCTCCGGGCGGCGGATCAAAACCCGCAGAAAACAGCTGGGGCCGAAAAGGAGAACGTATGGACTACACACCGCAGGCCGGAACAAAGGCTTGGTATCATCTTCCGGGCCTGTTTGAATTTTACGAGCTTTACCGCCGCTTTTTGCCGCTGTTTCGGGAGTACCGGGAGTGGTTCTACGATTGGTGCGGGATCGGTTCCATCTATGGCGCTCCGGCTGGGTGCATCTGGGGCGGGGGACGGATCGCAAGCGGCAGCCACGATCCGCATGAGGTGCTGGCCCTGACGCAGGAGTACGGCATCTCGGCCCGGCTGACGTTCAGTAACTCGCTGCTGCGGGAAGAACATCTGGCGGACCCCCGGTGCAATGCCCTGTGTCAGCTGTTTGCCGAGGCCGCAGGACCCCGCAATGGCGTGATCGTACACTCGGAGCTGCTGGCAGAGGAGCTGCAGCGGAAGTATCCGGAGCTGTATCTGGTTTCCTCCACGACCAAGGTCCTGACAGCGTTTTCGCAGCTGCGGCAAGAGCTGGACCGGGAACAATTTCGTTATGTTGTGCCGGATTTCCGGCTGAACAAGGCATTCGGGCAGCTGGAAACGCTGTCGGCTGCACAGAAAGCCAAGGTGGAGTTCCTCTGCAACGAGTGCTGCTGGTTCGGCTGCTGGGACCGGAAGCGTTGTTATGAGGTGGTCAGCCGTCAGAATCTGGGGGAGGAATGCCCGGATCACCATTGTGTGGCCCCGGATGCCAGCGGGGGATACCGCTTTTCCAAGGCGATGCAGAATCCGGGGTTCATCGGCGTGGAGGAGATTCGGGAGACCTATCTGCCCATGGGCTTTTCCAATTTCAAGATCGAGGGCCGCGGGCTGGGCAGTGCCCTGATCCTGGAGTTTTTGCTGCATTACCTGACAAAGCCGGAGCATCAGCTCGAGGTCCGGGAGGAACTTTACCTGGATAATATGCTGGATCTGTTCTGAAAACAGTCTCCCTGTGTGTTTTTGCGCAGGAGCGCTGCTCCGACGGGTGGTTTTGTGCTGTGTGGACAAAAAGCGCCCGCAGTTGCTGTCTACTTTGACAAAATTAAAAAAACGGATTGACAGCGGGGATGTTGTGTGCTATGCTTGCATCACAAACATAGAACGTAGGATGAATTTGGAACGAAGATATGAGCAACACATTTTTAACTCCCCAGCCCATGCAGCCGGTGGCGGCTGGCTCTGTTGTGGATCGTGTGATCGCCGAGATCCGGAATTCCATTGTCAATGGTCGTTTTAAGATGGGGCAGAAGCTCCCCAATGAGTTTGAGCTGATGGACGAACTGAAAGTCAGCCGGAACTCGCTGCGGGAAGCCATGAAAGTCCTGGCGGCCATGGGCATCGTGGAGATCCGCCGGGGCGATGGCACTTATATTTGCAGTGAGGTCAACTCCAACATCATGGACTCCATCGTATATGGCATGATGCTGCAAGAGAGTAAAACCGAGGAGATCGTGGAGCTGCGGCAAATCCTGGACGAGGATGTTCTCCGCCTTGCCATGAAGAAATGCACTGAGGAGAACCTGACCCAGCTGCAAAGCTATATCAACCAGATGCGCTTTTATTTTGAAAACGGCGAGATCAGCCGGGCAGCCAAAATGGACTACCAGTTCCACATTTACATGGCCCAGTGCTGCCAGAACCGTTTTTTGCTGCGGATCATCGAAGGCGTGTATGGCTTGTTTGAAAGCTCCATTGAAAAGAACATCCGGACTGAACAGTTGTTTGCCGAGGCCGACAAGCACCATCAGGATATGGTGGACTGCCTGCGTGCCAAGGACGAAAGCCGCATCCCGGCAGTGATCGCACAAAGCCTTTCCAGCTGGCGGGCCAACGTGGAAAAGGGAAAAAGAAAGGACGAAGACTGAAAGATGTCTTTTCTTTTTTCAAATGAAACGTAGGACGTTCTACTAAACAGAAGAAAAATAGCCAAAAAAGTTCTGGATATAAACCGGAATTTCACCAGAAAAATCAAGAAAATCCAAATACGTCGTAATTGTGTGCCAACACATTTTATAAAAAACAACAAAAACATGAAACAGGAGGTTTCCCCATGAGAAAGATTTCGCGCAGAGATTTCATCAAGTGTGCAGCAATTGGTGCAGCAGCGTTTGGTCTGGCCGGGTGCGGCGGCAGTTCCGGCACGGCATCCGGTGCAGCAGTCCAGTATCCCACCCGTTCCATCAACAATGTGATCCCGTTTGGCGCAGGCGGCGGCACCGATGTCTGGAACCGTGCCATCATGGAAGCCATGGGCAAGGAGCTGGGCGTGACCATCGTCTCCTCCAACATGACCGGCGGCAGCGCAGGCTCCATTGGCGTGGACTACTGCTGGAAAGCTGCTCACGATGGCTACACCCTCTGCGGTACTTCGGAAACGCCGCTGACCATCCCCGTGATGACCGGCTTGGAGCAGACCAGTAAAGATTGGAAGTACTTCATTGCAGCCGGTTCGCCGGGCCTGCTTTGCATCAACAAAAATTCCTCCTACCGCTCGATGCAGGAGGTCGTGGATACCCTGAACGCCGCACCCGGCAGCGTTTCCATTGCCGGCACCACCGGCGGCCTGTGGTTTGCACTGGCCAAGCTGTTTGATTCCTACGGCGATGTGCCGTTCAAGTGGGTGCCGTACGATGGCTCCGCCGGTGCCATCAAGGGAGCCGTTTCCAACGAGGCCGACTGCGTGGTTGCTTCGGCAGGCGAGGTGAAAGACTTTGTGCGCAGCGGTGACCTGATCCCGCTGGCCGTCATGAATACCACCAGCTGGGATTTCCCGGAGGTGGGCACCATCCCCGCTGTGACCGATACCGTGCCCGCACTGGAGCAGTACCTGCCCCTGAGCCAGTATCTGGGCTTCCAGATCCCGGCCGACACCGATGCACAGATCGTGACGATCCTGGAGGACGCGTTCCACAAGGCCATGGCATCCGACAGCATCAAGCAGTTTGCGGATGACCAGCTCTGTGAGCTGTTCGACCTGACCGGCGACGAGGCTTCGGAGATGGCCGCCGGAACCGAGAGCAAGCTTTGCTGGGTGCTGTACGATATGGGCCAGACCAAGTACAGCCCGGAGGAATTCGGCATCGAAAAGCCGTAAAACCGGCGCATTCAGGATGCAGGGCCGACAAAAAGGCCCTGCATTCGGATTTTTGAAACGAGACAGGAGGTTTTTCTGTGGAAAAGAAAACACTGCGCAGAGCAGACCTTGTGTTCAGCATCATCCTGATCGTGGTTTCCGTCCTGACCATGATCGAGTCGATCAAACTGTTCTTCAACCCGTTCGGGCGTGATTTTGAAAAGGTAAGCCCGGAGGATGTCAAGGCCTGCATCACCAACTGGTACGAATCCCCGGCACTGCTCCCGTTCATCCTGGCAGCCATCCTGCTGTTTTTGGCCGTCTGCCTGATGCACGTGGCCCTGAAAGACGGCGCAAAGCTGGATTTCTTCACCAAAGAAAAGATCCACGCATTCTTCCACAACCGGGAGACCGGCGTGGCCGCCATCGTCATTGGCATCCTGTGCATCTACATCTTTGTGCTGATCCCCCAGTGCCGCAGCCATCTGGACTTTTTCCCCACGTTCCAGGGCTTCCCGTTCATGGTTGCCACGTTCATTTCGCTGGCAGCACAGATGATCGTATTCAATGAGAAAAAGGTCAAGAAAATCCTGCAGTCTTTGGGGATCGCCGCGCTGGCTTCCGCTGCCGTGACTTACGGCTTCGGCACCCTGGCCATGATCCCGCTGCCGTAAGAAAGGAGGCCCACCATGTCAAACCTCATAGATCTGTTTCAGCAGTTCGTCAGCCTGATGGACATTAAGGTGCTGGCCGTCCTGCTGCTCAGCACCATCCTGGGCGTGATCATCGGTGCCCTGCCCGGCCTTTCGGCAACCATGGGCATTGCGCTGCTGACCGGTTTGACCTATAAGTTCCCGCTTTCCTACACCTTTGCCATCCTGATGGGCGTTTATGTGGGTGCCATTTACGGCGGCAGCATGTCGGCCATCCTGCTGAACATCCCCGGCACCGCTTCAGCGGCTGCCACCGCGCTGGAGGGTCACCCGCTGGCCAAACAGGGCAAGGCGGAAACGGCCATCAAAGTTACCCGCGGCGCATCCATTCTGGGCACGTTCATCGGCATTCTGGCGCTGGCTCTGATCGCGCCGCCTCTGACCAAAGTGGCTCTGATGTTCACCAGCCCCGAATACTTCATGCTGGCGCTGTTCGGCGTTCTGATCTGCGGCTCCATCGTCAACTCCGATCTCTCCCTCAAGGGCTGGATCGGCGGCGTGATGGGTCTGCTGATCGCCCAGATCGGCATGGACACCCTGCAGGGGGCATCCCGCTTTGATTTTGGCATCACCGACCTGATGAGCGGTGTCTCCATGGTCCCCGCCATGATCGGCTTCTACGCGATCCCGGAGGTCATCAAGGCCTTTGCGAAAAAGGGAACCGAGGATGTCAAAGTCGGCAAGGCAGAGGATCGGGTGCATGAAAAAGTTTCCGTCCTCAGCCTGGTGCGCAAGAATACCCGTGTCATCATCCAGTCGGCCCTGATCGGCATTGGCATCGGCTGCCTGCCCGGCGTGGGCGAGGACGTGGCCGCCTGGGTCTCTTACGATACTGCCAAAAAGACCAGCAAACACCCTGAGGAGTATGGCAAGGGCAGTTACGAGGGTGCCATTGCGCCGGAAGTGGCCAACAACTCGGCCATCGGCGGTGCCATGATCCCCATGCTGACGCTGGCCGTTCCCGGTTCTCCTCCGGCGGCTGTCCTGCTGGGTGCGCTGATGATCCATAACATCCGCCCCGGTCCCATGATCCTGCGCGACAACCCCGGCTTCATCAACTACATTGCAGCCCTGCTGTTCCTCTCGGTTCTGGCGCTGTGGGTGGCTGGCATGATCCTGGCCAAGCCCATGACCCAGATCCTGAAAGTTCCCACCGTTTATCTGATGCCCATTGTCGGCGTGCTTTCCATCGTGGGCGCTTATGCCATCAACAACCGTGCATTTGATATCGTCATCGCCCTGGTGTTTGGCGTGCTGGGCTACTTCCTGGACAAGATGCAGTATTCGCCGGCTCCCATCGTGCTGGGCATCATTCTGGGCAACATGATCGACACCAACTTCCGCCGTGCCCTGATGGTGTCCGGCGGCAACCCGTCCGTGTTCTTCACCCGGCCCATCTCGCTGCTGTTCTTTGTCATCATCGTGTTCACCATTGCCCGGCAGTTCATCAAGCCCAAAGCCAAAAAGGCCAAGCAAGCACAGCCCAAAGCTGAAACGACGGAGGAATGAAGGATGAAAAAGCTCTATACCATCAACACCAATGAAGCGGAAGTGTTCCTGAGTGCGATCTATAACCCGTTTTTGGACAAATTCAAGAAAGACCACCCGGAGATCCAGGTGAACGATATCATCGACGACAGCCTTCTGAACGACACCCGCAAGTACGGAGGAATGACCCCCACCATCGCCACCCGGATGCTCAACTATGCCAAGGCTGCTGAGACCAGCGGAGCCGACGGCGTGCTGGTGACCTGCACTTCGGTGAACAAGGCCACCCAATACATCCGCCCGCTGCTGAACATCCCCATCCTGAACATTGAGGAGCCGGTGGCCGAGATGGCCGTGGAAAACGGCACCCGGATCGGTGTGCTGGCAACGCTGCCCACCAGCCCGAAATCCATCAGCGATGTCATCCGCGAAAAGGCCGCCGAAAAGGGCAAGCAGATCGAGATCGTGGAAAAGGTGGCCGACGGTGCCTTTGACGTGCTGCGCCAGGGCGACCGCGCCAGGCACGATGAGATGGTCTGCACCGCTCTGTATGAGCTGGCCAAAGATGTGGATGTGGTCGTTTTTGCACAGATCTCCATGAGCATGCTGAAGTTTGACCCCGCCAAGGTCGGCAAGCCGGTGTATCGGATCGGCGATTCCGGCTTGCAGCGGATGGTCGAGCTGATGGGCTGAAACAGAAGAAAAGGAGAGTCTATCATGGCAAATGCGGAAAAAGTGGAACGCCTGAAAAAACAGGCAAAAACTGTTCGCCTGACGCTGCTGAAGATGATCTACGAGGCGCAGTCCGGCCACCCCGGCGGCAGCCTTTCGGCAGCGGATCTGATGACGGCATTGTATTTTGACGAACTGAACCTCCGCCCGGAGGAGCCAAAATGGCCGGACCGAGACCGTTTCGTCCTCTCCAAAGGCCATGTCTGCCCGGTGCTGTACACCTGCCTTGGCCTGCGCGGATACTTTGATGAGGAAGTGTTCCACACCCTGCGCAAGGAGGGCAGCATCCTCCAGGGCCACCCGGACATGAAGCGCTGCCCCGGCATCGACATTTCCACCGGCTCCCTGGGCCAGGGCTTCAGCGTGGCTGTGGGCATGGCCATTGCCGGCAAGCGGGATGGAAAAGACTACCGCGTGTTCAGCCTGCTGGGGGACGGCGAGACCGACGAGGGCCAGATCTGGGAAGCTGCCGAAACAGCCTCCAAGTACCGGCTGGACAATCTGGTGGCGCTGGTGGACCACAACGGCCTGCAGAACGACGGCACCTGTGCGGACGTGATGCCCTGCCGGGATCTGGCCGCAAAGTTTACGGCATTCGGCTTTGATGCCATGACCATCGACGGCCACGATCTGAACGCCATCCTGGATGCACTGGAAGCGGTGCGCGGGGTCCGCAACGGCAGACCCAAGTGCATCGTCTGCAAGACCGTCAAGGGCAAGGGCGTATCCTTTATGGAAAATGTAGTCGCCTGGCACGGCATGGCTCCCAATGCGGAGCAGTATGCACAGGCCGTCCGTGAGATCGAGGAGGGCTTCTGATGGAGAACAGGAAAATGATCGCAACGCGCGAAGCGTATGGCGAGGAGATCCTTGCACTGGGCCGCGAAAACCCGGACATCTATGTGGTGGATTGTGATATCGGCAAATCCTGCAAGACCCTGAACTTTGCCAAAGAGCTGCCGCAGCAGCATGTCAATGTGGGCATTGCGGAGCAGAACGCCTGCGGTGTGGCGGCCGGCCTGGCCACCACCGGCAAGATCCCGTTCGTCACCACCTACGCCGTGTTCGGCAGTATGCGGATGAGCGAGCAGATCCGCCAGGAAGTCTGCTACCCCGGGCTGAACGTCAAGATCGCATGCAGCCACGGCGGCTTTACCCCGGCCAACGACGGTGCCAGCCACCAGGGCATTGAGGATATGGGCATCCTGCGCACCATCCCCAACATGACGGTGTGTATGCCTGCGGATTATGTTTCGGCCAAAAAGCTGGTGCGCGCTGCCGCCGAACGGTACGGCCCGGTCTATCTGCGCTTCACGCGGGACGGCGTGCCGGTGATCTACGACGAAAACGAGACGTTTGAACTGGGCAAGGCAAAGCAGCTGATGGATGGCCGGGATGTGACCATCATCGGCAATGGCGATGTGCTGAACGTGGCACTGGATGCCGCAAAGCAGCTGGCGGCAGAGGGGGTCAGCGTCCGCCTGCTGGATATGCACACCATCAAGCCGCTGGACACAGAGGCCGTGCGGGCCGCTCTGAATGAGACGGGCCGGATCGTGACCGTGGAGGACCACAACATCCTCAACGGCCTGGGCAGCGCCGTGTGTGAAGTGGCGGCCGAAATGGGCCGGGGCCGGGTGCGCCGCATCGGCATCCAGGATCGGTTCGGCGAGTCCGCCCCCTATGCCCACCTGCTGGCCAAGAACGGCATCACCGTGGAAGGGGTCGTGGCGGCCTGTAAGGAGCTGATGAAATGAAGATCGTGGTTCTGGACGGCTATACCGAAAATCCCGGCGACCTGAGCTGGGACGGCCTGAAGCAGCTGGGCGAGCTGACCGTTTATGACCGCACCCCCGTGGACGATGAAGCGGAGATCATCCGACGGATCGGCGATGCGGAGGCGGTGTACAGCAACAAGACCCCCATCTCGGCTTCCACCATCGCGGCCTGCCCCAGGCTGCGGTTCATCGGGATGCTGGCCACCGGTTACAATGTCGTGGATGCGGCCGCAGCCCGTGCTGCCAACATCCCGGTGACGAACATCCCCGGCTACGGAGCTGACGCAGTGGCCCAGATGGCCATTGCGCTGCTGCTGGAGATCACCAACCGGGTGGGTCACCACGACCGCACCGTACACGAGGGCAAGTGGTCCCACCACATTGACTGGTGCTATTGGGATTACCCGCTGATCGAGCTGGCAGGCAAGACCATGGGCATCGTGGGCTTTGGCCGCATCGGCCAGTGTACGGGCCGCATGGCCAGGGGACTTGGCATGAGGGTTCTGGCCTACGATGCTTTTCCCACCGATGCAGGCCGTGCGCTGGCCGAGTATGTAGAGCTGGATGCCCTGTTGGCGAAAGCGGATGTCATTGCCCTGCACTGCCCGCTGTTCAAGGAAACGGAGGGCCTGATCAACCGGGATACCATTTCCAAAATGAAAGATGGAGTCATCCTGATCAACAACAGCCGCGGACAGCTGGTGGTGGAGCAGGACTTGGCCGATGCGCTGAACAGCGGCAAGGTCTATGCCGCCGGGCTGGACGTGGTGTCCACGGAGCCGATCCGGGAGGACAACCCTCTACTGCACGCCAGAAACTGCATCATTACGCCCCACAACAGCTGGGGCGCAAAGGAGCCGCGCCAGCGGATCATGGAGATGGCCGTGGACAACCTGCGGCAGTTCCTTGACGGCAGCCCCATCCATGTGGTAAATTGAGAGGAGGTAGCAGGATGATCCGTCATGTGGTGCTTTTCCAGATGAAAGCGGAAGCCCTTTCCCACACCGGTGCCGAGAATGCAAAGGCTCTGGCCGAAAAGTTCCGGCACATTTCCGGGCTGATCCCCGGCGTGGTGGAGTGCGAGACGGGCTTTAACTACAACCAGGAAAAAGTACATTATGACCTGTGCCTGAACCAGAAATTTGAAAACCGGGAAGCGCTGGAGCAATACCTTGTACACCCGCTGCACCTGGAGGTAAAGGCGTTCGTGTTTGAGGTGATCGACCACCGCGTGGTCGTGGATTACGACCTGTAAGTGCAGCGCTGCGGCTGGATGAATCGGAGGGAAAAAAATGAAATTTTACATCGACACTGCCAACGTGGAGGAGATCCGCAAGGCGAATGAAATGGGCATCATTGCAGGCGTGACCACCAACCCCAGCCTGATCGCCAAAGAGGGCCGGGACTATGCCGAGACGCTGCGCGAGATCGCACAGATCGTGGATGGTCCCATTTCCGGTGAGGTGAAAGCCACCACCACCGATGCCAAGGGGATGATCGACGAGGGCCGCGCGATCTATGCGCTCGACCCCAGGCACATGGTGGTGAAGATCCCCATGACCCCGGAAGGCCTGAAAGCCATCAAGGTGCTCAGCGCCGAGGGCATTCCCACCAACTGCACCCTGATCTTCAGCGCCAACCAGGCGCTGCTGGCCGCCCGCGCCGGCGCGGCCTACGTCAGCCCGTTCCTGGGGCGGCTGGATGATATCGGCCAGCCGGGCATCCAGCTGGTGAAGACGATCGCCGGGATCTTCCGCAACGATCCGGACATCCACACCCAGATCATCGCCGCCTCGGTGCGCAACCCCATCCACATCACAGACTGTGCTCTGGCGGGGGCCGACATTGCCACTGTACCGTACAAGGTGCTGGAGCAGATGATCCACCATCCGCTGACGGATGCGGGCATCGTCAAGTTCCAAATGGACTATACGGCCGTGTTCG
>OIZP01001897.1_pt1 | contig 10022 bp, 9 predicted proteins | sample 1588531 | NCBI WGS metagenome assembly OIZP01 (sample SAMN03283283) | human gut metagenome | biome: human-associated habitat; material: feces | host: Homo sapiens | place: Peru | collected 2012 | reverse complement strand
ACTGCCACTCATTCCCTGCACAATACCGCCTGTCATGTCTAAAAGCTGCTCATCCGTCACCCGGAATAGAATTCCTTTATTCGCCTCTCTTCCACTGTAATCAAGACTCTCTATCTCAATCGCATACTCTTTCTTCTCTCCGGTAAAACCACAGATGATCGTCGCCGGTCCCTGTTTAATATCCTGCTTGTAACAGATGTTATAGTAATCTCCACGCGGCAGTGCTGCAATATTCCCATCCAGTTTTCCATAAATACCAATGTCTGTATTTTCCTCGATTGTTCCAAGGCAGTCAGCACTCTGGTAACGGATCATTCCCGATAATTCGCCCGGATTTCCTTTTTGTCCTTTTTTCACTCCGATGATCTGTGCATTGTATACATAGCCTTCACGCATCTGGATGCGCTCGCCGACATCTCCATCGCTGACGGCATGCCCTAAAGCACCATAGGTTCCATCTTCTTTGTAATACGTCAAAGTTCCTATTCCGGCAAGATCATCCCGCACCCATGCTCCTAGCATATACGTTCCATTTTTATTTTGTACGGGTGTCACACCAACCTCAACCTCTTCTCCCTTGCGGTTAATTTTAAGAATTTCTTTTTCTGCACCGTTCTGCTGTACCAGACGCTGCAGATCCTCCTTCTCTGCAACCTTCTCCCCATTCACACTTAATATATAATCTCCGGCTTTCAAAATGTTCTCCGCAGGTGCAGCTTCACTTCCATCCGGCCGTTCCACTTCACTGGTACCGATCACGAGGACACCGCTTGTCTTCACATAGATGCCGATCGGCATCCCGCCTGCATAGACCGCATCTCCGTCCACAAGTACAACTTCTATATCTTTCACCGGAAAAATACCAAACAGGCGGCAGGTGACAATGTAGGACTGCCTCACATTGGCATTATTTGTGCTTTTTGCTACAGGCGAGCTATCCTCCTGTATTTCCATTGTCACAGGTACCTGAAACTGGTAATCGATTGCTTCCCCTGCTTTCACATATATCTGATCCGGTATTGATTTTTCAAATGTATAGACCGCAAATAAAAATACGATACAATAACCTGCATATGCAATTCCACGAAAAAAACTTTTGTATCTGTCCATTTTTTATCTCCTGCACCCCAATGAATATCGGGCTATTTTCCTTGTCGCCATAACAAAAAGAGTACATATATGCTATGTACCCTTTTATTATGTGTCTCTTTCTTTTTTTCAAACTGTCTTTTTCGTGTCAATTAATGGCATTTTTTCTGATATGCAAGTTCTTTCATCTCTCTTGCACTCTCGCGGACTTTGTCTGTGATCTCCACACCGCCGAGCATTCTTGCCAGTTCGTCAATACTCTCCTCCCCGGAAAGACACTTGATTTTCGATACCGTGGTCTTATTTTCCACAGATTTTTCGATCAGATAATGTGCATCTGCCATTGCGGCAATCTGCGGTAAATGCGTGATACAGATAATCTGATGATTTCTTGCAAGCACATTCATTTTTTCCGAAACCATCTGCGCGGTGCGTCCGCTGATTCCACTGTCAATCTCATCGAAAATGAGTGTCTCGATTGCATCCTGATCTGCCAATACCGTTTTGATTGCAAGCATAATTCTCGAAAGTTCACCGCCGGATGCGACTTTACCCAACGGTTTTACAGGTTCTCCAGGATTGGTGGAAATCAAGAACTCCGGATCATCTGTTCCGTTTGCCGTATAGTCTGCGGTCTGTCCAAACTCCATCTCGAATTTCACATCTAAAAAGTTTAAGTCTTTCAATGCCTCTGTCACAGCACCTGTTAGTTTTTTTGCATATTTTTTACGGATTTTCGATACTTTATCACAGTATTTCTTTAACTCCTGCTCCGCATCTGCAAGTTTTTGCTTCAAATTTCCAATATACTGGTCAAAATCCTGCAATTGTTGTAATCGGTTTTGTTTTTTCTCCAATTCAGACAATATATCTGCAATCGTGCTTCCGTACTTTGATTTTAAATGATTCAGCTCATCCAGACGTTTTTCCATCTGGTAAAACGTTTCATCGTCAAACTCTGTCTCATCGATATAATCTGCCAATTCACGATTAAAATCATTTACAAGATTATCAATCTCCAAAAGCTGCTCTTCCAGCCCTTTTACTTTTTCATCATATGCAGACGCCGCATTCAATTCCCGCAATGCCCTTCCGGTAAGTTCAGATACGTTGTCACTCTGATTTCCGGTATACTGATAGGCGGCATTCACCGCCTCCATAATCTTCTTTCCGTTGGAGAATTTCCGGTAGTCAGCCTCTAGCGCCTCATCCTCGCCCTCTCTTAGGTCTGCCTCCTCGATCTCTTTGATCTCGTATTCCAGAAACGAAATTTCCCGGAGCCGTTCTTCCTCGTCCACATCTGCCGCCTTCAGTTCTTCCAGCAGAGCACGGTAATTTTTGTAGGCTTCCCTTAACTTTTCCTTTGGATCAAAAATTTCTTCTTTTGCATAATCATCTAAGATTTCAAGATGTTTCTTTTTCGACAAAAGCGACTGATGTTCATGCTGTCCGTGAATGTCGATCAAAATCGAGGCAATCTCACGCATTTTGGATGCCGGAACACTCTCTGCGTTCACTTTTGCAACACCTCTGCCGTTGACAATCTTTCTACTTAAGATGACTTCATCATTCTCCGGGAACACATCCAGCTCCCGTAACAGTTCTTTCTGTTTTTCATCCGTCACAGAGAAGATAAGCTCCACCAGCGCATAATCCGCATTTTCACGAAGCATCTCCTTCTGCACTTTTTCCCCCAGCGCCAGATTGATAGAGCCGATGATGATGGATTTTCCCGCACCGGTCTCACCGGATAAGATGTTTAACCCATTCTTGAAATCAACCTCTGTCTCATCGATCAACGCCAGATTTTTCACATGTAGATTCTGTAACATATAAGCTCCTTCTACTCTCCCCAAAAGTATATGTTCTAATCTTCTACAAGCTTACGCAGACGCCCCATCACTGCGATCGTGTCGTCTACGCTTCGCACTGCACACATTATGGTATCATCACCGGCAATACAGCCGACGATTTCATGCAGATGCATGGCATCTATCGCTGCCGCAACTGCCATTGCCATTCCGGAAACCGTTTTGACCACCAGAATATTCTGCGCCATATCCATAGACACAAAAGCATCCCGAAAAACACGGGTATATTTTTCGGAAAGGTCTTCATTCGCCTCTGTCAGGGCAGCATACTTCTGTCTGCCATTACTCATAGCAACTTTCGTAAGCTTTAATTCCCGGATATCTCTGGAAACCGTTGCCTGTGTCACCTGATATCCTTCTTTCTGGAGATAATCGGATAATTCTTCCTGTGTCTCAATATCATGTTTTTTTATCAGTTCCAACATTTTTGTCTGACGTTTTGTCTTCATTTCCGGTCTGACCTCCTAAGCTTTGTGTTTATGTATAAGCTTTCATTTTTTTTCGCAGTATTTCCAGAAAGCTCATATTGTTGAGTTTACAGATTCTTGTTGTGGAATCTGCTTTCCGGATCAGAAACTTATCTCCAACCTCTAATCCCACAGCATTGTCCCCATCAAAGCTGACTTCCACTGTCTCGTCCTTCTGGGAACGTCTTTCGCCAATTTCGATCATCACTTCATCTTCCGCACCGATCACAATACTTCTGGAATTTAAATTATGCGCATTGATCGGCGTAATGAGGATCATGCTTGCCTTTGGATCGACAATTGGCCCACCCGCGGACATATTATAGCCGGTAGAACCTGTCGGTGTGGAGATGATAATTCCATCCGCACGAAATGTATTCAAATATTCCCCATTGACAGAAACGATCAGATTTACCACTGACAACGCTCCTGTCCGGTGAATGACGATATCATTGAGTGCAACTTTGCGTTCTGTCCTCTCACTCTGCTTAATTCCATAGCCACAAAGCATCATGCGATCCTCAACGGTATAATGTTCTTCCATCAGTTCATCCACTGCTGCAAAAACATTTGACTCCTCCAGTTCGCAAAGATATCCGAGTGTTCCAAGATTGACTCCGATCAGGGCAATATTCTGCTCCACCAGTTTGGAAGCGGCCCTGATCAGCGTGCCATCTCCGCCTAAAACAAGCACACACTCTGTCTCCTGCGCAATTGCATCCGCCTCAGGCGCTGCATGTTTTGCATCGTCTCCGGTACTCGTAAAGCACTGGCAGCTGCCACCTTTTTTTTCGATATATTCTTTGATCTCATTGGTCAATTTTAAATTTTTATCTTTGAATGAATTGGTGATAATCAAAAAATGTTTCATATTATTTGTCCAGTTCTCCATGTGCAGCCTCTACCACTGCATGAACATCGACGGATTCCTCTCTGCTGCCTTCGGCTTCTTTTCTGATATAGACAAGATACTCAATATTTCCTTCCGGTCCCTTGATTGGCGAGTACTCCAGATTTAAAATGTGAAATCCAATCTCCACCGCATGATCGATCACTTTGTGGATGACTTCCTCATGAACCGCTTTATCGCGGACAACTCCTTTTTTTCCTACCTTTTCCCTGCCGGCTTCAAACTGCGGTTTAATAAGGCAAACCATCTCGCCATTATCGTTTAACAGCTCCCTTGCAGGTCCTAATACTTTGGTCAGAGAGATAAAGGAAACGTCCACAGACGCAAAATCAAGACGGTCTGCGATATCTTCCGGTTTCACATAACGGATGTTTGTCTTTTCCATGCAGACAACCCGTTCATCCTGACGCAGTTTCCATGCAAACTGACCATATCCCACGTCCACAGCATAAACTTTGACTGCGCCGTTCTGGAGCATACAGTCCGTAAAACCGCCGGTGGAGGCTCCGATGTCCATACAGACTTTTCCCTCTAATGTGATGCCAAAATGTGTCATGGCTTTTTCCAGTTTCAAACCACCACGGCTTACATACTTTAAGGTGTTGCCTTTTACCTCAATATTGGCATTCACGTCAAATGTAGAACCGGCCTTATCCTCACGGTTATTGTCGACAAATACATTTCCCTCCATGATCATCGCTTTCGCTTTCTCTCTGGATGGCGCAAGTCCTTTATTTACAAGTAAAATATCTAATCTTTCTTTCATTCTCTCCGCTCTCTCTGCTTATTCTATCCATCATCTTAGATTCATTTATTCTGTCACGTTCTGATACGCTTCTATCGTGCGCTCTATGATCGTATCCGCATCCAGACCGACTTCTTTCCGCAAAAGTTCCACATTTCCATGTTCCACGTATTCATCCGGAATTGCAATATTTACAATGCGGATATCTTTGCAGTTCTCATTATTATAAAACTCGGTCACATGCTCTCCAAATCCACCGCTGATCACATTTTCCTCCATTGTTACGATCACTTTATGGTGTTCTGTAATGTATCGCAATGCGTCTTCATCCAACGGTTTTGCAAAACGCGCATTGATAATGCTGCACGGATATCCTTCTGCTTTCAATGCATCCCGGACTGCAACCGCAGTTTTTACCATTGATCCCAATGCAAATAATGCAATCCCGGATTCCCGGTAAATCCATTCACACTTTCCAATACTGATCGGTGCACGGTACTCTTTCAGTCCATCATATGCCTCACCTCTCGGGTAGCGTACTGCGACCGGTGTACCAAAATTCACTGCATATTTGATCATATCGGACAGTTCCCACTTATTCTTCGGTGCCATGATCGTCATATTCGGAATGGATGACAGATAGGAGATATCAAAAATACCCTGATGTGTCTCCCCATCGCTTCCGACTAATCCGGCCCTGTCAATGGCAAATACCACCGGCAGATTCTGGATACAGACATCATGTAAAATCTGGTCGTATGCTCTCTGTAAAAAAGAAGAATACACCGCAAAAATCGGTTTCAGCCCTGCCGCTGCCAGCCCTGCCGCAAACGTCACTGCATGCTGTTCCGCAATCCCAACATCGAAAAACCGCTCCGGGAACATGTTATGAAAACGTTTTAATCCTGTTCCGTCTGTCATAGCTGCCGTAACTGCCACCACTTTTTCATCCCGGTCGCCAAGCTTTCGCATGACAGTTGAAAAAATATCAGTATAATTTGCCTTCACTCTTGGATTCTTCGGAAGTCCTGTTTCAATATCAAATGGTTCTGTTCCGTGGAATCTTGCAGGATGTCTCTCTGCCGGTGCATACCCCGCACCTTTGTGTGTCATCACATGGATCAATACAGGTCCATCGATGCGCGAAGCCTCTCTTAAAAGCTTCACAATGCCATGAAGATTGCCACCGTCCACCGGTCCTAAATACACGATCCCCATTTCCTCAAAAAACATTCCCGGAATCAAAAGCTGCTTGATCCCACTTTTTGTCTTGCGGATTTTAGAGACCATCTTGTCTCCATAAGGCATTTTATTCAGGGAATTTAACACATTTAATTTCAGATCCAGATAGGCGTCTGCTGTCCGGAAACCAGCCAGATACGTGGACAGACCGCCTACATTCTCTGAGATTGACATATTATTATCATTTAAAATAATAATAAAATTGGATTTGAGCCTTGCCGCATTATTGAGTGCTTCAAACGCCATTCCTCCGGTCAACGCACCATCTCCGATCACAGAGACCACTTTGTAGTCCTCCCCTGTGATCTCTCTTGCCAGCGCATACCCAAGTCCTGCGGAAATCGATGTGGAGCTGTGACCGGTGTCAAAACAGTCACATTCGCTTTCTTTCCGTTTTGGGAAACCGCTCATTCCGCCGTACTTGCGCAGCCCGTCAAAACCTTCCCGTCTTCCGGTCAGAAGCTTGTGCGTGTAAGACTGATGTCCCACATCCCATATAATCTTGTCTTTTGGAAGATCCAGTGCAAGATGTAATGCCATAGTCAGTTCGACTACCCCCAGATTCGATGCCAGATGACCTCCTGTCACTGAAATCTTTTCTATTAAAAATTCCCGGATCTCAGAAGCAAGAATTTTCAGTTCTTCGTCTGTGAGGGATTTTATATCATTCGGTTGATTTATCTTTTCTAATACCATATCTGGTACCTCGATTTCTTACTTTCTTACGGAAACTCCAAAGTGAATCTCCGTTCTTTCTCCGCAGAGTTCTTATTTTTCTCTGGAAATTAAGTAAAGCAGCAGTTCATTCAAAAACTCATTCTTCACCACCAGTGAATCCATTCTTGCCACTGCACTGTTTGTATACAATGCAACATCTTCCTTTGCCTTCTCGAGTCCCTCGAAGGACACATAAGTTGCCTTGTGGTTCTTCTCATCGCTGCCAATTGGTTTTCCTAACACTTCCAACGTACTTGTGACATCTAAAATATCGTCCTGAATCTGGAACGCCAGCCCAACTTCTGTGGCTGCTTTCTCGATCGTGTTCTGTTCGTTTTTCGTTGCCCCAGCTAAAACCGCGCCGATAAGCATAGAGCTTTCGATGAGCGCTCCGGTTTTCAAACGGTAAATAAAATCAAGCTTTTCTTTTGTGATGTCGCCGGAATCCTCCGACTGCACATCCACAACCTGTCCTCCGACCATACCATAAATGCCCGCCTTTGTGGCAAGGATCTGCATTGCTTTTCCGATATTCCGGTTATCCGGCTCCATATCAAACGCTTTTGCAGCCGTTTCAAATGCATAATTCAACAGGGCATCGCCTGCAAGAATTCCCATCGCCTCGCCATAAACCGCGTGTGTTGTCTTCTTTCCCCTGCGGTATTCGTCATTGTCCATCGCAGGAAGATCATCATGCACCAGAGAATAGGTGTGAATCATCTCCATCACCGCCATAAAAGGCTCGATCACTTTTGATTTTCCGCCAAACAGACGATAGGTCTCGGACATCAACATCGGGCGGAGTCTTTTTCCGCCAGCAAGAATACTGTAATTCATTGCCTCCATGATGGTCTTCTGATAGCCCTCTTCCGCCGGAAGATAGCCTTTTATGATCTGCTCTATCTCATCTACTCTTGTCTGAATCTCTGTTCTAATATCCAACTCTGCTGCTCCTTCTTCCATTCCAGTTTGTTACAGGAACTTTTTTCTCACTCGAAATCTGCCAGTGATCCGTCTGCCTGCATCACCTGCATTTTCTTCTCAACGGTGTCCAGAAGTAAATTACACATCTTTAACTTCTCCATGCCTGCCTGATACAGACGGAAAGAATCATCCAGCGTAACTTCAGGACTTTCCAATTGTTTTATGATCGTCTCTATCTGTTCAAATGTCTCTTCCAGAGAAACATTCTGCTTTGTCTGTTCTTCACTCATTGTCAAGTACCTCCGTGACATTTGCCTTCAGTGTTCCCTTTAACAGATGTAACGTGAGCGGATCTCCCACTTTTACGTTGGAAGCATCCGTCACCGCCTTTCCGGTTTCATCCGCGACATAAGAGAACCCCTGACTCAGCTTCTTTAAAGGGGATACCCCATCCATCTGCCCTGTCAATATTGCAAGTCTGTGCTTCTTTTCCGTAAGCACCTGCTCCATCTGCCGGTATAATTTTTCCTCAAGGTCTACCGCATATCTGCGATGTTCATGCAGCCTGCTCTCCGGGCTTAAATACTGTAACTTTGTCTGATACTGGTTTACTTTCAACTTTGCAATATCTAACTTCTGCTGCAAAGCCCGGTTCATCCTTGCAGTTTTTGCTGAAATCTCTGCCACTGCCGCCTGATGATCAAAAACAGCAAGTTCTGCAGCTGCAGATGGTGTCGGCGCCCTTAAATCTGCCACAAAATCTGCGATCGTTGTGTCCGTCTGATGTCCGACAGCGGAGATAACCGGCGTCTCACATTCAAAGATCGCCCTTGCAACCTCCTCCTCGTTAAACGCCCACAAATCCTCGATGGAACCTCCACCTCGTCCGACAATGATCACATCCACGCCAAGCGCATCTAATGCACGGATACCGTTTACGATACTGCTTACCGCACCTTCCCCCTGCACAAGCGCCGGATATAAAATAAGCTGCACATAAGGATTCCTTCTTGCGGAAATATTACGAATATCCTGTACAGCAGCACCAGTCGGAGCTGTGACGATCCCAAGCCTCCTGATATATGTTGGGATTCTCTTCTTGTACTCCGGGGCAAACATGCCCATCTCTTCTAATTCTTTTTTTAACGCTTCAAATTTTAAATATAAATTACCAGCTCCATCCAGTTCAATCTCTCTGGCATAGAGCTGATACTTTCCATCCCGCTCATAGACTTCCACAGAGCCTGTCACGATGACTTTGTCACCCTCTTTCATCTGAAAAGAGAGCCCCCGGCGGTTTCCTGCAAACATGATCGCATTGATCGTCCCAGCCGGATCCTTCAAAGTGAAATAAATATGCCCTGAGGAATGATACTTGCAGTTAGACACTTCGCCCTTGACACTGATGCGCTGCATCATAAAGTCCTGGGCAAACATATTTTTGATGTATGTATTCACCTGTCCAACTGAATAAACATTCTTCATCATGCTAATTTTGCCAATACTCCATTTACAAATGATGGTGATTCATCCGTTCCATACTGTTTTGCAAGTTCAACAGCCTCATTGATTGCAACTTTTACCGGGATATCATCCTCGTACTTCATCTCGTATACTGCAAGACGAATCAGAGTCAGATCTACTTTTCCCATTCTTCTGGTCTTCCATCCCTCGGAAACCTCATTGATCGCTGCATCGATCTCATCAATCTTCTCTACAATGTTGTGGAACTTGTTGGAGATATACTCTTTGTCCTTCTCGCTGCACTCCTCCACTTCCTCAAACATATTCATCTGCTCCGGCATATCTTCCACATTGTGAAACTCCACGCGGAAAAGCATTTTAAAAACCTGTTCTCTTAATCCTCTTCTGGTCATTGATTGATCCTTTCTGTCTTGATAATCTCCATTCCTTTACAAGGTAAAAAAAGGATGTCGCTCGGACACCCTTTATTCTACTACATCGTCCATAACTTGCGTTACGTTCTGCAAAGGATTATTTATTATTACCCATATCTACGGTTGCAATACGAACATTCACGATAGATACTTCCAATC
>OIZP01001892.1_pt1 | contig 10047 bp, 7 predicted proteins | sample 1588531 | NCBI WGS metagenome assembly OIZP01 (sample SAMN03283283) | human gut metagenome | biome: human-associated habitat; material: feces | host: Homo sapiens | place: Peru | collected 2012 | reverse complement strand
TTTTATTCTCAGAATTAAATATCAAACGTGTATGGTTTTCTATAGCATTTTGCACGTTTACAGCAGCAAAAGCTACAATGTACTATTACAATAACAGAAGACCTCTTCAATGCTTATTTAAATTTTCAATATTATTTATATTTCACTCGTATTTTAATTTTTTCATCAGACCCCAATGTAGTTTCAATTGTAATATCTTCTTCAATTGGGGCATTAAAATGGAATCCCTTCTTATTATCTAATATAATTTCCATTTCATCGACCCCCTTTTCTTTTCCAGCCTTAATGAGATCCTCAACCGTTTTTCCTTGCTTCTTCACGCTATCAGAATCAAATATCATCTTTCCTATTTTGAAAAGCATTCCTACTGGCGTTAGTTCAAAATAGCTTAGAACATACTTCTTCGCTATTTCCTGTCCATCCTTTGTTGTCAAATCAAATGTTTCCATAACACATATTTTTAGTCCAACTTTTTAAATTCAAAATCATTAGGATTGCAGCATGCCGTCTTGTTGTCGAAGGCGTATAGGCACAAGTGACACCCAATCAGTTGTGGTAATATTTCCACAACTGATCGGGTTATCAACATTATGCCTTACATTTTATTTCTTCCAATTCCTTGGCACGTTCCTCAGAAATCCCCAATGACTTTCTTTCACGCTCCAACAATCGGCGGACATTATTAGGTATAGCTCCATCTTCGATAACATCGTCAAGAGCTTCCATATACTCTTTTTCTTCATCGGTAAAAGATTCCAAAGAAGCCTTTACCATGTCCTCTATCTCTTGCGCTCTCGTCTCTGACAATCCGAGTTTCTGACGTTTACGCTCCAAGAACTTACGAGAAAGAGCATCTATTTCGGACGCATCTTCCAAACAGAACTCTACTTCTTCCTTATATGCCAACTCATCCTCTGACAATTCAGAATTCTGTGTTTGAGCGATCTGAGCAACAGCCTGACCATTAGAGGCATCAACATTATCATCATCAAAATCCTGCAAAGGCTTAAACTGCATATCAATCTCCCATTCTATCTCTTCTGTCTTGCTAAATGTCTTATCCGTTTTTGCATCATAAGATCCACTTGCCTTAGCAAAAAGATATTCAAAAGAGCCTTTTAAAGACATCAATTGATTGGAAGAAACCGTTGTCGTTTCTATAGAAGAAACATGTTCAACGTAAGACAATATATTACCATTCAGTCTCTGCTTCACCAATGTCTGCCATGTAGGGTCTGAGTCATACCAAACCATTCCTTCTGGACAGAACGGCTTCTTTATTGGAGAATAGCGCTGAACAAGCTCCACACCATCTTTAGAAGAATAGGTGTTGGTCTCAGAACCAGAAACTTCGTGACTACCCCCTACATTTAAGAATTTGCGTCCTACTTCTCCAGAACGTTCTACGCTTGAAGCCTCAGAGTTAGAAACGTCAAGGCCTTTAATTCTCTTGAACTTGATTTCTACAGCTCCCAAGCATTGAGCTAAATAACATAGCTCACGCACCTTTTCCATGAACAACTGCTCCGTTGCATTTTCAAAAGGAATATAAACTCCCGGCTTTAACGGATGTCCAATATATAGCGTATTTGGCTGCGGATGACCTATAGGGAAATTGATATAATCAGGAATCTGTCCAAGGGCAAAAATCCATTGCACATTATCTTCCTTGTCATAACAACCTGGTATCTGCTTGTCGTTGCTTACCGTGAACAGGAACTTACGTTTATTGTAGTCATCATTCAAGAACGAGTTTTTGTCTCTGCTAATTTCTCGTGTCAACAACTCATACGAATTCTTTGCGTTCTTTTTAAGATCAAAATCTTCAGAATCCATAGCAGCAATAAAGCAATTATGAGCTGAACGCACATCGTCGGCCATCTGCTCTATTTCTCCCTTTTGTTTGAATATAGTGTATCTGAAAGGATCTTCATCCTCACAAAGTTCCATAGCCTGATCGCATGCTTCTATTGCATCACGCATATAAGAGTTCATACCCTTATGTGAATCCTTTTCTCCCTTTTTAGACAAGGCATCAGAAAGGTACATATAAGCTATGCATTTATTATCATTGTCATTATCAACGTCAGAGACAACTTCTTTTGCACAATCTATGACCTCATCGTAATTCTCCTCGCTCATCAAGTTGTTCATACGATCAAACACAGTCTCTGTCTCAACGTGTCCGACTGACTTTGCCATGTTTGTAAGAACATTAGCCAAAGTCTTAGCATCAGCTATGAGTTCATTTGACTCCGTTGCATCCTTGAAGAACAAGCCCAAACCTAATTGACAATATTCATTCTGATAATTCCAAACAAACAGAGACATTTCACGATACTCAACATGTTGAATATCATTAAACTCAATATTAAGCCTATCATTCGGCTTATCATTATCAGGAATATAAACAATCTGCTTATCAGTAATCACAAGACCCTGATTTTTATTACTCCAAAATGACGTATCACGAACCCAAAGTATTTGCTCGTCTAATTCCAATCCGAAATTATTACGAACACTACCCTTGTCAGACTCAGAAATAGACAATATCAAGCAATCATTATTATTGCTGTGACGAAGTAATGGCGTCACACCTTTTCGGAAGATGACCGTGATGTTTTCACCCTTCTTAGACACCTCATTAGACACTTCTTCTCCAATGACTGTATGATTTTGTACAGCATCGATTATTTCTTTCGAACGCTTTAATGAAATATCAAGACTTTTACGAACTTTGCTCAAATGGTCCCATTCCTTTAATGGGATTTCGTTTCCATATTTAGCAAAAGACTTGGAGAATTCATCAAAATATGTTTTTTCTAAACTTGTTAATTTCATATCTATCGTTTTTAGTCCAACTTCACAAACTCAAAGTCATTCTGATTGCAGCATGCCTTCTTGTAGTCGAAGGCGTAGAGGCGCATGTATGCCTCCTGCAGTTCCTTCGCACCATTGTAGAAGGGGTTGGTGGTGTGCTGCTGGGTTGTCACTGTCACAACCATTTCTGGTGTGAGGACGGTGCCGTTTGTACGTTTGATGCGTTTAGGCTTCACTTGAAATACCTTACTCATAGTAATTTGTTTATAGGTTCTTATTTTTCTTGTCATGCCGACTGGCGGCAATTCCTGTCAAATGGCAAAGGTAGAGGAAAGTAGTGAGCTGTACAAGTCCATAATGGTTCATAAGCGAAAAAAGAATGGCGTGAATTCCTTCTCCCAACACTTTCTTGTAAGTAAGGCTCTGGTAAAACCCGTAGAAAAGAAAATATGAAAGAGGAATCCACACCATATACTGGTGCGGACTCGCTCAAACAAATTGTGTTCTTTCTACGTTTCAATTTACCAGATTTCAACTTACAGAACTATTTGCTTGTCCGTGTCCACAAGAATATCTTGCTTCTGCTTTACAGCGACTTCAAGCGAGGACTTTCACCTGCTCTGTCGCATAGCGACTACAAAAGTGGGAAAAATCCGGTTAACTGCCAAACTTTTCGGAAGAAATCTTGCGGACAGCTCTCACTTTTTACCGTTCCTTGACAGAAAGACATGTTGTTTTGACAGGAAGACAAGAAGACAGGTTGTTGGACTGGAAGACATGAAGACAGGTTGTTGGACTGGAAGACATGAAGACAGGTTATTGGACATGTACTTCATGTCTACTTCATGTCTTCTTGTCCTCCATGCAAATATTGTCTAAACGGTAAAAAGCTGTTACAAAATAAAAATCAATTATAGAGAATCGAAAAGCTGTTTTTATGGTATTCTGCTGAGCAAACAGCACCAATGCTTAACGATTTGCCACTTTTACAGTCCAATATTGCCACTATTAGAGTGTAAAAGTGGCGCTATTGTATGATAATAGTGGAACTATTGGAGTGTAAAAGTGGCGCTATTGCAGCAAAAAGAGGCTCATTTGATAGCCGGATTTCATAGCGCTTCGTCAGAAAACTGTATAACACACTGTGTATTAATAATATAGCTCCAAGCGCTCAAAACTCAAGAATTTCGCACCAAAGATTTTGTTGTGCGCTGGGCTCGTAGTATTGAGCATCAGAAATGCAAATATCGTCTTCGGCGGACCCGCCGAAGAATTAGGAATTTTGATTTTTGAATTCTTGCTTAGGCAAGCGGCAAAGCCGAGCGAGGAGTTATTCTCGGCTTCGCCTGCGATTTTGAATTATTCAGTTTTGAATTGTTAGGGTAAACTGTTAATTTCATTCAACATCGGTTCGTGCGAAAAAATGTAGATGTAAAACCAGGAATGGATGGAGAACAGACCTTTGTATGCTGTTGGCGATTGGGTGTAGATTAAGAATCCTAACGAAAAGTTTGGAGGTTTTCGATTTTAAGCGTATCTTCGCAGATAGAAGGTATAAATAAGACAAAAGGAGAACGAGATATATGGCAGACATCAACACAAGAAGATTACCAGTAGGCATTCAGTCGTTCAAGGTGATCAGGGAAGAAAACTATCTGTACGTTGACAAGAGCGACATTGTGTGGAATCTGGTCAACTTAGGACAGAAGTATAATTATCTGAGTCGTCCCCGACGATTCGGCAAGTCCGTGCTGGTCGATACGTTGGAGGCGTACCTTCAAGGAAGGAAGGACCTGTTCGAGGGGCTGAAGATAATGGAGATGGAGAAAGAATGGAAGCAATATCCCGTCGTCCGTCTTGACATGAGTCTGGCAGGCTCCACAGCAAAAGCCATCCAATCCTATCTTAGCGATGCGTTCTCGGAATATGAGTCGACATACGGCATCACCCCATTACCGACAGCTTCGCTTGCTGTAAGATTCAAAAACATTGTCACTACGGCATTTAAGAAGACAGGCAATAAAGTGGCAATTCTTATAGACGAGTATGATTCTCCACTTCAACACTCATGGATGACAGCCGAACATAATGATTGCACGAACGTTTATCGTAATGTATTCGCTGTACTGAAGGCTTGCGACGAATTCGAAAAATTTGTCTTTATCACGGGCATCACCAAGTTCACCCAAATATCTCTCTTCTCTGTCCTCAACAATCTGTCGAACATCAGCTTCACACCTGAAAACGCAGCCATCTGCGGCATTACGGAGGAGGAGATGAAAGAAAACTTCATGCCTGAAATCAAGAAGATGAGCGAAGCGAACAACTGGTCTGTAGAAGAGACTCACGACCGACTAAAAGCATATTACGACGGATATCATTTCTGCGATGAGAATATGGTGGACATCTACAATCCATATAGTCTAATAAACGCTTTAAGCAAACACAGAATCAGTAATTTCTGGGCATCTTCCGGCGCAACATCGCTTCTCCCAAAGTTTGTTGACAATGCAGAATTGCGTATGAAGAACTTCGAAAATTGCCGAATAATGCGAAATACCTTGGAACTGTCTGACGTAACATATGGCGGAGCCGCCCTTGCTCTCTATCAATCAGGCTATCTCACCATTAAGGACAGTGATGAGTTTGGTTACATATTGGGATTTCCCAATGAGGAATTAAAACAAGCCCTATCGGCTTATCACCGAGACCTTTCAAGACTGACAAGCGCAAAGTAATTGGATTGGGTATTGAACTTGACGAAGAAGGAAAAGGACTCTTGGATTGGAAGCGCACGGAATCTTTTAGTGAGTAGTGGGTAGTGAGTAGTGATTAATTGATTACGGATTCGTCTGATTTTACTGAGGCTGCGCCATTGAGGAAGAAAAAAATCAGAATGATCAGATAAATCCGTAATCAAAAGAAAAAAATTTAACTCATGCCGGGGAGTGTCAACCATCTTCGTTCACTATGCTCCTCTTTCCATTCCTCGAACTCCTTCTCCGAAGGCTTTCCTTTGGCGGGATATGTCTTGTTGAGTTTTATCTCCATATCTGTCAGCTTCTCCTTGCGGTAATCCTTCAACGTATCGTTCTGTATCAGACAGTCAGTTTTATCCCAGAATATGAAAGCCTTGCTTTTTAATTCGTCCGCAGAATCCTGCATCCACTCCCTTCCATTGACAAGCGCCATGTGATACCAAAACCTTGTGAGTACCCAAGCGGATCTTGTCGGCTGGGCTGTTCCATTGACAAACTCGCGATAGACCTTCAGAGGAATGTTGCATATCCAGCAGACCAAGGCTGTATCGCCATTAGCCAGAAGGGTCATGTCCGTCAGCATCTGCTGCTCCGTCATATTCTCCGACATACGCCAAAGCATCCGCTTTTCCCCGTATTCTATCTTGAAGGCTTCCTGCTTCTGTCGCCGATAACCATTCTCACCGAAGAAGAAATTATAGGCATACAACATAAACAGCAGTCCAAATAATCCCAACATCACTTCCCATGCTCTCCACCTGCGAGGCTTCTCCGTAACATTCTTCTTGAAATCCTGCGTTTCATTCTCTTCGGCTTGAGGTCGGGTTGGCGAACTTGCCAATATCGTAATCCGCATCTTCGTGGTATTCGGTATTTCATACAGTCCCCAATTCATCGAATAGTGCTCAGCATTGTTAGTCCATCTATTTATGTACGTGCTAAGTAGCCCAATCTCTTCACTGCTCATTTTTCCGTGACCGACGGGAGCATTTATTATCATACATTGCTTCGTCGAATTGACGATGCTCTCTTTCCGTAATGCTTTACAGAATGCCCTATTCATGAAGTTCACCTCCGATTCTCCTTCTTTGGATTCCTCAGTGAACATGGAATGGTTGTCAACAAAGATTTCCTTTAAACATTCTTCCGGGATTGGAATAACTCCTGTACCTGCCAGTAAAACGGCGATTTTCTTTTCTGTTGCGTTCATATAAGTTTGTTTTATTGTTAATGTTTTGCAAACTTACTGCGCATGTATGTCAAATGCTGACATACCATCAAAAAAAATATCGTAGCGGAGGCATAATACCTGCACTACGATATTTATCGTGTTATTGAACTTTCGATAGTTCAGTATGTTAGAATTCCAACACCATTGTCTGGCGCGGACTGAGCTTTACGTTATGGCTTATTATGACGTTTCTGCCCGTTGTGACATCCACGGCTTTCTCGGCATTACCGATTATCTCGGCATAACGCTTTACGTCGACTTCGGCTGCAGCGTTTCTGCCGTTGATGACGGTCATGACGCTCTTGCCGTTATACTGACGCGCCACCACGTAAACGCCGTGTTGCGTGCAGAACTGGGTCTGGCTGCCTTTTGTTATCACGTCGTTGCCCTGACGCCAATGCAGCAGACGGCTTATCCAGCCGAACATATCGTTCTGAGCCTTGGTGCGTCCCTTTGCCGTGAAAGCGTTGCGGGCATCGCCAGCCCATCCGCCGGGGAAGTCCTTACGCACGTAGCCGTCTGTGACAGACTTCGTGCCGTTCATCAGAATCTCCGTGCCGTAATAGAGCTGCGGGATGCGGTTTACGGTCAGCAGCAGCGCCAGTGCCTGCTTCAGAGCCAGCGTGTCCTTGCCCTCGCCTAAGAAGCGGTCGGTGTCATGGTTCTCAATGAACGCCATCACGCTCTTGGGATTCGGATAAAGATAGTCATAGCAAAGGACGTTGTATATGCGGTTCATGCCGTTCCACCAGTCGTCTGTCTCCTCATGCTTTGCCTGATTGATGCGGTCGAAGAAGGCGAAGTCCATGACGGTCTTCAGATAGCTGTTCTTCTCGGAGAGCTTGCTGTCCTTCTGCCAGGCGGCAGTATAGGCAGGCTCCGTCACCCACGTCTCGCCCACGGTGTTGAAGTTGGGATATTCCTTGTCGAGCGTCTTCATCCAGAGCGCCATGCCGTCGCGGTCAACGTAGGGGTATGTGTCCATGCGGATGCCGTCAATGCCGACAGTCTCAATCCACCACTCGCTGTTCTGAATCAGATACTTCATGACGTGCGGATTGCGCTGGTTGAGGTCGGGCATCGTCGGCACGAACCATCCGTCCACCGTCTCATGCAGGTCCACCTTGCTGGCATATGGATCGAGCACCGGCGTGAGCTTATAGCTGGTCTGCAGATACTTGTCGTTCACCTTGGCGTTGCCGTCCATCGTGTCCATCTTCTTCTGATGCTCCTCGGTCTGATATTCGGGCAGGAGCCATTCTGAAGTGTTAAACCAGTCCTTCGACGGCATGTCTGCCACCCAAGGATGGTCGAAACCGCAATGATTGAAGATCATGTCCATCACCACCTTCAGTCCCTTTGAGTGAGCCTCATCCACGAGACGCTTATACTCGTCGTTGGTGCCGAAGCGCGGGTCCACGCGATAATAGTCCGTTGTGGCGTAGCCATGGTAAGACGAGTTGGTGCCATTGCTGGGGCTGTCGTTCTCCAGAACGGGCGTAAACCACAGCGCCGTCACGCCAAGGTCTGTGAAATAGTCGAGGTGCTGGCGTATTCCCTCAAGGTCGCCGCCATGACGCAGACTCGGAGCCGTGCGGTCGCAGGTCTTGTCGCGCATTGTCTTGAAGGCGTCGTTCTTGGGATTGCCGTTGGCGAAGCGGTCGGGCATGAGCATGTAAAGCACATCCTCATTGGTGAATCCCATGCGCTTGTCGCCCGCCATAGCGCGGTCTTTCAGCTCGTACTTCACCTTCTTAGTCTGCTTGCCCTGCTTGAAGCTGAGCGTCATCTCGCCCGCCTTCGCACCCTCAAGGTTGAGATAGAGGAAGAGATAATTGGGCGAGTCGAGACGTGCGATAGAGTCGATGCGCACACCGGGATAGTTGACCTCCACGTCCGCGTCACGCACGTCCTTGCCGTAAACCATCAGCTGGAGCGACGCGTCCTTCATGCCTACATACCAGTTGGTGGGTTCGATGCGGTCCACCTTTACTGCTGCGTTCAAGCTCATAGCACCCATAAGCATTATTAATGATACCAGTTTTTTCTTCATTATCTTTTTTTATATTATGGTTCTTACTTTCTGTAGAGTATCAGCGCCGACTGCTCGTCTGCCAGCACTTCCTTGCATTTGAACGGCATTCCGATGCCTTCCTCATTGATGACGCCGTTGCAGCAAGCCACCGTGTATTCGCCTTCGGGTACGTTGACCAGCTTGGCCTCCTTATTGGCGTTGAGAATGACGATGATGTCCTTCCATGAGTCGATACCCTCAAGGTTCTTCAGACGGAACGCCACAAGGCAGTCGTCGGTGGCAATAAACTCCAAATGCTTCCTTACTGCGTCGGCATTGGCGAGGCGGAAAGCGGGATGGTTCTTGCGAAGACTTATCAAGCCACGATAATACTCGAACACCTGAGGATACTGCTTGAGGTTGTCCCAGTGGAACTCGTTGATGCTGTCGGGCGACGAAAAGCTGTTATGCACGCCCTTCTTGTCGCGGAGCATCTCCTCGCCAGCAAGCATAAATGGCACTCCCTGCGACGTGAAGATGGCTGTCTGAGCCAGCAGGTCGAGGCGGATAAGCTCTGCCATACGGTCAGCTTCTGACCTCGACGCGTCCTTCAGACCTGGAATGCTCGCCTTGAGACGATCCACAAGGCACATGTCGTCGTGGCAGCTAACGTAGCTGATCTGCTGTGTAGGATTGTTGGTCCACGGCTTACGGTCGTAGTTGACGCGTGTCATATCCACCTGATTGTGGGCGATGCCACCCACGATGCCGAACTTCAAGCTCTCCTCCTCGCCCTTTATTCCGGCAAGGAAAGCGCCCTTCGTGTCGTCCGAGAACGGTCCGCGAAGCGCATCACGCATGTCATCGCTGAAAGCTCCAATGCCGTTCAGACGGGGTGTGTTGGCTTTTATGGCAAGCTGGTCCTGCGGATAGGCACACGTTCCGGCGCTCCAACCCTCACCATATATATATATCGAGGGGTCTATCTCGTCCACGGCGGCGCGTATCTGGTTCATCGTCTCGATGTCATGGATGCCCATAAGGTCGAAGCGGAATCCGTCAATGTGGAATTCGTTTATCCAGTACTTGACGCTCTCTATCATATATTCGCGCATCAGCGGACGCTCTGAAGCCGTCTCGTTGCCGCAACCCGAACCGTCGGAATAACGTCCGTCGGCTGTCTTGCGATAGTAATAGTCGGGATAAGTGCGCTGGAAGTTGCT
>OIZP01001886.1_pt1 | contig 10060 bp, 8 predicted proteins | sample 1588531 | NCBI WGS metagenome assembly OIZP01 (sample SAMN03283283) | human gut metagenome | biome: human-associated habitat; material: feces | host: Homo sapiens | place: Peru | collected 2012 | reverse complement strand
CCGAAGGAATTCCGATATCATTCCGAAGGAATGCAACCCCCATTTTGGAGCCATTCACTAACCAAAAAAATCTACTATCATGGCAAAAATTACTCCCATTGACATCCTCAAGGTTGTATCAAGTAAATATACTTTAGTTACGGGCTTGCTCTGTGCGAAGCACACTTTACTTGCGAAGCAAACCTACTTTTCCCCAAGGGAGGAAACTTGCCCCCCAATATACGACTTGAGACATGTTTCCTTATCGACCTCTTAAAACGGCTGTTCGCCCAAAACAAAACAATAAGCCTGTGTGCTTCAAAAAACTTTCAATAACTTTGCACAATAACAATACTAAGTAGGTAAAATAAAAACACATGCAAGCATACACATACATTGAAAAAGGACATTTTGCCCTAATCAACAAGCCCCGTCCCACCCTACAAGAGTCAACCGACGCCATAGTACGCGTAACCCTAAGCAGCATCTGCACAAGCGACCTCCACATAAAGCACGGCAGTGTGCCACGCGCCGTACCAGGCATCACCGTAGGACATGAAATGGTTGGTGTCATCGAAGAAATAGGAGCCGACGTGAAAGGTCTACACATTGGCGACCGTGTAACAGTAAACGTAGAAACCTTTTGTGGCGAATGTTTTTACTGCAAACACGGATTTGTTAATAACTGCACCTCCGAACATGGTGGATGGGCATTGGGATGTCGCATTGATGGAGGACAAACAGAATACGTACGCGTACCCTTAGCTACACAAGGCCTAAACCGCATTCCCGATAGTGTGACAGACGAACAAGCACTCTTTGTAGGCGATGTATTAGCCACAGGATTTTGGGCTACACGCATTAGCGAAATTACCCCAAACGACACCGTACTCATCATTGGTGCAGGTCCCACAGGAATATGCACCTTGCTTTGCACGCTGCTTAAAAATCCTCGTCGCATTATTGTGTGCGAACCCTCTGCCGAACGCCGTGCCTTTGTGGCCAAACACTACCCCCAAGTATTGCTCACCACACCCCACGAGTGCGAAGCTTTTGTCAAAGCACACAGCGATCATGGAGGAGCCGACCGCGTGTTAGAAGTAGCAGGAGCAAAAGACACCTTCCAGTTAGCATGGCAGTGTGCACGTCCCAATGCCATTGTTACCATCGTTGCCCTTTACGACGAAGCACAAACACTTCCTCTACCCCACATGTATGGTAAAAATCTCACCTTCAAGACTGGAGGAGTAGATGGTTGTGATTGCGCAGAAATTCTCAAACTCATTGAACAAGGCAAAATAGACACAACTCCACTCATAACCCATCGTTTTCCACTTAGCCAAATCGAAGAAGCATATCGTATTTTCGAAAATAAAGCAGACGGAGTAATTAAAGTAGCTGTTTATTGATGAAACAAGAAATAATAGACCGCATTAATCAATTAGCCCAAGAAGGCGACCCCTTTCTTTTCGTCATCAACTACAAAGGCAATGAGGCTTACATTCGCAAGTTGTCGCAAATCGATCCTGAAGAATGCCTCTATGATTTCGAAGGCATAAGCAATGCTTGCCACATTAACAGCACCCCATTACCCCGCGATATTAAATGGCAAGTAAAAGTTCCCCTCTATGCCGATTACGAACAAAGCTTTCACATCGTAAAAAACAATATCCTTGCAGGAAATAGTTTCTTAACCAACCTAACATGTCAAGTTCCTGTAACGTGCAACCTCACCCTCAATGAAATATTTCAGCACACCCAGGGAAAATACAAACTCCTATTAAAAAAGACAAACACCGAAGGACAACAATTCGTATGCTTCTCGCCCGAAACCTTTTTACGCATCAAGCAAGGGCACATCTACTCCTACCCCATGAAGGGAACCATCGATGCCACCATGCCCCATGCTGCCCAAGCACTTATGGACGACACAAAAGAAGCAGCCGAACATGCTACTATCGTAGACCTTATACGCAACGACCTAAGTCGTATAGCTAAACACGTCACTGTCACCCGTTACCGCTACATCGACTTGTTGCACACCAATCAAGGAGACATCTTGCAGACCAGTTCTGAAGTCTGCGGAAAACTCCCACACGACTACCCCACACATCTTGGACAAATCATCGATGCCCAACTCCCCGCAGGGTCTATTACGGGAGCACCCAAGCCCAAAACTATCGACATCATTCACCAAGCCGAAGGCTACGACCGAAGTTACTACACAGGCATTATGGGCATTTACAACCAAGGCGAACTCAACTCTGCCGTAATCATACGCTACATTGAGTCCGACGCCCACCACAACCTCACATTCAAGGCTGGTGGCGGCATAACTGCAATGAGCCAATGCCACAAAGAATATAACGAAGTCATACAAAAGGTATATTTACCCATAAAGTTATGAATCCACAATTTGTTGAAACCCTAAAAATGACGGACGGCAAAGTTGCCAATTTATCCTACCATCAAGCCAGGATGGAGCGCACCCTACGCCACTTCTTCCCCACACTTGCAACCACCCACATGCCGTGTTTGCAACAGTCTATTGTGCCCCAAGCTACCCTTGAAACCCTAAAAGTGCGTGTAGTTTATGGTGCCCAAGGCATTGAAACCATAGAATACATCCCCTACACCCCACGCACCATTCGCACACTACGAATTGTGACCAGCAACACCATCGACTACACCTACAAAAGCACCGACCGCAGTGCACTCAATGCCCTACTTGCCCAACGTGGCACCTGCGACGACATTGTCATCCTAAAAAACAATCTTGTCACAGATACCTCGTTTACCAACATCGCCATATACAATGGCAATCAATGGCTCACCCCACGCACTCCCCTACTCGCTGGTACCCAACGTGCAAGTCTGCTTCATAATGGTGCAATCCAAGAAGCCGACATCACCACACACATGCTGCTACAAGCCCAAGACATCCGCATATTCAATGCCATGATTGATGTACGGGGAATTAAAGTCGTCATGGAGGAAAATAAATAAGGAATTATTGGATGTTATAGAGAATGGGGTTAAAAGCAAAAATGGTAACATTTTCCGACTAAAAGGTAAAAACATTTTTCCAAAAGCTCTGTACCTTTGCAACTGTAGAGAGCCACACGCTTAACTAGCAAGCGTAACATGCCCTTTCCTATTTAGAATGTATTACTCGATAGTTTGTAACACTTAATACTTAACACTTAATACTTACTATTTATGTTGTTAGAAAAAATCAAATCCCCAGCCGATTTAAAAAAATTAGATATTGAATCCCTCAACACGGTGGCATCCGAAACACGCCAAGCCATACTCAATCGTGTGAGCAAACATGGCGGACACGTAGGTCCTAACCTTGGTTTTGTCGAGGCAACTATAGCACTCCACTACGTTTTCAATGCCCCCAAAGACAAGTTTGTTTTTGACGTCAGCCACCAATGCTACCCCCATAAAATACTCACAGGTAGAGCAGCTGGATTTTTGGGTAATGTCGACGACATGGATGCCATTAGCGGATATTCATCGCCCACAGAATGTCCCGACTACGACAACTTCGAAATCGGACACACATCTACTTCCATCAGCCTTGCCACAGGTCTACAAAAAGCACGCGACGTTAAAGGCGAGCAACACAATATCATAGCCGTTATTGGCGATGGCTCACTCTCAGGAGGCGAAGCCATGGAAGGATTATCCTATGCCTCCGAACTCGGCACAGGCATCATTATTGTGGTCAACGACAACGAAATGTCTATTGCCGAAAACCATGGCGGACTCTATAAAAACCTGCAAGCCTTGCGCCAATCTAACGGCACATGCCCACACAATTGGTTCAAAGCATGGGGATTCGAATACAAATACTTAGAAGAGGGAAACAATATTGCCCAACTCATCAACCTATTCCGCAGCGTTAAAGACACCAACCGTCCCACCGTACTCCACATTCACACCGAGAAAGGACATGGTTATGCACCTGCTGTTCAAAACAAAGAAGCATGGCATTGGTGCCTCCCCTTCAACCTTGAAGATGGTAGTCGTCCACGCCGAAACCCCGATGGAACAATTCCTCACACAGCACCCACCGAAGATTACCAAACACTCTTCAGTAATTGGATGCTACAAGAGATGCAACACGACCCAACTCTCATTGCTGTAACTGCAGGTACACCTACTGCTGCAGGTTTCACAGCCCCAAAACGTGCCTTAGCTGGCAAACAACACATTGACATGGGCATTGCCGAAGAGCAAGCCGTAGCAATGATTTCGGGTATGGCAAAAGGCGGACTTCACCCCGTATGGACAGTCTATAGCACATTCATACAACGCACCTACGACCAAATTGCACAAGACCTCTGCATCAATGCGAACCCTGCTGTAATCAATGTCGTGGGCGGTGGTGTCAACTCTATGAACGACATTACCCACATCTGCCTTTTCGATATTCCCATGCTCTGCAGCATTCCCGGACTCATTTATCTTGCCCCCACCACCTGCGAGGAATACTTTGCCATGATGCGTTGGGCAATTCAGCAAGACCAAAAACCCATAGCCATACGCATGCCGAGCAATGGAGTGATTCACACTACCCAACCCGTAGAAACCACATATAGCTACACCCCACAATACAAAGTGGTGCACCAAGGCTCGAGAGTTGCCATCATAGCCGCAGGGTCTTTCTATCAAAAGGGCGAAAACATACACCGTATGCTCGCACAAAAAGGCATCGACGCCACGCTTATCAATCCGCGCTACCTGCACGAAGTTGACACCGAAACGCTCCATGCCCTAAAAGCCAACCACCAACTCGTAGTGACACTCGAAGATGGTTGTAAAGACGGAGGTTTTGGCGAACGAATTGCTTCCTACTACGGCACCTCAAACATTAAAGTACTCGTATGTGGCATCCAAAAAGGCCTCTACGACCGATACGATGTGCAACAACTCCTTGCCGACAACCAACTACTCGACGAGCAAATTATAGATAACATACTAAATGTTATAAACATGAAGTAATAGCCTTTGCTTTCTGCACGGTTTTATCGGTTTTTGACGTCGATAAGGGGCATGATTAAATGGGTTACGCCATTAGGGGTAACTGCTTAATAACATGCACTTTACATTCGTTAACCACAAATTAATATTTATTTCAAATGACCGAATGACCGCGAAATCATTGATTATCAAGTAATTACACGGTCATCGGTCACTAGTCACTTTCGCTATACTCTCAGTTTTGCACTACTCTGCTTCGCAAGCCAACTTTTCCCCCTCTACCCGTTAGGGGGAATTCCTTGTAACCCCCAAAATCCCCATACAGCAATCATAATTTTTCCATTAAAGCATCTACCACCTTTACGTCAGCAGGCAACCATTTCACGCTATCCATTTCCTCACGACACAACCACTTAGCTGCCTCATGTTCAAGTAACGTAAGTTTTCCACGCTCCACTTTACACCAATAACAATGCATAGTCAAGTGGAACTGCGGATAGTCATACTCAACCGTAGTGAGCAAATCGCCAACAACCACCTCTGTTGCCAACTCTTCGCGAATTTCACGACGCAAAGCTTCCTTAGCACCTTCACCAGCCTCCATCTTACCACCAGGAAACTCCCACCAATCCTTCCACTCACCATATCCACGCTGCGTAGCAAACACCTTACCCTCGTGCACGATAATGGCTGCTACCACTTCTATCTTTTTCATATTTTCTTTATTACAATAAAAACTAAATAGCCTTAGCCGATTCTAATATAAAGCCTGGAATGCTACGTTGCATCTTCCAAACCACATTCATTGGGCACTCACCATGACTGCTTTCATAATCCATAAATCCAAGACAATAATAAGCATTCGTTATGCCATACTCATCCTGCTTCGCATCACGCACAAATAGCAAATACTTCCACCCATTCGTGCGTTGTTCCGAAATGCGCCTACCTTCCTCACTGCTTCTGCGCACCTTGTTCATCGACTGCCAATGAAACTGCATGGGCGAAATCGCATAATCCTCATAAAGCGTACTCGGTGAATATTCCTTGTCCGACTTATTTATCGTAACAAATACCATCGCAAACTTACGTGCCATATTATACTGTGTGCCAAACACCAAGAATCTACCCAACGTATTCTCAAGCAACAAATGCACCTCGTCCGCGCTATAGCAACCATAGAGTTCTATCTCAGCCTCATCATCCACACGCAGCCATTGCGTAGTCTGACTCAACTGGCTAAGACGCAGTGAAACCATAAAGCGCAATTCATCTACGAACCACTCCATTTTGCCCAAAGATGCCACCGCCTCAAGTATGTTCAAAAAGGCAGTGCCATATACCTTGTTTACCTTCTCCACACCATTCATCCACACGGTGTAATAGAACAACTGCAAGAACTTCTGCTCGCGCTTCGATACACCTTCAGGATGATGCATACCATTCTGCAGCAATTGGTTTAGATAAGTAAGATACGCATAACTATTCGTGTGATAAAGACGTGCCAAACCGCCCTCAAGCAATTTCGTATACTTGCTCTCCGCGTCAAAGCCTTCAACCACCAAACCAGCCTGCACTTTAAGTCGAGCCCACGACCCCGGTGTTTTATACACAACGCGCCAATCAAGGTTAAAGTTGTTGATAAAATTCTCATAAGTGAGTGCCTGACCTGTGTTTTCGGTAAACGAGCGACACTCTTTCCTCAGTCTCGTCAACCCAAACAGTGCCTCATGAATATTCTTCAACACATACTCCTGCGCCTGTTTCTCCATCGTAATGGAACAACCACGTGGCAAAAACGTAAATCCATTCTTGATTTCGTTTTCTATGCTACGTGTACCACGCCCCACAAGTGCTCTAAACCTACTTTCGTAGTTATACGACTGATTAGCCTGAGCCACAAAGTCGAGCACCGTAAGACAAGTTTTGCCATCCGCCAAACGCAATCCACGACCTAACTGTTGTAAAAATATCGTAAGCGACTCCGTGGGTCTAAGAAACAACACCGTGTCAATTTCAGGAATATCAATACCCTCGTTCAATATATCGGCCACGCACAAATAGTTTATTTCGCCACGCGCCAACATCATCGAAGCCTCGTCAATGTCTGCCGAATTACGCGAAGTCACAGCCATTGAGCGATAGCCATACTTACGAAACATTGCATCCATATACACCGCATGGTCTATGCTGCAACAAAAGCAAACCGCCTTACACGCATGTGGATCGGTCACATAGTTATCAAGTGCCTTCTGTATCACGCCAAAACGCTGCGGATTGTTGTTATACACCCTATTAAGCGCTGCCACATCATACCTATCGCCTCTACACGCAAGCTTGCTCAAATTCACACTATCGTCTGTCACACAAAAATAGTCGAACGGAGCTAACAACTGCTGATTGAGTGCCTCCTGCAAGCGAATTTCTGCTGCGAACCGATTGTTAAAGTCTGGACGTATTTCTTTACCGTCCATACGTTCGGGGGTAGCTGTTAAGCCTATAAAAATTTTAGGACTCAACTTTGTGAACAAATCACGATAACTGCCCGAAGCACTATGATGCACCTCGTCTATCACCACATAGTCATAATACGTCCGCCCCATTCGTTCAAAAGTCTCCCAATGGTTATTCAGCGTTTGAATCGTAATAAACAAATGGCTTAAATCGCTGCGCAAGCTTGGTGATGTGCGACTCGTCCAAATCTCACCAAAATTGCCATCTACCATAACCGAACGGAACGTGCTACGCGCCTGCTTCAATATTTTTTCGCGATGCACCACAAAGAGCAACCTCGCATTACGCCCATGCGTCTTCTTAAACTTTTTATTAAAGTCTTTATAATCAAAGGCACTAATAGCCGTTTTACCCGTACCCGTGGCAGCAATCACCAAGTTCTTGTAACTATGCATCACCTCGCGCTCAAACTGTAACTTCTCGAGCACCTTAATTTGGTGCGTCTTGCGTTCAAAGCGCGTCACATACTCAGTTTCACCATTACTTCCACGACCTTTGTTTTTCTGTTTATAGATAGCCTCCTCAAAACTTGCAAGTGCCTCCTCCGAGTCTATCGGCTCAAAATCATCACTATGCCAGTAACTGTCAAACGTAGCTTTCGTTTTATGAATGATATGCGGATTCTCGACCGAAGTAACACGCATATTCCATTCCAATCCCTTTGTCAGAGCCGACCTACTAATGTTGCTCGACCCTATATAAGCTGTATCAAAACTACTCTTGCGCGTAAATATATACGCCTTTGCATGCAAACGTTCTTGGTGGGTATTAAACGAAGCACGAATCTCCACATTTCCCAACTCGCGCAATCCATAAAGCACACGCACAGCTTTAGGGTCTGTAGCCCCCATATATGTGGTAGTCAACACCCTTAAGCGTGTACTAGGTCGCTCAACAAACTCGCGCAAATCGTCAACAAGCAAGCGCAACCCCTCAAACTTTATAAACGAAACCACCAAGTCTATTTCGTCGGCAGTCTGAATGTCGCGTCTCACCTCATCGTCTAAAGAGAGGTCATGCCCACCCGTAAACAAATTGCTCACCCTGTAACCACTCACAGGGTGGTTTTTCGCTTTCGCTTCAACCTGTTCTTTGGTCAACCCCACCCTGCTATAAATGCCACGAAGAAAAACTTGTTTATTCTCGTCCGATATCAAGTCGGAAGAAGTTTCTATTCCCTCCAACTTCCACTCTTGCTCAATAAACTTCAATATGCGGTTTACCACATCCACCTGTGCCGAAATGGTTTCTCTCGCATCCTTACACCTAAAATAATTTTTCAGAAAGCCCGATACAATTTCAGTCAAATACTCAGCCAACATCTTGTAAGACTCGGCACTATCTATCCCCTCTTTCTTTACCAAATATTGCGATTCGGGATAATCTTTTAGTTTTTCCTCAATGGCTTGCGAAATCAATGTTTCATACACGCCAGGATTAACAACGATATTTGTCATAACAAAACTCCTCCTGATTTTTTGTTTTTCTAAATAATTCCCCCTTATTCAAAATATAGTCTGCTTTAATAAAAGTCTATAATGTCTAAGATTTTGAAGTCTTCGGCATTTGAATTTATAAGTTCGTACATACCCTGTATATTACCTGCATGATAGAATATATCTTCTTCTGTGAGACATCCCACTTTTGTATGACGATATGGATAAGAAAACTCATCAATCCAATAATCATCAAGAGAAATAAGATATTCATGTTGCTGATGATTGTCATTCCATTCTATAACAACTTTGGCAACCTTCGGCATGCTCTGATAACTTCTTACGAACGCTTTATATTTTTGCTGAATAATTGTTTGCATTTATAGATATCAATAACCAATTAATAATATCCCTTTTAAAGGAAGCTTTATTCTGTTAGAAATATACATTGTTTCAAGAAAAGTATATATTCTCTCAAAGTCATCATGCCCTCTATATGTGTTTCTAACTGCCAAAATTAGATATTCAACTTCAAACATCATCGAAGCTTCGAAGATATCTTTGAGGAATTGATTGTTTTCTGTTGCGCGTCCTGCTTCAACTTCTATCACAATTTTCCCATCGCAACTTATAGCATCTGCATAAAAAGATTTATCAATTGTATTGTTGTTGCCAAATAAAACAGGAACATCTATTTTACCTTTGTTACTTTTATCTTTTTCTACATTGTACTTTAATTCTGTTAAGTATGGCTCTACAGCAGCAAGTACATCATCCGACTTTTTGTTATTTGTTTTTGAATCTATGTCGCATTCTACTTTCTTGAATGCTTTAAGCACATCCTCTATTGGCTTTACTACACCAATGGAACGCGGAAAGAACTGAAATCTAATCATATTTAATTTCTATTTATGGAGCAAAACATGTTTGGTATTACACACACTTAACAACATTCTTCTTTTTATGATTTTGCACGTAATGTATATCATGCCTTTTCTGCAAAGGTAAGGATTTATTTTTATTTTATACCTATATGTAATATTTAGAAATTGTTTTGATAAGATTTTGATGTTGTATATAATTGACTGAAGTTTCGCAAGTGAATAAATATCAACTTGCTTGTTTATAAATATACATAT
>OIZP01001885.1_pt1 | contig 10063 bp, 4 predicted proteins | sample 1588531 | NCBI WGS metagenome assembly OIZP01 (sample SAMN03283283) | human gut metagenome | biome: human-associated habitat; material: feces | host: Homo sapiens | place: Peru | collected 2012 | reverse complement strand
CCACTTTTATCATGCAATAGCGCCACTTTTACTGTCTAATAGTGGCACTATTGCATGATAAAAGTGGCACTATTGTTAAGCATTGGTGCTGTTTGCACATCATAACACCGTAAAAACAGCAAATCTGAACTCTATAATCGATTTTTATTTTGTAACAGGATTTTACTCTTTGTACGATATTTGTATGCCTTACTTTATCTTCCATTCTGCGAAGTTTGCAGTGTCCTTCACGCTGAAGTTGATGCCAACCATCGTTACGGGTTTGCCTTGGTTTTTGTAAGCTTCGGCGTAGCCGTTGGCTTCGATTTGCTTTAAGGCTTCGGATGCAGAGCCGTCAAACTTTGTCTCTATCAGATAGAAGCGGCGTTCGGTTTCGACGACGACGTCAATACGTCCGCGATGGGTACGAACTTCCACTTGCATTCGGTAGTTGGTAAGCAGCGAGAACATTATGTAGAGCATCTGCTGATAGTGGCCCTCGTACTTCGTGTTGTCGCAATAAGGCACGGTTTCGAGAAAATTCTTCATCAGCTGCAAGGCACCGTCCATGTCGTCGCGGTTGATCAGAGCCGCCATTTTTGCCACAGCCGTACCGCCGCGTCCGCCTTTACGTCCGAGATATTTGGGGAGCAGTGTCTGGAAGAGTCCTACGCGTATCTCTTTGTTTGGTATTCCGAGATGATACAGTTCGTTGGTGTCGTCATAATTCTTTATGGTCATATATCCGCTCTGATAGAGAAGCGGAGTGAGCGATACCATTGTTTCTGTCGGGGCGTCAAATTCGGGGCGTATGGCGTCCATTCCTTCGCCGATTTCGGATGGCTCGACATCAAACTTGCGCATCATTTCAATAAGATACGTGGGAGTGCCGGTCGTAAACCAGTACATATCGAACATCTTGTCGGCAAAGCAGTTGAGAAGGCTGTACGGATTGTATATGTCAGACGACGGCCACGTGAAGTGATAGCCATCGTAATGGCTGCGCAGCTTCTCTATGGTCTGGCTGCGCGTTATCTGCTGACTGGCTGCCAGCTCGTCTATGTCTTCAGACAACTGAGTCAGCAGCTCTTCATTCGTGATGCCGCATATTCCCTCATAATCAGGCAGCATGCTTATGTTCTTGATGTTGTTGAGCTCGCTGAAGATGCTGAGTTGTGAGAATTTTGTGATGCCGGTTATGAATACGAAGCGCAGATACGGGTCGCAGTCCTTTAGCGGGCTGTAGAAGTTGCGCATCACATTACGCAGTACGGGCAGTTGTTCGTCCTCATGCAGGACGTCCAATAGGGGCGCGTCATATTCGTCTATTAGTATGACAATCTTTTTGCCCGTGATGCTGTAGATATTTTGTATGAGATTGTAGAGTCGGATATTAGGAGCATCCGAATCTGCCACTATTCCGAACTTGCGCTCGTTTTCTTCAAGCATGTTCAGGAGATACTGTTCCAGGGGGGCTTTCTCCATGTGCTTGCCGCCTGCCATGCTGAAATGCAGCACGGGATATTCGGTCCATTCCGTTTCGAGATGTTCTATGGCAAGTCCCTCGAACAGTTGGCGCTTGCCCTCGAAGTAACTCTTCATCGTAGATACAAGCAACGACTTTCCGAACCGACGCGGGCGGCTCAGAAAGAAATACTTGCCATTGGTGTGGCTGAGGCGATAGACGTATTCCGTCTTGTCCACGTATGTGTAGTTTTGTCCTATGATTTCCTCAAAAGTCTGAATACCTATAGGATAGTGTTTTGTTGCCATATCTGAATAATGGATTGTTATTACGTTTTGCAAATATAATGTTTAAAATGCAGAACGGCAAGAAAACAATTATAGATTCTCACCCTCAAGTTTCGATATCTGACATATTTTTTGTAATTTAACGCCCTGTTAAGCAATACGTCACTATTAAGAGCAAAACTGAATGAAAAACCTATATACAATTATCCTCCTCACCCTTCTTTCGCTGTTGATGCCATCCTTGGCTGCTGCCCAAAGCTTCCAGAATGTCAGTATTGCCGACGCCTCCACAGTGTGCTCCATAGCGCAGGACGAGCAGGGCATTATGTGGTTCGGCACAGACCACGGACTCTACGCCTACGACGGCTACCGATCAATTCCGCACAATACGGATGCGGACGGGACGCCGGTCAACACGCGTGTCCACTCTATATGCATCTTCAAGGACATTCTCTATATGGCTACGGAACGCGGACTGATGGCGTACGACATCCGCCGCGGACGTTATGCAGAGCGGACGTCCGGCGGCATGGGCGAGATGCGTGCCGTGACGATATACGGCGGACGACTGTGGTATGGAGGTGCGCAGGGGCTCTTCAGCCGTGACTTGCAGACAGGCACGAAGCGTACGGAGAACGCCCGGCTGCATAATGTATATTCGCTGCTGCCTACTCGTCATGGTCTGCTCGTCGGCACCTTGACTGGTCTGACCGTCCTGCGTAACGGCAAGGCTCAGCCCATACGCATAGGGGAGGGGAGCCAGCCGCTCGTCAATGCGCTTCTTGGCGACGGTGGATCGGCATGGATCGGTACGGAGGGCGCTCTTTACAGATACGACGGAAAGCGTCTTGAGAACATCAGCCCGCTGTCGGGCAATTCGGTGAAGTCGCTCTCGGTATACGCAGGTCTTATATATGCCGGTACGGACAACGGTCTGTATATATACAATAAGAAGGACAAGACCGTAAGGCATGCCCTGCACGACTCGCGTTCGCCGCACTCCATTGCCAACAACATCGTGTGGGCTGTCTTCTCTGACCGATGGGGCAATCTTTGGGCTGGCACCGACCAGGGTGTGTCCGACCTGAGGAAACGTCGCTTTTATGACTACATACCGCTTAGCGACCTGACCAATACGGGTGAAGGCAACTGCCTGCACCTCATCTATCGTGGTTTGGACGGCAGGATGTGGCTCGGTGGCACCAACGGCCTGATCACCTATGGTGCCACGCATGGATATATGCCTGACGATATGAACGGCATAACGTGGTTTCGTCAGAGTTCGCGGACTCACTATATGTCGCACAACCGCGTCAGACGGGTGTATACCGATACGGACGGAAGGGTGCTCGTATGCACCGACCACGGCATAAACATATACAATCCGCAGACACGCCAGATGCGCAACGTCATCGTCACCGACCAGTCACGCCGATACACCACGGCTTGGGCTTACGACATCATTGACGACGGAAAAGGACGTTACTGGATTTGCTCGTACATGGGTGGCGTGTTTGTGATAAGCAAGAAGAAGTTGCTCGGCGCCACTACGCCCACCGTCATGGCTGACCGACATTTCCTGAAGGAACTGCAGGGCATGCACGTGTGGCAACTCGTGAAGGACGGACGCGGAAGGATATATGCACGTATGTACGACCGCGGACTTGACCGAATCAGTTCCGCCACAATGCGGGTGGAGCATCTTGTGGGCAAGGACCGTCTTGTCAGCGACCTCATTGTCGACCGACGGGGCAACGTGTGGGCGGCGATGAAAGGCGAAGTGCGCTGTTTCGGACCGGAGCCGGCTGCTGACCGTTCGCTGCACATAACCGGATATGACGCTGCGGACGCTGCCATGCTGTGTGAGGTGGAAGGCAATGTCTGGGCTGTCATGGGTTCGGACTGTTGCATATTAGGCAAGGACGGCAAGACCACGCGCTTTGCCGTGCCCGGATTCCGTCCGCTGGCAATATGCTATGACGCCGTGTCGCGCAGCGTATTGCTTGGAGGCAACGACGCTTTGGTGAGCATACCCGTTGCCAACGTCATTCATGGCGGCACGGATAAGGGACATCGAGGCAAACTGTTTCTGTCAGGTGTGATGGTGGACGGAAAGCAGTTCACCTCCTACGAAGGTTATCCTACGTATCTCTCTGAAATGACGCTGACGGCAAGACAGAACAACGTGACGTTCCAGCTGACCGACCTTCCGCAGTCAGGACAGCAGCCGTGCGTCTATGCTTACCGCCTCAAGGGAGTGGACCGCACGTGGCAGTATATCCACGGCGAACGGTTGGACATCAGTTACAACGCGCTGCCGCCTGGAGACTATACGCTGGAGGTGCGTCTGGTGGACGGACAGGGCGAGGCGAAGGAAGAGGTGATGGCGTACGGCGTTACCATTCTGCCGCCATGGTATCTCTCGGTTTGGGCAAAGATTGTCTACCTTATTATATTAATATGTCTGGTGGTATGGGTGATGAAGTTCTGGATGATGCGCCGCCGTCTGCGTGAGGAGCGCGAGGCAAAGGAGCGTATCATGCAGGAGTCGGCTGCACGTTCGCAGTTCTTCGACAATCTGTCTGTCCAGCTGAAGAAGCCGCTCACGGCGCTCTTCGGCGCGGTGCTCAATATGCTCCGTGCAGAGAACGGCACAGCCAATATGCGTTCTCTTGAGAATATGCGTCGCGATGTGGTGGACATCAATTCGCTCATGTATAAGGCTCTTGACATGCAGCAGACCTCAGACCATAAAGCATCGGTGGTTACCACTACCGTTGACATTGCCGATTTCTGCCGACGTGCTGCCGAGGACGCACGCGCCAAGTATGGCAAGACGGTGGAGATCGGTTATCGCACCAATGTGCCGAAGGTGTATGCTGACTTGGATGTCGCTCGCTTGCAACTTGTCATTGACCAGCTTATTGACTTTGCCGCTCGTAATCGTGCTGCCGATTCTGCTGTCAGCATAGCCGTGTCGGCTGACAAGGATAAGGTGGATGTCGTGGTTGGCATTCCCGGACTGACAATAGCTGAGGATGACATGCCCTTCGTATTCAACCGCTACTTCTCCTTTGGTGGCAATGCGCAGACAGCCGACGTCAATACGCTTGCGCTCGTCAATGAGTTTGCCAAGCAGAATGGGGCACAGGCGGCTGTGGATAGTGACAACGAAGGCACGGATGTGACGATGACTTTCGCTTCGGCATACGTGGAAAGCGCAGGGCAGGAGGCGGCTGACAGCAAGCCGATGGCTGCGAAGAAGAACGACGCTGACTCTGTGGATGCCCGTCTGCTTGCCAAGATTACGGATATGGTGGAGGCACATATCGCCGATTCTGACTTTAATGTAACCCGACTGCAGGAGTCGCTTGAGATAGGATCGAAGCTGCTCTATCGTAAGGTGAAGCAGATGACGGGCAAGACGCCCGTGGAGTTTATCCGCCACATACGCTTGCAGCGTGCTTCGGTGCTGCTGCGTGAGGGACGCTTCTCGGTGTCCGAGGTGATGTATATGGTGGGATTCTCCAATTCCAGCTACTTCTCGAAGTGCTTCCTGAAGGCATACGGCATCACTCCTGCGGAATATGCTCGTCAGTAGAAGACGTGAACAAACTTTTTAATTAAAATATAATCATACTATTACAATGACAAAGATTTTCAACAGACTGCTGCTCCTCGCATGCCTTATGGCACCTACGGCGGCAACGGCACAGGTGTGCCTTGTAAGCAAGGGTAAACAGCAGGGACGCATTGTCCTTGCTGAGGATAACGACGTGAACCGCAAGGCGGCGAAGATGTTGCAGCGTTTCGTACGCGAGACGTCTGGTGCCGAACTTGACATCACAGCCACAGCCAAACGCGCCAAGAACGATGTGGTGATAGGCGGAAAGACAACGGAGGCTACGGACGACGGATACGTCATCGACTGTACGCGTGGCGCCCTCACCATAAAGTCGGCAGGTGGCAAGGGTGCCATATACGGCGTGTCGGCATTGCTGGAGAAATGTCTGGGCGTGGACTATCTCGCCAAGGACTTCTATACGCTTACTCCGTCGGCGGACATCCGCATTCCGGAGATGCACGTGGCGGAAAGCCCGGCATTCCGTTTCCGCCAGACCTTCAGCTATTCCAACAGTGACAGCACTTACCGCGACTGGATGAGGCTGCAGGATCACAGCGAGTTGTTCGCCAACAATATGTGGGTGCATACGTTCGACCGACTCCTGCCGTCGAAGGTGTATGGCAAGGCGCATCCCGAGTATTACTCGTTCATCAGCGGCGAACGACGTCCCGGCAATCACAGCCAGTGGTGTCTCACCAATCCTGAGATTTTCGAAATCGTGGCCAGTCGCATCGACTCCATTTTCAAGGCCAATCCCGGACGCAACACCATTTCCGTCAGCCAGAACGACGGCAACGACACTTACTGCCAATGCCCGGAATGTAAGAAGGTGAACGAGTATGAGGGTTCGCCGTCAGGTTGTTACATAAGATTTCTTAATAAGTTGGCAGAGAGATTCCCCGACAAGCAGTTCTCCACGCTTGCCTATCTCTTCACCATGCACCCGCCAAAGCATGTGAAGCCGTTGCCTAACGTCAACATCATGCTCTGCGACATCGACTGTAAGCGCGAGGTGCCGCTCACGGACAACGAGTCGGGACGCGACTTCGTAAAGGCAATGGAGGGTTGGGCTAAGATATCCAACAACATCTTCGTGTGGGACTATGGCATCAATTTCGACAATATGGTGGCGCCGTTCCCTAACTTCCATATCCTTAAGAAGAACATACAGCTCTTCAAGCGCAATCACGCTACGATGCTCTTCGAACAGGTGAACGGCTCGCTCGGCACCGACTTCTCGGAGATGAGGGCTTATATGATTGGTAAGCTGATGTGGAATCCAGAACTGGACGCCGACTCATTGATGAAGTCTTTCATGAAGGGATATTACGGTCCGGCTGCCACATATTTATATAGGTATCAGCAGATGCTGACAGGAGCGCTGCTCTCGTCAGGCACGCCGCTGTGGATTTACGACTCGCCGATAACTCATAAGAACGGTATGCTGAACGCCAATCTGCGCAAGGCGTACAACGAACTCTTTGATGAGGCGGAGAAGGCGGTGGAGGCTGACTCGGCACTTCTGGCGCATGTCCGCATAGCACGACTGCCGCTCAGATACAGCGAGCTGGAGATTGCACGTACGGAGAACGGTGGCGACAAGGCTGATGTGGAGAAGGCGCTCGATACGTTCCAGAAGACTTGCGCAATGTACGGCGTGACGACGCTGAACGAGCGTAACAATAATGTGGACGACTACTGCCGACTCTATCGTGAGCGATTCCTGCCGAGCGACGTGAAGAACAAGGCGGCTGGCGCAAAGGTAACGTGGAACATTCCGCCGCAGGAGAAATACCAGCCCATTGCGGACAAGGCTCTTACCGACGGACTCTACGGAGGCACCACCTACGTGGAGAGCTGGGTGGGATGGAACGGCGAGGATGCCGACTTTGTCCTTGATATGGGCGAGACTAAGACCGTGCGACAGGTCAGCACCGACTTCCTGCATCAGCTCGGAGCATGGATTCTGCTGCCTAAGAGCGTGGCTTATTATGCCAGCGAGGACGGCAAGACGTATAGCTTGATGGGCACTCGTGAGTTTGCGGAAGACCGCGACATCAGCGTGAAGTTCGTCCCTGCCGTCGTAAGTCTTGACAAACCTGTCAAGGCAAGATACATCCGTGTGGTGGTGAAGACTCTCGGTCTGTGCCCCGACTGGCATTATGGTGTGGGCTATCCTGCATGGTTCTTCCTTGACGAGGTGGTTGTGGAATAATGTTCCCTTACGCGTACATTATATAATATATAGATAACATATACATTATTATATATATCGTATCACAATGATGAATCTGAAAAACATATTTATTCTTGCTGCTGTGTCGCTGATGTCAGCGATGGCTGTCGCTCAAAACGTAGCGATTATCCCTCAGCCATATCACATAGATCAGCAGAAAGGCACCGTTGTGCTTGGTGCCAAACCCACGGTTGAAGTGGACGATGCGTCGCTTATGCCGGCGGCGCAATACCTCTCTGACGCTTTCGAGGCTCAGACCGGAACGAAGCTGAAGGTGGTTTCGAAGGGTGGCGACATCCGTCTTTGCCTTGCAAAGGATGGTGAAGAGGGCGCTTACTCGTTGAAGGTGGAGCGTGGTGGAGTCACCATGTCTGGCTCTGGATATACGGGAATGATAAACGCTATTGCCACATTGCGACAGCTTCTGCCCGTGGTAAAGGGAGAGAAGGTGGCGTTGCCGAAGATTAATGTCAGCGACCGTCCGCGATATGGATGGCGCGGACTGATGGTCGACTGCTCGCGACATTTCTATACCGTTGACGAGCTGAAGAAGCTCATTGACGTGATGGCTTACTATAAGCTCAACCGCTTTCACTGGCATCTTACGGATGACCAGGGATGGAGAGTGGAGGTGAAGCGTTATCCGTTGTTGACCGTAAAGGGAGCATGGCGACACTTCAACAATCAGGACTCGCTCTGTATGGCTAATGCCGCTAAGGAGGATATGCCCAACCTGCTGCTGCCGGAGTCGAAGATAAGGACAGCTGCGGACGGAACGCAGGAGTATGGCGGCTTCTATACGCAGGACGACGTGCGAGACATCGTGGCGTATGCTGCCAAGAGAGGCATAGATGTGGTGCCGGAGATAGATATGCCGGGGCATAGCCTCGCTGCCATCGAGAGTTACGACGGACTCTCTTGCTTCGAGCATACGGGGTGGGGTAGACTCTTCACCACGCCGATGTGTCCGGGAAAGGACAAGATGTTGGAGTTCTGCCGTAATGTGTGGACGGAAATGTTCGCTCTCTTCCCCTTCGAGTATGTGCACATTGGAGGCGACGAGGTGGATATGAAGAACTGGAAGAAGTGTGCGGACTGCCAGAAGAGAATGGCGGACAACGGGCTTACCACAGAACCGCAGCTTCAGACATGGTTTAATCATTACATGGAAGCATTCTTCCGTGAGAACGGCAAGAAGATGATAGCATGGGATGATGTCATAGATGGAGGACTGTCACCGTATACCACTGTGATGTGGTGGCGATCATGGTTGCCGAAGGGACCAAAGAAGGCGACGTCGCATGGCAACGATCTTATTGACGTACCAGTGTCGTTCTTCTATCTCAGTACAAGGGAGGACGACACTAAGTTGCCCGGCATATATAACTTCAATCCATACGAAACGCTTAACGACAACGAGGCTAAGCTCGTGAAAGGCATCCATTCTTGTCTTTGGGGAGAAAGGGTGGCTTCTGTGGAGAGAATGTGGTATCAGCTCTTCCCCAGACTCACAGCGGTGGCTGAGAAGGCATGGAGTATGCCGGAGCGTATGAATTATGATGACTTTACGAAGCGATTGCTCATGCAGCTGCCCAGGCTTGAGGCGATGGGAGTGAAGTATAGGCTTCCTGACCTTACCGGACTGAATCGTGGAAATGTTTTCGTCTCTACGGATACGGTGAAGGTGTTCTGCATTGATCCGTCTGTTACAATAGGGTATACTAAGGACGGTACGATGCCGCAGCAGACATCGCCGGTTTATACCGGACCGATGGCTGTGACTGAGACCACGCATTTCGTGTTCCGTGCATTCGGAAGGGACGGCAGAAAGGGTGACGCTTTCCGCTCTGACTTTGTGAAGGACCAGCTTCATGAGGCTGTAACCACAGAACAGCTGCTTCAGACAGGACTCTCAAATCTATGGTATGACTATCCGGGAGATTGGTGTAAGGGCATAGAGGAGGCGCCGCTTAAAGGCGAATACGTCACCGATGGTGTCTGCATACCTAAGGAAGCAAAGGAAAATATAGGTCTGGTCATAACCGGATACTTGGAAGTTCCGGAAGACGGAGTCTACACTTTCCGCCTTTATTCGGATGATGGAAGCCAGCTTACGGTAGACGGAGTGATGGTTGTTGACAACGATGGCATGCATGATGCGCGTGAATTGGTGGGTCAGCATGCTATGAAAAAGGGTCTTCATCCCATCCGTGTGCTCTATTTCGACCATAATGGTGGCGACTTGAGGCTGAAAGTGGAGGATAAGCACGGAAAGGAAGTAAAGGTCAGATACTGGCATTAATGTTGTAAAATCAAGGTAAAAGCGCCCTAAAACGTGCTTTTATCTTGATTTTAGTCAATTTAAGACTGAAAAGTGTAAGTTTTTGCAAACTTTTTTGTCGAAACTCTTGCAGGATTAACTTTTTTGCTATACCTTTGCAAACGCTTTCGAGAACAAACGAAACCTCAAG
>OIZP01001882.1_pt1 | contig 10073 bp, 6 predicted proteins | sample 1588531 | NCBI WGS metagenome assembly OIZP01 (sample SAMN03283283) | human gut metagenome | biome: human-associated habitat; material: feces | host: Homo sapiens | place: Peru | collected 2012 | reverse complement strand
CTACGAATTACTACACACTTTACTACACACTTTTTTCATCAAATTACACCATTTTGCGATAAGTTACGATAGTTTCCTCTCTAACAGAAAATGCCCTCAAAGCCTGTAAAATCAAGCATTTGAGGGCATTCACGAGGTCTATAAAAAATGGACAGGCAGGAAATCAATAAATTCCTGCTTGTACTGTTCCATTCTATGCAAAACCTCCGTAATTTCCGCGTTTTTCAGTTCTGCCCTATATCATACCATACTTTTTTTTAACATTCAAGGAACAAAGCATTGCCGAATCCTTGTTTGTAAAAGACCTTGCCGAACAGGATGACCGAAATTTCAGTTCCTATATCAACAAGGTCTTAAAAGATCATATTCAAAATTTATCCTCTGACACCAAAAACACTAAATAATAATCCGCACTATTTCCCTGCGATGATGCTTTTCACATCCTCCAGCTTTTCTTCCGTAACAGCAGTAATCTGTTCTGCGGTAAATCCTTTTTTGTACATATTTAAAATAATCTGTCTTATCTTAGCCTGCCCCTCCGCACGACCGATTGCAATTCCATTATCCTCTATTCCCTGACTCAAATTACACATAGTATCCATGTCCTTTCTGAAATCTTCTTTGATAGGAATGTTATATTCGTTTCCAATAATTGATAGTTTCTCATCTATCGTCAGGCTCTTTGATAACAATGCTCCAAGCAAACGATGTAATTCATATGTTTCATTATATTCCGGAAGTTCTTTTGCCAGGCCGATCATAATAATATTCAGAAGATCCAGTTTTCCTTTCCAGTCATAAGAACCGATGATATCATCCTTTGTCAAATGAATATGACTCATACTGTTTTCATTCATATTCATGCAGATCCATATGGAATAGACTCGTTTAATATCATCATACGCAGATTTTGCAAAATCCCGTTCTTTCTGAGATGAAATTAATCGGCTCACATAAAAAATTGCTCTGTTTAAAATTTCATATTCTGTGGGATCATCCTTCTGTGCTTCCACGTTGATAATAATCTGTGTCAGCCCATCCTTCATACGTACATAGAAAACAATGTCGAATCTAATCAGTCCCTCACCAGCTTCTTCATTTTCTGTATTAAATCCGACGATTCTCTGTCCGTTTTCCTGCCTCACTTTGTTCGTAAGTCCCGGCTCCACGGGTACTGTGCTGATGTAAGGAACTCCTTCGATACATTCTACAATATCTTCTGGTTTCATTCCTTTAAACTCATCCACAGTCCTCTTCAATATGTGCGCCAAAATGATCTTTTGACCTACTAATCGTTTTGCATGTGCATCATACTGTGCTTTTGCATCGACTGCTTTTACTGCGTTTTTTAATGCTGTGTTCATCGGTCTTCTGCCCTTTCTGATAGGTTCTCCTATCGTTAGACGTAAGACCTTCTCCTAATATGACTGCTCCCCTGTTTATTATATCTTATCAGGCTCTTTTTCACAAATAATTTTTCTGTCAAATCCTGTTTTTATATACTTTCGCATTCTTCATAATAAACAACATATTGTCTTGTACTGACAATACATCCAGATCTTCTATGGGATTGCCATTTACGATCAGGATATCGGCAAAAGAACCTGCCTCCAGCACACCGATCTTCCCCTCCGGGTACGGGTTCTGGTAGGTGGAAAGTTTGAATAGTTCATAGGCGTTTCCGGTAGCTGCCACAAGACCTTTGAAGCTTCCGAAACGTCTCTTAAAATACCGGAAATCCTCCAGCTGATGTTCCTCCGCAAAATGTGGATCGCCAAAGGAATCCGTGCCGAACACGATAGGCAGATCGTACTTGTTGATCACCTCTGTCGCAATCTCGCAACCCGCTTTCACACGTTCTGCCTTGCGGATCACATGATCCGGCTGTGGCCCGTGGGATGTCACGGGACGCTGGGACTGAGGGCCGGGCATCACCCAGATTCCAAGGTCTTTGATGATACGTCCGGTCTCGTCATCCATCATGGTTGCATGCTCGAAGCTTTTGATTCCCGCTTTCGCCGCACGCTGCATGGCTTTCGGGGTATAGAGATGCGCCATGACATAAGTTCCGTATTCTTCCGCTGCATCTACGGCTGCCTTCATCTCTTCATAAGTAAACTGCACCGTATCCAAAGGATCATATCTGCTGCTGATACCGCCGCCCGCCATCAGCTTGATCTGGGATGCACCTAAGAACAGCTGCTCTCTCACCGCCCGCAGCATCTCCGCAGGACCATCTGCAATATAATTTGCGCGGTACTGTAAGGTGGCATTGAGGAAATTACCGTCCGGCAGTCTGATCTCCGCACGGCTTTTTCTGCAGTCACCGTGTCCGCAGGTCTGAGAAATATAAGCATTGGAAGGAAAAATTCTCGGGCCGTCCAGATAGCCGTTATCAATATTACGCTTCAATCCCACTGTGACACCGCCGGCATCCCGCAGGGTGGTAAAGCCACGCATCAGCATATCGTATGCATAGCGCACACTGCGCACCGCCATGTCATCGATCCGCTGCTCCTCACTTCCGATGGGCACATTATGAGAGACATGTACATGAGCATCCGTCAGTCCCGGCATCACGAAATGATCCTTGGCATCATAGATCTCAGCAAATCCCTCTTCCGAGATCTCTCCCGTATAGATTTCTTTTACCAGGCTTCCTTCGATGACGATATTTGCATGTTTCTGTAATCTACTGCTTTTTCCGTCAAACACCGTGGCATTTTTGATCAGCTTTCGTTCCATGTATCTTTATCTCCTTTTCGCGGGAAATGGATCATCAATTGCTCTCATCGCTTTGAAATTACCATTCTCGGCACCATGCATCTGCAACAGCATCGCACCGATGCCCGCAGCGCCGTCTAAGAATCCGATGGGAGTGGTCAGTACATCCGCTGCCACACGGTCTAATGCGAACTGCCATTTTGCAGTAAGCCCTGCTTCTGTCTCTTCGTAGATTGCCCGGTCTAACAGGATCTTTTCGCATTCTTGTGCCTTTTCATAATATCTGTCTTCTCCAAAAGCTGCCCAGAGCCCCAGATACATATTGAGAATGCCCGCGGTACCGCAGCAGATATTGAGTACATTCCAGTAGCCGGCACTCTGCTTCACCGGAACTCCCAGCGATTCCATGCCATCTGTCAGATCTTCAATCTCTTTTTTATATTTTTCATCACCGGTCATCTGATACAGCTGATAAAAGAAACGGTTGGTTCCCGCCGGTCCGTGACAATATCCCGCATAGAACAGGTCTCCTCTGTCCGGCAGTCCGTGGGGCAATAATTTTCCGGCTTTCATTTTCACCGCCGCCGTATCCATATATTCTGTCACACCCGTCACTGCATCTAAAAACCGCTTGTCACCGCTTGCTTCATACAGCTTCAGCAGAGCAAAGGCAATTCCTCCGGTTCCCATGGGGAAATTCGGATCGATATAATCCTTCCCGGCACCAAAATACGTAGGATCCACTCCCTGGTAAACGATCCTGCCATCTCCCATAGATCTTCCCTGATGTAAAAAGGTCTGTCCGGCATCCAGTGCAAAATCCCGGAATTTCTTGTTTTGCAGGACTTCCGACACTTTCAACAGAAAAAGTACGGTTCCCGCATTGCCGACGATTCCCTGGAAAGTAGACCACTCATAGCCCTCGCCGGATGCGGCCGGTCTGGCATCCCGGATTGCCTGTTCCACGATGGAATTCACCGTGTCCGCATAAGTCTGCTCCCCGGTCACCTGATACAGTTGCAACAATGCGAATCCGGCGCCGCTCCAGCCGCTGGAAAAAGCATACTGTGAGAAGTTTCTCTTTAAGGTTCTCTGGTGATTCCAGCGGTATTGCAGATATCTGGCAACTTCTTTTGCCTCCTCCAGGTACTCCAGGTCCGCAGTGGCATCGTAGAGCCCCAACAGAAAACAAAGGATTCCGGATGCGCCCGCATACAGACAGATCTCATCGTAGTAGGAAGCATGTCCCGTCTCTCCATCCTCTAAGGAAAAATAGATACCTTCCGGTGCCTGTCTTTTCCTCGTATTAATAAATCTCATCGCCGCCTTTGCGGTCTCCAGTGCGTTATATTTATATTCCATATCTCTCTCCCGGGATCCGTCGCTTGTATAAAATCATCAGATTGAAAACTCCGGCGGAATCACAATACTGTTTTTAATCAGGAAGTCTCTCGTCCTTTCATTTTTCGGGTTTACAAAGACCTGCTGTGGGGTACCCATCTCTACGATCTTGCCGCCCTCCATGAAGATCACCTTGGTTGCTACATTTTTTACGAAATTCATCTCATGGGAGACAATTAACATCGTGTTGCCTGCCTTGGCGATCTCCCGGATCGTCTCCAGCACTTCTCCTACCAGTTCCGGATCCAGGGCACTGGTGGGTTCGTCGAAGAGAAGCAACTCGGGCTGCATGGCGATGGCTCTTGCGATGGCGACACGTTGCTGTTGTCCGCCGGACAGATGCTTTGGATAATAATCTTTACGCTCCAGCATCTTTACTTTTTCCAGCTGTTTCAGTGCGATCTCTTCCGCCTCCGCGTGGGACAGCTTCTGCACCTGGGTCAGTCCTTCCATGACATTCTGCAGTGCTGTCTTCTTACGGAACAGGTTAAAACTCTGGAATACCATGGTAGTCTTCTTGCGGAGCGCAAGGAGATCCTTACGGTTCACTTTCTGATAATCCAGCTCAAAATCATCGATGGCAATTTTCCCTTCATCCGGGGTCTCCAGCATATTGATGCAGCGTAACAGTGTGGATTTTCCGGTGCCGGAGGGTCCGATGATTGCCACCACATCGCCCTTTTCGATATCAAAGCTGATGCCGTCGAGGACTGTATTATCTCCAAAGGATTTCCTTATGTTTTCCAGTCTGATCATTACAGGACACCCCCTTTGTTTTTCTGGTTTCTCTCTGCCGTCTTGCCTTCTCTGCCGACCACATCGGGTACCCGTACCCTGTTCATCACCAGACGGATGATCTGTTCCAGCACAATGGTGATCACCCAGTACAGTATCGCCAGTGCAACATATGCCTCAAAGTACCGGTAACCTCTGGCTCCCAGCAATTTACCCTCTGCAGTCATCTCCACGACGCCACAGGTAAATGCTAAGGAGGTTCCCTTGACCAGACCTATGATCTGATTGCCCAACGAGGGCAGAGCGATTTCCGCTGCTTCCGGCAGAATGATCCGGAACATTCTCTGGGGTCCTGTCATGCCCAGTGCGATTGCCGCCTCGATCTCACCCTTATCCACCGCTTCTAAGGAGGACTGAATGATGACCGAGCAGAATGCCGCGTTGTTCAGTGCCAGCGCTACGATAGCGTAAAGGATCGCCGGGATCTCGGCTATCTGAATATTTTTGTTCTGATAGTAGTTGATGTATTTAATTATAATGGGAATACCAAAATAGGTCACATATAACTGTACCAGAATAGGCGTTCCGCGCATCAGTGAGATGAATACTCCCGCGATCTGATGTAACACCACAATCCTGCGGGTCCGAATTATCGCCAACAGAAATCCTAAGATCAGTCCCACGATTCCCGCCGCTGCAGTCAGTCCCAGCGTAATGGGAATATAGCCGATCAAAACACCGATATCGTCAATTACTACTGATGGATCAAATATATTCAGCATAACCTTATGCCCCTTTGCCTTATGTTAGTTTAGTTGGTTGCAGCCTGATCGTTTGCAATGTACTCTTTTGCAAATTCGATATATTCTCTGTTCAGAATCGTATTGTTGTCAGCATCGTCACCCAGATACTGTTTGGATATCTCCAAAATCCTGCCTTCCTCCAGCGCTGCTTCAAATGCGGTGTTGATGTCTTCCACCAACTGAGGATACTCTTTCGATACCACGAAGAAGTTACCGCTTAATTTATCCATGAATGCGGTGGAATCTTCAATGGGCACGTCGATGATCTTGACATTGGTCAGTCCGTATTCCGCTACCTGGGACTGCAGTGTGGTCTTGGAAAACAGTTCAAAATCGATCTTACCGTCGGATACACTCAACGGTGTATTATTGGAATCTTCAATATAAGATACTTCGATCTGTGCATCGGGATGTGCTTCATTGTAGGACTGATACATGGAAGCATTATAGCTGGTGGGGGAGGTCTCTGTGGTATGTCCCGGCAGATCATCCAGTGTCTGAATATCGGTATTATCATCTCTTACCAGAATACCGTAGGTACTTACACTGTACACATCCGAGAACAAGTACTTTTCGCCTCTCTCTTTATTATAAGAAATGTTATTCACGCCCATCTGATAATATCCGGCATCAATTCCGGTGAATATGGATGCGAATTCTGTCGTCTGGAACTCCAGTTCATACTGTGGAAGTCTGGAGAATATCTCCTTGATCACCGCGATATCATAACCGTCCAGATTGCCGTCGTCTCCCTGGAAAATAAAGGGGCTGGGGCCGGTTCCCGTGGTAGCTACAATAATTTTGGTCTTTTCCGTATTGTCTGAAGTCGCACTGCCCTGGGCTGCATCGCTCTGTGCTGCACTCTCCTGTGTTGTACTGCCCTGTGCCCCGCCTGTGCTCTGATCCGCATTACCGCATGCAGCAAGAGATACCGCCATTGTTCCTGCTGCCAATACTGCTACTGCCTTTTTTAAGATGTTGTTTTTCATAACTTGTCTCCTCCTGCATTTATTTCCTACTATTCATACTAATCCTATTTGTCCGATAGGATTAGTATTGTTATATCATCCTACGTCCATTCTGTCAACATATAATTACCAAAAAAGGCAAAAAATACCTCTCACCCATTTGGATGAGAGGCTTTGTAAATCTATTCTCTGTTCTTTAATACCTCTGCGGGTACCAGCTTATTCAATCTGCCTACCAATAGGAAATTGATCACCATATAGCATAGCAGAATTCCGCCATAAATCATGATATATATCTGCGGTGTGAACTTTAAGTCCATACCGATAGCAACATTTGCAATGCAATACGGATACACCAGATCCATGCTCCATTTTGCCAGTGGAACACAGATCAGCGCCCCCAGCAGAATCACATAGAAATTCCCATCCAGATAGAGTCTTCGGATCTCCCTTCTACGGTAACCGAATACTTTCATCAGTGAAATGGAAAAGGCTGACCGATCGATCATCACTTTCATCATCAGATACATGACGATCATAAAAATCAGCGCAGATATTACCACGAGCATTACCACCATCGGTCCCATCATATCTGTAAAAATCTGTGAACTTTCTTCCACATTTTCTTTGGATACCGTGGCATATAATCTGCCATTATCAATATCCAGTGCATGATCCGCAAACACTACGTTATAATAATCGTCCTCCTGATCAAACAATTCCTGCATGACATCCCTATCCAGGAAAACATAGACGCCGGATGTAAAATTCACAATATTTTTCACAGTGAATGCATAATCTCTCTCATTCACCTCATCGGAAAGCACCAGCTTGTCGCCCGCCTTCACACCGAATTTCTGTGCCGCAGCACTGGAGATCACGATCTCATTTTTCTTGTCTGCGGTTGCTATGGGAAAATACGGATTGTCATCATCAATCCCCAGCACTGTCACATCCAGATTATACCCATAGGCTTCCTTTTTCAGATTCTCGACATACGCCGGTGTTCCACCCTCCGGAACATCCTCCGTAGGATATTTATAAGTATACATATAAGCATATTTTGTTTCTTCCAGACAGGCGTTTCCAAAATTGATACACAGTACCGCACAGTCTATGGACATTATCAGGATCAGCAGGCAGATGAACATACCGATCACAACAGCAAATGCAGAACGTATTTCCCGCAGCATCTGTCTGATCTGGAATCTGAGCAGAAATTTCATATTTCCCAGATTCATGTTCTGTATTCTGCTGGCTTTTCCTGCCGTCTGCTCGTTACGAAGCAGTGACAGAGCCGTGCATTTTAACTTTTTATTGATCACCAGATAATTTACCACTGCTGCCGTCACAGGCGGCATGATCAGACTGTAAAAAAGCAGATATCCGGGCGTTACGATCCGCATAGGCGGCAGAGAATAATATGCGATACTATCATCCATCTGCCAGCCTGTTCCGTATTTGGAAAATCCCAGGATACAGCCGACAACTCCACCCAGAAAAGCGATCAGCATGGGATTTAGCAGATAGTGGAACAGTAATTGCCCCCTGGTCACACCCAGGGCATATAATGCACCAATGACGCTGCTTTCTTTTTCAATGTTATGTATCACAAATACGGAAATCACATAAGTAAACAGGACCATGAGAATAATTCCGGACAGAATACCGGCAAACCTATTGATGATCACATCCCCCGCAGCGGCATCAATTCTTGGATTGTCAGCTGCTATGAGAAACTGTGTCAGATTATCAATGTCAAAAGTAAAATACTCCTCGATCATGTCGTCTGTTTCATCCTGCAGCTCCTGTACCCCATCCCGCAGTTCTCTGCTGCCGTCAGCGATCTCATCTACGGCATCCGTGTAATCTATGATCCCTTCCCGGAAATCCTCCAGATCCGCCAGGGTATCCTTCGCCTCCTTCAGGGAATCCTTCAGCTTGGCATCGACACTACTGCCCTCTGCCGTCAGACGTTCCAGTTCTTCCTTATAATTATCGGCGGTCAGGTCTACGGAGATATCGCTTTCTTCCAGTTGTGCCTCTACCATATCCATCAAAGCATCCACCACCGCATCCGTACCGCTTACCAATGGTTCACTGGCGGTATAGAGGGTGCTCAGTCCACAGAACAGCTGCTGGTTGCCGATGGAGGCTTCCCCGACTCCTTTCGTATATGCCTTCACACCATCCCGAAACTGCGCTACCGTGTCCAGTTGGTTCTTTACGGCGGACAGCTGCGCTGCCACCTGCGAGGCTCCCATCTGTGTGAACATTGCCGCCATCTGGTCTAGTTCCTTGCCATATCCATCCGCCATCAGTCCCGAAAAAGGAAAACCGGCAGCACTAAACTGTGCCTGCAGCTGTTCATTTACCATTCCAAGAATGGCATTGAAAATAGCATCCGCTCCCTGATTCAGGGCATCACTGTTTGCAGTGATCTGCCCCATTCCAACGACCAGTTTGCCACTGCCGTCAGAAGCCGCATTGACACCATCCGTATACGCTTTGATGCCATCCCTATACTCTTGCAGTTCGTCCAGCGATTTTTTTATATCCTGCAGATCCTGTCGCATAGAGGCGGTATATGCATGCGGATTGGCAATCATGTTATTCAGCTGCTGTTCGTAATTTAACGAAGTCAGCGTCACCTCCACACCGGCCTCCTTCAGGCTGTCATTTACCTGCTCCAGCATGGCATCAAACAGCGTATCCGCCGCATCCGTCAGCTCCGCATTATGCTCTGCCAGTTCGTCCACGCCATCTGCCAGTTCATTCACACCGTCTAAGAGTTCCCGGATGCCATCCTGGATATCATTCTTTGTCTCTTCCGCATCCGCTAACATTTCCAGGAAATAGGTATCCGTCACTTTGCTCCGGTCCAGTTCAAAGGACTGTAACAGTTCTTTCAGTTCCTGATCTGTCATGGCAGCATTCAGCAGATATGTATAAGTATAATCCTCCGTCCGGAAATTCTCTCCACCCGCCTTTAACGCTTCGTAATCCTCTGCCGTGACGAATCCGACTCCGAACAGATTGCTGTCCACGGTGGTATCTGATGTTTTCTCATAGGCTGCATCGTAATCCGGTGTACTTCCGATTCCCGAAACAGTGAAATCTCTGCCACCTACGGTAAGGGTATCCCCTAACCCCAGTTCATGTTTTTCCGCATAGTGCTGTTCCAGCAGGATTTCGCCCTGCGTCGGTAGCTCGCTGCCCTGAGACGGGACGAACAGATCTACGGTCTCTCTCGCCTGGTAAACACGGAGCGTAGACTGTCCCAGATGAAAATCCAGGGAAAAATCTCTCTGTAATGTCACACCCTTCTCCGTAATCTGAGCGATCTCATCGTCTGTCAGTGGGACAAATACTCCAAACTGTCCATCCTCTCTGTGATGAACAGCGGCGCTCTCCTTTGTTCCCTGCATGATCGTCTCAGCCG
>OIZP01001879.1_pt1 | contig 10088 bp, 10 predicted proteins | sample 1588531 | NCBI WGS metagenome assembly OIZP01 (sample SAMN03283283) | human gut metagenome | biome: human-associated habitat; material: feces | host: Homo sapiens | place: Peru | collected 2012 | reverse complement strand
TGATTGCGACGACCTCGTAACCCTCAGCATCAAACATCTGACGGAAAGCCAGACGGCCAATACGACCAAAACCATTGATAGCAACTCTAACAGCCATGTTAATAGTACCTCCTAAATGTTCTTACCCTTTCATCGGATAATAATCACGGTAGCTTTATTGTAGACCAAAATGCGAAAAGTTTCAAGTGCCTGCCAAAAAATTAACAAGTTAAAATCGCACTTTTTTGTTTTTGTACGATTTTCGCACCGGTTGCCGGACTGTTTTCAGCAATTCAGCCAACAGCGTGCTTGGGATCAGCCGGGGCGGCAGCGCCGCGGGCCGCCCGTGCGGTGCTGAACACCCCCAGCACGCCCACGCAGCACAGCCCCGCGCTGAACAACGTCTGGGGCAGCAGCGCCGCCGTCAGACCATGGAACAGCTGCACCAGAAGCCGGGGCAGCTCCCAGCAGAAACACAGCTGGAACGCCGCCAGTCCGGCAGCGCACAGAGCACCGGCATTCGCACTTTCCGGCAGCCAGAGTGCCCGCACCAGCGCCGCGAGGAACACCACGGCCACCAGCATCTGCCACACCACGGCCGTGGGGCCTGCCCGGTGCCAGCTGGAGCTGTTTTCCATAAAGCGGCTCAGCACGCCCCAGTAGAAGATGGCCGTACACGGCACCGCCGGGGCCATGCTCCGGGCGGGCAGCCTGTATGCCCCGCTGCGAAGCCAGCTGCGGCCCAGCATCACGCACCACACACCGCACGCCAGTTCCAGCACGGCGCGTATCAGCGCACCCACGCCGGTCAGGGCCAGCAGCAGCCGGGCCGCACCGGCGGCAGCAAACAGCACACCGGCGGCCAGCGTCACCGTGCCGGAGGGCTTGCAGCGGCTGCGCAGCTCCTGCGGGCTGCGGCCCAGTCTGTATCCGATGAGCACCGAAGCGCCCACCGCAAGGCCCAGTGCTGCATAGCGCAGCCAGACGGAACCGACCGTACACAGGCCGGAGGTCCAGTCGGTCCACAGGGCCAGATCCAGCCCACGGCCTACGGCCAGGGCACCACCCAGCAGAAAAACGATCCCAAATAAAGCTTCCATCAGCGTTCCTCGATCGGCTTATATTTCTGGTGGACCCCCAGGTATTTGTAGGCCGGACGGATGATCCGGTTGGCAAATACCACTTCCTCCACCCGGTGGGCACACCAGCCCGGCACACGGGCAATGGCGAACAGCGGGGTATACAGGTCCTCCGAGATGCCAAGCATATTATAGATCAGGCCGCTGAACAGGTCAACATTGGCGCACACGGGCTTCGTGCTGCCTTTCTCCTCGGCAAAGATGCCGGGGGCCAGCCGCTCGATGCTGCACAGCATGTTATATTCTTCCTCAAAGCCCTTTTCGTATGCCAGATGGCGGGCGCGCTGTTTCAGGATCACTTCGCGGGGGTCGCTCATGGTATAAACGGCGTGGCCCATGCCGTAGATCAGGCCGGAGCCGTCGCCCGCCTGCTTGCGCAGGATGCGGCGCAGATACTCGCGCACCTCATCGTCATCCTCCGGGTTTTCCACATGCTTCAGGATGTCCTGGAGCTGGCGGTTCACCATCAGGTTGGCACCGCCGTGTTTGGGGCCTTTCAGTGCGCCAATGGCTGCCGCAATGGCCGAGTAGGTATCCGTGCCCGAGGAGGACAGCACACGGGTGGTGAACGTGGAGCAGTTGCCGCCGCCGTGGTCCGCATGGACCAGCAGGCACATATCCAGCAGCTTTGCTTCCTCGTGGGTGAACTTCTGGTCCGGGCGGTAGGTGCTCAGGATGTGCTCCGCCGTGCTCTGGCCGGGCTTGGGCAGGTGGAAGAACATGCTTTGCTTATCGTAGTAGCGGCGCTTCATCTGATAGGCGTTCACCATCATGGTGGGCATACTGGCGATCAGGTTGATGCTCTGGTTCAGGATGTTCTCCAGGCTCAGGTCCTCGGCGTGCTCGTCGTAGGAGTACAGGCCCAGCACACAGCGCTGGAGCTTGTTCATGATGTTGGGCGAGGGCGCGTTCATCGTGTCCATAAAGCCTTCCGGCAGGGCACGATGGTCGGCCAGCAGCTCGCAGAAATCGTCCAGCTGCTCCTGGGTGGGCAGGCTGCCGAACAGCAGCAGCCAGATCACTTCCTCAAACACAAAGCGATCGTTGCGGTAGGCCTCATTCACGATCTCGTTGATGTCCACGCCGCGATAGATCAGCTTGCCGGGGATCGGGAGGATATGCCCCTCCTGATCTTTCTTATAGCCCACAACGTCACACACATTGGTCAGCCCTGCCAGAACGCCGGTGCCATCCGGATTGCGCAGGCCGCGCTTGACCCCCAGCCGCTCGCTGGTCTCCGGGTCGATGTAGTTGTTGGCAAGATACTCCTCACACAGGGTCCGCATGGTCTGCGGATCCAGCGTTGCCACTTCTGCATGGGTAAAGTTCATACACGGAAATCCCCTTTCGTCTTTTTTCTTATACCTTTCCCCGCCATCCGCATTGATGGCATACTTCTATGATAGCGCTTTTGTGTAGTAAATTCAAGCAAAATGTGCATTCTGCTCATTTCAAGAATGAATTTTTGGCACTTTTGTCAAGCCAAGGCTGAATTTTTCTCCCCGAAGCGCGTTTTTTCTCCGGTAAAGGCTGGTACACTGGCCAAAGGAAAAGCCTGTCCTGGGGGAGGAACTGCCATGAAAAAAGGATTCATTCTGCTGTGCGGGGTGCTGCTGGTCCTGGGTACTCTGCTGCCGCTGGCCGGGGAAGCGCTGGCCCGTGCCGTGCTCCATGCCCCGGCGGCAGCACAACCGCCAGTTTCTTCTGCGGCAGGCACTCCGGCTGCAGAAAGCCCCCCTGCCTCTGCGCTCCCTCCCTCCGATCAGGACAGCGAGACCTTTCTGCTGGCCGACGAGAGCACCGGCAGTGTGCTCACCCTCTCCCGCCGGGAGTACCTGATCGGAGCCGTAGCCGCCGAAATGCCCATCACCTGGCCGGACGAGGCCCTGAAAGCCCAGGCCATTGCCGCCCACAGCTATGCGCTGTACTGCCGGGATCACAGCGCCGACCCGGCCTCCGGCTGGCTGACAGTGGACCCGGCCCGGCGGCAGGGCTGCCTGACCGACACGGTGCTGCGCAGCTACTGGGGCACCGCCTACGAAGCCAACTACGCCCGGCTCTCGGCGCTGGTGGATCAGGTGCTGACCCAGGTTCTGTATTACGGCAGCGCCCCCGCCGGGACAAGCTATTTTGCCATCTCCAACGGCCGGACCGAAGCCAGCGAAAACGTCTGGGGCAGCGCACTCCCCTATCTGGTCCCGGTGGACAGCAGCACCGACCTTGCAGCCGACAACTACACCTACACCGTCCAGTTTACGGCAGCCCAGATGCAGCCGCTGCTGGCCGCCCTGGGCCTTGCACCCGACCGTTCCGCCGCCGGGCAATGGTTCGGGGAGCCGACGCTCACCCCCTCCGGCTATGTTGCCAGCATTCCCGTCTGCGGGCAGAACGTCTCCGGCCCGGCTCTCCGCAAGGCACTGGGCCTGCGCAGCGCCTGCTTTACCATCCGGTACGAAGCAGACAGCTTCTCCATCACCACCCAGGGCTACGGCCATGGGGTGGGCCTGAGCCAGTGGGGAGCCAAAGCCCTGGCCGAGCAGGGCCTGACTGCCCAGGCGATCCTGGCCCACTATTTTCCCGGTACGGAGCTGCGGCAGTAAACAAAAAAGCAGCCGACCCATCCGGGTCAGCCGCTCTTGATTTGCCTTGTTGTTTATTGGAACAGATCGGTCAGCCAGCTCCATTCGCTTTCTTCGGCCTGCTCTGCGGCAGGTTCTTCCACGGTCTCGGCGGCCTGTTCAGCTTCCACAGCCTGCTCCAATTCCATCAGTGCTTCTGCATCATCGTTGCCGTCCGACGTGATGTACCAGTAGCAGGATGCACCGGAGATGGAGATGCTGGCGCTGGAAAGAGCCACCCGTCCGGATGCCACGCCGCCGGAGGGATCGGAACAGTAGAACACGCCGTCCGTGTAATCCGTCAGCAGCACCGCATGGGGGCGGCTGCGGTCATACAGCACGATGCCCTCCGGGTGCTGGGCCAGAATGGAGATCAGCGCTTCCGTCTTGGCCGCCTTGCCGGAAGGCAGGGTGGCGTAGCCCACATGCATGTCATTGTATGTAAAGCTGTGGGAAAGCCCACCCGACCAGGCCGTGCTCTTGATGCCGTTCTCGGTCACATCCGTCCAGTCGTCCAGGCCGTCAAAATAGGCCCTGCGGCGCAGCATCATGGCCGCCGATGCCAGGGTGCAGGTGCCGCCCCGGCTCTGCTTGAAGTAGAACCCGGCATCCTGGCTCAGGTCCACGGCCAATGCCCCCGGGATCAGCACCGCCAAAAGGGCGGCAGTGGCCAAAAGAGCGGTCGTTTTTTTCAGGATACAGCCTGCACAATGTCGGATGGTTTCCACGTCGGTTTCATCTCCCCTGAAATTTCGTCGTCATTCACTGATGTAAAGTATACCAGTCTGTTACTCTTTTGTAAACACTTCAGCAGCATTTTTCTTATTTTTTACACGTTTCGGACACAATTCATGTGTACAATGCACAATTTTGTACGATGTATCTTGTGGCATCCAACCAAAAGCCGGAAATCTTTTTTCTATTCCATTTTTCTCACAAATATGCTATAATTTCTCCCGAAATGATTTTCAGGAGCAATTTTATGAAAGCTACCATCGTCATCCCCAACATCAACGGCAAGGGCTGGCTGCGCGACTCCATCGAGTCCGTCTACGCCCAGACCGAGCAGGACTTTGAGCTGATCGTGGTGGACAACGGTTCCACCGACGAAAGCCTGGACCAGGCCCGCAGCTACTGCACCCGCAAAAACTTTACCCTGATCGAAAACGGTGCCAACACCGGCTTTTCCCACGCGGTCAACCAGGGCATCGCGCGGGCCAAGGGCGAATATGTGGTCATGTTCAACAACGATGCCTTTGCCGAGCCGCAGTGGCTGGCCGAGCTGATCCGCACTGCCGAGACGGACCCCAGGATCTTTGCGGTGCAAAGCCTGATGATCCGCCACTTTGACCGGGAGCTGGCCGACGATGCCGGAGATTACGTCACCTGGATGGGCTTTGCCTGCAAGACCGGCGACGGCCGCCGGGCCAGCCGCTACACCAAACAGAAGCGCATCTTCTCGGCCTGCGGCGGCGCGGCACTTTACCGCAAAAGCATCCTCGACGAGATCGGCGTCTTCGACGAAAACTTTTTTGCCTACTTCGAGGACGTAGACCTCAGCTGGCGCGCCAACAACGCAGGCTACAAGAACGTCCTCTGCCCCACGGCAAAGTGCTACCACATCTGCGGCGCCAGCACCGGCGCGGTGCCATACAACGCCTTCAAGAGCCAGCAGAGCGGCCGCAACAGCATCCTTCTCCCCCTCAAGAACGAGCCTCTGCTGATGCTCATCCTCAACATCCTTCCGCTGGCGCTGGGCTATCTGCTCAAGTGCTACAAGTTCCACAAGCAGGGCTTCGGCGAGGCGTGGGACAAGGGGATGCATGAGGCGTTCGCCCTGCTCAAAAACGGCCAGCTGGGCAAGCGTTCCTTCCGTCTCCGTGATCTGCCGAATTATGTTCTGATGGAATTGTGGATGATATGGAACATGGTGCCGTATCTCTGGTATCGGCTGGTGGTCGTAAGGTTTGATTTGAAATAATTTTAGATACGCAAAAACCGGGAAGCTCGTGGGAGCTTCCCGGTTTTTCTATGCCCGTTTTTTAATTTTAGCAGCCGTTTTAGTATCCGATAGAGGCGGCGGTCTGATTCCAATAGCGGTTCATGATGGAGTTGGTGAGGCACTTGTTGCCCGAATAAGGTCCACTACTCGTCGCTTCTGTACTAATAACGATATTATTCCACATTTCTTCACTGCCGCCAAAGTAAACGTAACTCAGGCTCTTGCATCCTCTGAATGCTTCCGAATTCACTTTTTTCACGCTGGCGGGAATATAAACCGCTTGCAGAGAAACACAGTCTCTAAAAGAACTGGCCTCGATTGCCGGGATTCCCTCCGGCAGAGCAATCTTCTGCAAAGCTGTGCATTGCTCAAATGCATATGCATCGATTTGGGTCATCTGCTTAGGGAGCATTATTTTTACAAGCGAAATGCACTCATCAAATGCACATAAGCCAATGATTTTCACAGTTTCCGGAATGGTTATGTTGACTAGCCCTTCACAGCCATAGAAAGTGTATTTCTTTATCTCTGTTACTCCCTCAGGAATCACGATGGTCCGAAGAGATTTGCAGTATATAAATGCACGTTCCCCAATATCTCTTACTGTATCAGGAATCCGAACATTTTCTAATAGTGTACATCCAGAGAAAATATAGCTTCCCAGTGTTTTAACCTTCATGGGGAACTGGACATTCTGGAGTTTCACACAGTTCTCGAACATATAAGCAGGCAGCGTATTGATAACATTATGAAATTCTACGCCCATCAGGTTGCTGCATCCAGAGAATGTCTTCTGTGCGAATTCCGTCTTACCTTTAATGACCGCCGTTTCCAGCGCGGCATTGTTAGCAAATGCAGAACTCCCCACTTTTATCAAACTTTCCGGCATTACAATATTTTCAATATTACAGCCGTTAAATGCGCTATTCCCCACTTCCTTCAGCCCTTCCGGCAAAAGAACGCTGGTCAAATTCTTACACTGATAAAATGCCCATTCGCCAACGGTCTTTACCGATTCCGGGATGACAACACTCTCAATGTCATTATTCCGGTAAAGGCACTCATAGCCAACCTCGCTCACCACATAGCCGTCGTACTTATCCGGGATGATAAGTTCCCCCTTCGGGACGATGGCCGCCGTCGCATCATAGCCGGTCAGCTTAATCGTGCCGTCCGACTTCTTTGTATATTTCCACATGATATGAGCTTGCGGCTCTTCGGCATCGCTGTTGGAGGAGCTGATGGAGCTGGAAGAGCTCGACGACGAACTGCTGGAAGAACTGTTCGAGCTGGACGAACTGCTGGGCAGGTTGGGCGTCGTGGAAGAAGACGGCGCTTCTCCGCCGCCGCCACCACCGCCGCTGCATCCGGTCAGGAGCACTGCCGAAAGCACCACGCCTGCCGTCAGGATGCGCAGAGCATGAGGATGTAAACGCATAAGATTCCACTCCTTACTTGATTTGTGATTCCAAAGTGTCAGAAGTTTTCACTTCCCTTGGCTTCATTATAGTCGTGTTGTCTTATCAAGTCAAGTTAATCTATTAGTTTATTATTCTTTCAGTTTAATCCTGTATTGTCAGTACAAGACACTTATACAGGAGGACTGACATCATGATTGACTATACCATCATCGGCAAGCGCATCCAAACGCGCCGACAAGAGCAAAACATTACGCAGGAAAAGCTGGCGGAACGGGTCGGCATTTCCGTCGTCTACCTCTCCAAAATCGAAAATGGGCGGGTCTACCCCACGTTGGAGACCCTTTCCAACATCTGCACCGAGCTGGACACAGAACTTTCCGCCATCCTCTCCAACACGGAGATCGCCCGCAAAGACTACGCTAACGAGCGGGTGTTGGAGCTGTTCAACTCCTGCTCCATCCGGGTCAAGCCCATCGCGCTTTCTCTTCTGGAAGAGCTTTCCAAGCTCTGAGCGCAACAAAAAGGTCTGCTGCAAGATGATGTCCATCTCACAGCAGACCTTCTGCTTTTTGCGTTATTCTGTTGGTTTACGCCGCCGCGCTGGCCGCACTCTCGGCCTGCGGCTCTGCATCCGAGACGGCTTCGCTTTCGGCGGTGCTGTCCGCTTCCTCGCTGGCGGCTGCGGCCTCGGAGGATGCAGCGTCAGACTCGGCGGGCGTTTCGCCGCCGGTTGCGAGGATAGCGTCCTGCACCTCGCTGTCGGCCATCATGGCGGGCTCGGTGGCGGTGGATGCCGCCGTCGGTTCAGGCTTCGTCTCGCTCTCGGTCAGGCCGGTGAGATACCAGCTGCCGCTCTGGCGGCTGAACAGATAGTCCATGTACTTGACCGGCGTATCCGAGGTGGTGGTGAGAATGCTGTCCGTTGCGTTCTGGTTGGGGATATAGCCCACGGTGACGTGGAGGAGGCCGTCCTTCTTGAACAGCTTGGTGACGGTGGCACGGTAGCTGCCCACGCTGCCGGTGACGGGGATCTTATAGCACTGAGTGGTGTCATCGAACTCGATGGTCATATCCTCCATCTCGAAGGTCTTGTGGGTCATGCGGAAGCTGGGGCCGACAAGCTTTGCGAGGTAGGCGTCCACGTCCACCGAGGGGATGAGCAGCTGCTCCGTGTCGGGGTCGGTGTTGTAGCCGTCGAAGCCGCCCTGCGTCTCCTGGATGCTGTACACACAGCCCCAGACTGCGGCCTCGCGGAGGGTCAGGTCGTCGATGTTCTCGATGCCCTCAAAAGGCACGGGGTCAAACAGCACCAGACCTTCCAGCTTATCCTCGTATTCCTGCTTCTGGGCCGTATCGTCAAACAGCTTTGCCACGGCGTCCACGCCTGCGTGCAGCACGGTCAGCACGCCGATGAGCACCAGCACTGCGATGACCAGCCCGAGGGCCTGCCGACCGCGGCGGCGGTGGAGCCGGGCGTGTTCTTCCGGGGTCATTTCTATCTTCATATGGTTATCGTCTCCTGCGTTGTTTCACTTTTCAGATAAAAACAGTATACCACAATCATGGGCAGGGTGCAAAACCCTGCCCGTGTTATTTTGGTGAAAGCCGTTCACTCCCAATTCTTCCAGACGTCGGGCTGGTAGCCGACGGTGGCCTGACGGCCATTGCGGACGATGGGGGTGCGGAACAGCTGCTGGTTCTCGAAGAGCTTGTCTTCCTTCTGCCAGTCCACCAGCGCGTCCAGCAGAGCGAGGGTCTGCTTGTCCTTGGCGTTGGGATCCACCAGCGCCTGCCAGCCGCCCAGAGCGCGGGACACATTTTCAAACTCGCCCCGGCTCATCTCTTTTTCTTTCAAATCGATCATCTGGAACTTGATGCCGCGCTCCTTGAAATAGCGCTGGGCCTTTTTGGTATCGAAGCACTTGGTAGTGCCGAATATCTGGATGTTCATGGTCTTGCCCTCCTGTTTATTCTGCTCTATTGTAACATATCTGCGCCCGAAAGCCTATAGCATATTTTCTGCTCCGCCGGGCCAAACTGCTCTCAGCGCCTTTTCTTATTCTGAATGGAGGTAGTACCAACATGAAAGCATTCGTAGACCCTGAACTCTGCATCGGCTGCACCCAGTGTGCCGGGCTCTGCCCCGAGGTATACCAGATGGAGGGAACTCTGGCCGTCGCCATCCCCGGCGACATCCCGCCCGACCAGGTGCCGCTGGCTGTGGACGCCGCCAACGCCTGCCCGGTGAGCGCTATCCGGATCGAGGAATAACCAGCTTTTTGGCTTGACAACGCAGCAAAAAAGCTCTATTCTACAAATAGAAAAGGTGCTGACGAGCAATGTTTGGTCAGCTTCCCGTTTCTAGTGGATCAAAAAAGATTGACCGTTCGGTTTGGGGAAACAGAGGCGGTCAATCTTCTTTGTTTTTATCGCTCTTCTCGTGAGAAATCTTCCAGCCAGCATCAAATGCGGCTTTCGCAACAGTGACAAGCAGCGCCAGCAGGCTAATCAAGCGCTCCCGGATACTTCTGATGAAGTATGCGGGGGCGTTTTTTTCGTGGAACTGGGGGCTTGTGGAGCGGGGGCAATCGTTCTATAATACAAACTGGAAACAAGATCACAAAAGGGGTGGAACGGATGAACAACAAGCTGAACGAAGCGGTGGCCGCGCTGCGGCCCCAGATGGTGCAGGCCTTGCAGCGGCTGGTACGGATGCAGAGCGTGGAGGCCCCGGAACAGCCGGGCAAGCCCTTTGGCGCGGAGGTGGATGCCTGCTATGAGGAGGCGCTGACCCTGTGCCGGGAGCTGGGCTTTGAACCCACCGATCTGGACCGGTACATCGGCTGGTGCGAGATCGGCTCCGGCAGCGAGATGGTGGCTGTTCTGGGCCATCTGGACGTGGTGCCGGAGGGCGAGGGCTGGCATCACC
>OIZP01001874.1_pt1 | contig 10118 bp, 8 predicted proteins | sample 1588531 | NCBI WGS metagenome assembly OIZP01 (sample SAMN03283283) | human gut metagenome | biome: human-associated habitat; material: feces | host: Homo sapiens | place: Peru | collected 2012 | reverse complement strand
AAATATCTTTCGGAAACATTTTAAATAAAATCAGAATCACTCTCTTCGCCTTTGCAGTCTTATTTCTCTTCTTTTCTCTATACATTTCCATCTGCATCAGTTAAAATACAAAGGATGACTTGTCTGGAAACAGACATTATTTATAAATGGAGAACGATATATGCAGAATATTAAATTAACACTCCAATATGACGGTACACGTTATCTTGGTTGGAAACGCCCGGAAAAAGACCACAATGATCGCACAGTATCTTATAAAATTGAAAATGTATTAGAAAAAGTAACAGGAACTCCTGTCACTTTATTTTCCGGAGTCCGAACAGAACCGGGAGTTCATGCTCGGAATCTCACAGTCAATTTTCTTACGGAAAGCCAACTGACTCCTGCAGAATTTAAAACTGTTCTGAACCAGTATCTTCCACAGGATATTGCCGTTTTAGATGCAGTATCAACACCCGAACGCTTTCGAGCAGACTTAAATGCACGCGAGATCACTTATGAATATGCCATGGATTTATCACCGATCTATGACCTGTTCCACAAAAACTATCGCGGTCGATTAACTGATCTGTTGTCAGATTCATTATTTGATCTGTCACCTGAACAAACAGCAGAACTTCCAAATATTCTTCTTATGGAAACCGCTGCCCACTCATTACTTGGAACGCATGATTTTAAACATTTCTCTTCGATTCGAAAAAAGAAAGGAACCGAAAAAGAAATAAAAACAATTACTTTTGTCACAGAAGAGTCTACGCTTTATATTCGTATGACAGCCAATGATTTTCTCTATCAGATGGCTCCATTTATTCTGGGAACGCTTTTGGATATCGGCATAGGGAAAAGACCCGTCGAATGTATCAATGCAATCCTGGAAGGAAAGGAAAAGCCTTCTGCATCCTACGACACAAAAGGCTTAATCTTATACAATATTGTTTATTAATTTTTGAGTAATACGAAAAAGACTCTCAATCTCCATATTACCAAGGTGGTTTTACATTGTCTTAAGTGCAACACTTAAAATATGTTTCGCACAGCGTTGTAAATCTGCTTTGGTAATTTCTTTTCCTTCGTTCACTGCTTCTACGATATCATCCACATTCTGCTGGCATCCCGGCATCTGTAGGTCATTTCCTGCTTTAATGCACTGGACACTGCTGGAATAAGTATATTTTCCGGATGGCGATACCATTCCCATCTCTGTTGTATCCTGTGAAGTATACCAGTCTGTCATCACAAGACCTTCAAATCCCCACTCATCACGTGCAATGTTCTGCAGCATGTCATAGTTGTTTGCTGAATGAACTCCGTTGATCAGATTATAGGAAGTCATGATCGCATATGGCTGAGCTGTCTTTACTGCAATCTCAAATCCTTTCAGATAGATTTCTCTCAGTGCGCGCTCGCTGATATGAGCATTCGTAAACATACGGTTGTCTTCCTGATTATTTCCTGAAAAATGTTTGATTGTTGTTCCCTTTCCTTTTTGAGACTGAACACCTTTCGTCTCTGTTGCAGCACAAAGACCTGTCAATACAGGATCCTCAGAATAGTATTCGAAGTTTCGTCCACAAAGCGGATTACGATGAATATTCATGCCAGGTGCGAGCCATAGATCTACATGTAACTGCTTCATCTCTTCTCCGACAAGCTCTCCCATTCTATGAATCAGATCCATATCCCAGGATTGTGCCAGTGTTGTTGCGATTGGAATGGCAGTACAAGGTGTCTCTAAACGAAGCCCTGCCGGTCCATCTGCCTGAATAAGATTCGGCACTTTTCGTGTTTCAAGTAAACTGGAAGTGGTGTCTCCTGCTGCACCCGGCACACAGGAGGATGCTGAACCAATTACATTTCCGTCGCCATTTCTTCTCTCTGTTCCAACACAAAGTTCTGCCATTTCTTCCACGGTAAGCTGCGCTGTCAGTTCATCCAGAGTCGCGTTGCCTGCTTTTACATCTTCCAGCGTCAGAACTTCATCTTTCCTCTTATCCATAAGTGTCCTGCGCATCACTTCATATTCTACAAGTTCTTTCTTAAAGTTCTCTGCCTGAAGCATAATTCTAAATGGAATCGCCGGCACACCGAAATCAAATTCAATATCGAAAATCGGAATCATATGGTGAAGCTCTCTGACTGCAATTGTATCACGCATCAGACGTTTCAGTTGGAGTGTTGTCACCTGCTCATCAAGGTCGATGACTGCCACAGCCTCCGTATTACGTGAACTGTTTCCTACGCGGATCGTGTATTCCCCTTCTTCCATAACCCAGGCCGCATCATATGCATCAAAAGATGCCATATCTGTCGTTGCAAATGTGATCGTCACGACATCTTTTTCTCCCGGCGCAAGCAATTTAGTCTTAGCAAATCCTGCAAGTTCCTGTGTTGGTTTCTCCATGATTCCATCCGGTGCGGAATAATAAACCTGAACAACTTCTTTTCCAGGATATTTGTCACCAATGTTCGTAACCTCAACTTCAACCTGTACCTGCTTTTCATCTGCTGTTACATTCATTGTTTTCATTTCAAATTCTGTATAGCTTTTTCCATATCCAAAGCAATATAGCGGCATCACACCAAATGTATCAAAATAGCGGTATCCGACATAGATTCCATCACTGTAATATTCGTCGTCAAGATTTCCATCCCTGTGGCTAAATGTTGCAGAGGATGGATAATCCTCATAAGATCTTGCCCATGTATCAGTCAGCTTTCCTGAAGGAATCGTCTTAGCAGTCAGCACATCAGCAACTGCATAACCTCCCATATTTCCTGTCTGTCCCACAAGCATAATTGCCTGTACACCTTCAATTGCCTTCAATGAAGTCAGATCAATGACTCCACCTACATTCAAAAGAACAATACAGTTCTTATAGTGTTCTGTCATAAAACGGATATTCTGAAGTTCTCTGTCGCTGAGATAATAATCTCCCTTCTCTGCCCTGCGGTCTTTTCCCTCTCCGGAATTTCTAGAAATTACATAAATTGCCGCATCCGCTTCTTTTACATCCACTTCTGTAATCTCCGGCTGTTCCGGTTCCTCAAAAGGGTTCTCGAAGGCATATAGCATCGATGGTTTTCCTGTTTTCTCTGTAAATTCATTTAACTTTTTCGCATACGCTTCCTGCGCATCCGCATAAAGTCTGTCATACTGATCCAGCCAGCCTTCTGTTACAAATTTAAATCCTGCACGCTCAAGCCCTTGTGCAATCGAAATGTTTTCACGTACATTTACATCACCAGATCCTGTTCCACCTTTGATCGTATGTCTTGCTCCTGTTCCAAATAATGCAATCTTCTTTGTACCAGCCTGAAGTGGAAGGACTCCGTCATTTTCCAAAATTACCATACACTCGCCTGCGAGGCGGCGCACTTCTTCCTGATGTTCTATCTCATCATTCTGTATTTCATCTGTTTTTAACGCATCTATCTGTGTCATATACAATTCCTCTTTTCTGTCTATTATTATAATTGTAATAATAGAAACGTCAAATGTCCACCCCCTAAAAAATGATCTTTTTCACGCTATTCTCTCACCTTTTATTATTTTTGTTAATATCTACTATACCAATCGATTATCTTCCGGAAATATTGATAATTTTCAATAAGTTTTTTCTCTTTTCAGGTTGCGTGTGAAAGTTTTTATGGTATAATTATTCGTATGAACATAGGTGTCAGGTTTCGCTATTTCCTGATACCTTTTTCAAATTTGACTAAAGGAAAGAGGGATATTTTATGCAGTCAAACATTATCGTAACCGCTGTCGTTGTTATTTATCTTCTTGTTATGTTATTGATCGGTTATCTGTCATCCAAGAAGATTGAATCCAACACAGACTTCGTTGTTGCCGGAAGACGACTCGGACCGCTTTTAATGGCCGGAACTCTTGCTGCTACTGAGATTGGTGGAGGAAGTTCTCTCGGTGTTGTTCAGCAGGGTATGGAAAGTCACGGACTCAGTGCCGCATGGTACATTATCACAATGGGATTTGCTTTTGTGATCCTTACATTCCTTGCACCAAAATTCCGTGCTGCGATGGTTAAAACCGTTCCTGAATATTTCCGCCGTCGTTATGGAAAACCTTCAGGAATCATTACATCTTTGATCATGTTCGTTCCATTGATCGGACTGACAGCCGGACAGTTTATCGCATCATCCGTTATTCTGTCTACTATGCTGAATCTGAATTATAAAACAGCCGTTCTGATCGTAGGTGTCGTTGTAACAATTTATGCGATCATGGGTGGTCTTTGGAGTGTTACACTTACTGACTTTGTTCAGGTATTCCTGATCGTGATCGGAATGATCATCGCACTTCCATTTGGAATGAATCTTGCCGGTGGATGGGACAATGTTGTAGCTAATGTTCCTGCTGAAACATTTGACATGTTTAAAGGTTATAATGTAATGGATGTTATCAGTTTAACAATCATGTATGTTGCTACATTTACTGTAGGACAGGAAGCTGTATCCAGATATTACGCTGCAAGAGACGGAAAAGCAGCAAGACAGGGATCTGTCCTTGCTGCGATCGTAAACTTTATCTACGCTTTTGTTCCGACACTTATGGGAATCATCGTACTTGCACTGATCAACATGGGCAAATTCAATGCTGCGGACTTCCAGGATGTTGGTGCCCGTTATGCACTTCCGGTTCTTGCTATGGAAGCAATGCCGGCAGTTATCTGCGGATTGTTATTTGCAGGTATCGTATCTGCCACAATGTCAAGTGCTGACTCAGACCTTCTTGGTGCCGGATCGATCTTTGCAAATGATATTTACAAGATTGTGATTAAGCCTAGCGCATCTGATAAAGAGATCATGATCGTAACTCGTGTTACAATGGCAGCTGTAGGTGTTTTTGCTACTCTGATTGCATTATTTAATACTTCAAGTATTGTTACAATCCTGATGTTTGCCTTCACCCTTCGTGCCGCAGGTTCTTTCTTCCCATATGTTCTCGGACATTACTGGAAAGGAGCTTCCCAGGCAGGAACCATGGCTTCTCTGATCGCCGGAACTATTGTTGTAGTATATCTGGAGCATGTTTCCAAAGGAAATCTGTTCGGTCTGCATTTCAATCAGCCGATCGTACCTGGACTGGTTGCTGCGTTGATCGCATTCCTTATCTTCTCACTGGTTATGCCTCCAAAGAAGCAGACAACAGAGCTTGCACCTGAAGAGTAATTTTCAGGAATCATATACCAGACATAAATCTATAAATATACTAAAACTTCTTTTTTAAAAATAGCAGATATAAGAAACAGCAAGACTACTGCCAAAAGCATTATTATTAAAATGCTTTCCCGACAGTAACCCTGCTGTTTCTATTTTTGTTTGGATTTCTCTTTTTGTTCAGATTTCTCTTCTTATTTAAATTACTTTATGCTCCAGCCATTTTCTGCTGTGGAATCGCCAGGTGAAAATAATACTTCTGACCGTCCAGTCCGCAAACATTCCGATCCATACTCCCATCGGGCCAAATCCCATTACACGGATCAGAAATACACACAGGCAGAATCTGCATGCCCACATTGTACAACAGGATGTAATCATAGAAAATTTTGCATCCCCTGCTGCTCTCAATCCATATGCCGGAACAAATGACATAACCCATACAAGCGGTTTTACAATTGTGATCCACATTACCATATGGAAACACATCTTCGCACTCTCCGGTTCCATACCGCCGAGAATCGTAATTGGTTTCGTCAGTGCAAAAACAATCACACAGCTCGCAGCCATAACGATCTCAGCAATCACGCAAAGCTTTTTGATGTAATAAACTGCCTCATCCTTCCGGTCAGCTCCCAGACATTGACCTACAATTGTCATCAATCCGATTCCGACTCCGATACCACCGATTCCGTTCAGATTCTCCAGAATGTTCGTCATTGCCTGCGCAGCGATTGCTGTTGTTCCAAGTGTTGATACTGTGGACTGAATCGCCAGCTTTCCTAACTGGAACATACTGTTCTCCACACCGGATGGAATTCCGATTCCAAGGATCCTGCGGATCATTCTCCAGTCTGGACGGATTTTCAGATAATCTCGTACTACAATTGGCTGACGATCCAGACGAAGCTCTGCCAATACTACAACCGCACAGAAAATACGTGAAATCAAAGTTGCCAGTGCAGCTCCCGCGACTCCCATATGGAAGCCCCAGATCATAATTGCATTTCCGACAATATTCATCACGTTTGATACCATTGAGATGAGCATCGGATCTCTCGTGTTCTCCTGTGCCCTGAAGATCGATGCCGCTGCATCATACGCCGCAATAAACGGAAATGATAATGCAGTGTAGAAGAAATAGATTTCAGATGCTCTCATAACATCTGCTTCAACTGCTCCAAAAATCAGGTGAAGTAACGGTTTCTGAAAAATAAGACAAAATGCGCTGACAGCTACTGATATAAGAGTGATGATAAATAGTACCTGTCGTGCAGACTCATTTGCCCGTTCTTTATTCCCCTGTCCAATGTACTGGGCGCAGACGATCGCACCTCCGGCTGCTAATGCGGAAAATGCCTGAATCACCAATATGTTAATGGAATCCACGAGCGATACTGCTGAGATTGCCGCGGATCCTACATTACTAACCATCATCGTATCCGCGGTACCCATGATGGAATTCAATAACTGTTCCAGTATGATTGGTACTAAAAGAGCACGGATCATCTTGTTGCTGAACATATGTTGTTGATTTATGTTCGCGTTCATTCCTATTCCCCCTGATCTTGTTACTACTTAGATTGTCTTTTTACATTACGACTTAGTATACACCCGACAAATGTAAAATTTCTATACTTTAACCTGTTTCTATTTGAGTACAATTAAATAGAACTAGAAAAAAGATCTTCATGCCAGACATTTTAAGTCTGCATGAAGATCTTGTCTCTTACTCTTTATTAACTATTCTGCCTATTCCAGAATGGTTGTCTCCTCAACTTTATCTGCCTAAGCTTCTTTCTTCTCTGTAAGCTTTTTAATTCCCTGAATTGCTACGATTACTCCAAGGATAAGAAGCAGAACAGCAAAGATCAGCTGTAATGTATTTCCAAGGCTCAGACCTGTTGTCATAAACTGACCTCCCAGTTTACAGATTGTCATTCCAAGTGCTGTAAATGTTACCGCCATCATAAAGATCATTGGGATCCAAAGCATTGCTCCCTGGCGTTTTGTCTTCTTAAGGAATACTGCACATGCAATCAGTGCAAGTACTGACAGAAGCTGGTTTGCTGATCCAAACAGTGGCCAGATTTCTGCATATCCAACCTTTGCAAGTAAGTATGCAAGTACCAGTGTAATAACTGTTGAGAAATATTTATTGGTTGCTACTTTCTTGTACAATGGCAGATTATCCATATCTGTGTCATCATCGATAAAGAATTCCTGGAAAGAAAGTCTTCCGACACGTGCAACGGAATCAAGTGATGTCAGTGCAAATGCTGATACTGCAAGGTTGATCAGTGTAAATACAAGAGAATGCGGTAATCCGATCACTTCAAGGAAGTTTGCGATTGCTCCTGCAAAAATCTGTGGCTGTGTTGTCAGTCCCTGTGCTGCTGCCTCGCCATCAGCGAAGGAAGCAACTGCGATCAGTGCAATTACAGCAAGCATACTTTCCATGATCATTGCTCCGTAAGATACAGGGAGCATGTTCTTCTCACTCTTAATCTGCTTAGAAGCAGTTCCTGAAGATACCAGTGAATGGAATCCTGATACAGCTCCACATGCGATTGTTACAAACAGAATTGGGAACATATAACTTCCATCTACATTGAAGCTTGTAAAAGCTTTCAGGTTACAGGATGGATTTGCTACAAATACTCCGACAATTGCTGCTGCAATCATAAAGATCAGCAAGTAACTGTTCAGGTAATCACGTGGCTGAAGCAGCATTGTTACCGGTGCGACACTGGCAATCAGAATGTAAATAAAGATCAGGATATGCCATGTCTCTCTTGTCAGATACATTGGGAAATAAAGTCCAAGTGCTACCGCTGCGACAAGCATAACAATTGCAATAGCTGTATTAACCCATTTATTCAGTTTGGCATATTTCAAAATGCAGCCAAGTGCTACGGCTTCTACAATGAAAAGCATGGATGTTGTTGCTACAGCACCATTTGCTGCTACTTTACTTATAGTTCCTGCATCATCAGCTACGAATCCGTTGAATGTTCCTGCAACTACATCCGCAAATGCAGCAACAACAAGAATACAGAATAACCAGCAGAATAACAGGAATAGTTTCTTTCCAAGTTTACCGATATACTCTTCGATAATGTAACCGATTGTACGTCCTTTGTTCTTTACAGAAGCATACATAGATGCAAAATCCTGCACTGCTCCGAAGAAAACACCTCCGATCAGAATCCACAAAAGTACCGGAAGCCATCCAAAGATTGCTGCCTGGATCGGTCCGTTGATCGGGCCTGCTCCTGCGATAGATGCGAACTGATGACCAAATACGATATTCGTATCTGCCGGCACATAATCTACGCCGTCTTCCAGTTCATAAGCAGGAGTCTTTGCATTCGGGTCAATTCCCCATTTCTTCTCAAGATATCTTCCATAGAAAAGATATCCTCCACCTAATACAACGATGGCAATGACCATCATTATAACTCCGTTCATTTTTTATCCTTCTTTCTTAACTATAATTCAGATGCACTCATCAACAAATAGATCGCACTCTGTTTTTATATTAAGAGTTTAGCACTTCATCACGCTAAATTCAAGAAGGATTTTATATAAATTTTATATTTTTAAGATTTTGGATAAACATATTGCACAAGAGGGTTTTTTGTTCATTGTCTCTCAACAATCAAGTTATCAATTGCAGCACGAAGATCCGTTCGAATCAACCATTCTAATCTATCATAATAATCAAGTCCAACACTCTCTAACAATTCCCACAAATCTTCCCTTGATTTTCCCGGAGTTCTTTCTGTGATAAATACAGGTTCATAATTAACCCGGTAATAACGCTCTAATCTTAACCCCATATCGATTCCTGGAATTCCCTGAAACACTTTAGTAGACAGTGTATCAATGACCGACCAAAATGGAGAAATAATATATTGAAATTCTTCATTTTCAAACTCTTCATATCTAATCGTTCCAACCGAAATTTTCTCTTTCTCTTTTGTAACAGCTTTTATAATTCCACTGTTACAGTAAACTGGTGTCTCTCGAATGGGTGTCGTATATTCATTTTGTGGAATCCAATCTGTTCTTACATATGTTGTCATAAAAGCTCCCTTCTTTACTGACTTATATTGTATAAAAAGCCATGGACTATTAACCCATAGCTTTCTTATTCCACATTATTTCGCCCGAACCATCTGAACAATCGATACGATAATCAGTATCATCATCACTCCAAGCATCATATACATCGGCCAGATTGGATATCCTTCCACAAGACTGCTGACTCCAACATCAATCAGCAGGGCAGTAACCAGAACCTTAATCCCGCCCATCATTATCATGGCAATCTTATACAATCTTTCTCTGTTCTCTTCTGTAACAGCCACCGGGAAATTCCAGATTGCCGGAATTCTTTCCATCAATGAGAGGAATAACAATAGAAACGCGGCAAGAACTGGTTCAAATGCAAGGTTTCTTTTGCTTCCATAACTATCTGCCACTCCTGCTGCATTAAAATGTGTCGGTACTGTATCAGGAATCCTGCTCCAGATGCTGATAAGAACAATAATATAAGTAAGTAGCATGATTGCGCTAATTATAGTTGAAACTCTGCTGATTTTCTTCATAACATATTCCTCCTTCTGTGACTATCTGTAAATCGCCCTGCCAGGGGATTACAAATTTTATTCTTTTGTAATAATATATCACCAGGCATCTGTTATTTCAATCTTCTTTTGTTGGGTTGACTTTATACTGATTTTATCATACCTACCATCTTCGGCATTTCAGTATTTACACCGGCATGTAAATATGCTATCCTGTTTCAAAGCATATTTTCTAAAACATCTAAATTCATATAAAGATTTCATTACAGGTAAATGATACCTGTCAAATCAGGAAATTCATGCTTTTAAAATCCATTATTTAAAGCAGAGGTTTTCTGATGAAGAGAG
>OIZP01001868.1_pt1 | contig 10133 bp, 11 predicted proteins | sample 1588531 | NCBI WGS metagenome assembly OIZP01 (sample SAMN03283283) | human gut metagenome | biome: human-associated habitat; material: feces | host: Homo sapiens | place: Peru | collected 2012 | reverse complement strand
GTGCATCAACACAGAAATTTGTGGTAGAGGATGCAAGACAGACAAAAGCAGCAGAAAACGCACCTGTGAAAGAACAGAAAGTGACTGCGCAGGATACACAGTCTTCTGAGGTAACGGAAGATATTCCGGAAGATATTCCGGAACAGGAAACCGTACAGAATATTGAAACATCAGAGAATACGGCAGAGGATTCCACAGATCAGAACAATTCTTCTGATACAACTGGCAGGTTCAAGTTTGCCAACGAGACAACACATACTGTAAATGAGGCGGTTGCCACACCACAGAATCAGGCGGTACAGGAATTTGCAAATGTTGAGACAGTAGAACCGTTACCACAGAGTGTAAATACACAGGATGTGATCGATCAGATCGTAGAGTCCGCAAGAGTGATCCTGACAGAAGATAAGACGAGCATGGAGTTACAGCTGAACCCGCAGAACCTCGGAAAGATCATTCTTAAGGTTACTGAGCAGGAAGGCGCAGTGACAGCAAAGATCATGACACAGAATGCAGTGGTAAAAGAGGCATTAGAAGCCCAGACCGTAGAGCTCAGACAGAATTTAGAGCAGGCTGGTGTGAAAGTGGATGCTGTTGAAGTGACCGTTGCAAGCCACGAGTTTGAGAAAAACCTTGAGCAGAATGCAGAGGGTGAAAAACAGCAGGGCGAGCAGCAGGAAAAAGAAAAAGGCAGAACCCGCAGATTAAATCTGAATGATTTAAGTGAATTATCCGGCGTGATGTCGGAAGAAGAAACTCTGGCAGCCAAAATGATGGCAGAGCAGGGAAACAGTGTAGATTACACTGCATAAGTTTATAGAAAGGAGAGAGAAAATGGCGTTAATTCAGCAGGTAAAAGATGGAAAATTTATAGATGAGACTACCGGTACAGGCAGTACATCAACAAAATCGTCCCAGAAAGATGAAAAGACCAACGAGCTTGGCTATGACCAGTTCCTGCAGATCCTATGTGCCGAGATGCAGTATCAGGATCCATTGGAACCGACAAGTAATACCGAGTATATTGCACAGCTTGCGACCTTCTCACAGCTGGAGTCACAGCTTAGTGTGCAGAGTACGATCGAGGCTTCTTCGGCAAATGATCTGGTTGGCAAGTATGTCATCATGAAAGTGACTTCATCTACAACAGGAGAGACAAGCTATATCGCAGGAACCTGTGATTATGTACTTCACAAAAACGGAGAAACATTTCTTTCTGTTAATGATGGACTTTACAACCTGAAGGATCTGGATACTGTTGCAGACGCAGATTATATGGAAGCAGTGACACTTGCAGAGACAATTAAATCCGCAATTTCATTACTGCCATCCAAAAATTCAATCTCGCTTGCAAACAAGGATGATATTGAGAGCATCCGTAAGATGTATGATGGACTGAGCGATTACCAGAAGAAATTCGTTTCCTCAGATTCATGGAAGAAGTTTGAAGAACTTGAGGCAAGATTAAAAGAACTGATCAAGGCAAACGAATCTGCAGATGGATCTGACAAAACAGACAAATCCGACAAAGCGGAGGGAACAGACAAAACTGACAGCACAGGCAAGACTGACAGTACAGACAAGACGGATAGCACAGACAAATCGGAAGAAACAGGCAGTACAGACAAAACAGAAGAAACAGGAAGTGCAGGATCAGAAGATACAACAGATAACAGTTCAGACAGGACAGAGTAACAGGAGATGGGGTTATGAATAAAATTAATAACCAATTCACTTCGATTGAACAGATCACGGATCGTTATCTTGGTACCGGAAAAGGAAATTCCACAGTCAATGCATCGGGATTGTCCTTTGAGGAAATTTTAAAACAGAAACAGGATGTTTCTGAGAGCTTGGAACTGAAATTTTCCAAACATGCCTCCATGAGACTGGAGAACAGAAAAATCAATCTGTCAAAAGAACAGAGCGAACGGCTGGAGAGTGGAGTTCAAAAAGCAAGTGAAAAGGGAATTCGGGAGTCACTCGTAATCGTTGATTCTCTGGCATTCATTGTAAATGTCCCAAACAAAACAGTTGTGACAGCAATGGACCGCACGGAATCCGATGACAACATTTATACCAATATTGATGGCGCAGTGATCATATAGCTGGACCTTAGGGGAGCAATCGGTTTCTGACTGACAGAAGAAACCAGACACCCTGCGCCAAAAGAACTTTAGGAGGTCATTTCATTATGATGAGATCAATGTACTCTGCTGTGTCAGGTTTAAAGACACATCAGACAAGAATGGACGTGATCGGTAATAATATCGCCAACGTCAACACAGTAGCTTTTAAATCTTCTTCCGTAACATTCAGTGATATCTTATATCAGACCACTTCGAATGCGTCCGGAGCAAATGCAACAACCGGTACCGGCGGTGTCAATGCAAAGCAGATCGGTCTTGGTACAACTGCGGCAGCAACCAAAGTCAGCATCACTTCTGCAGGTGCATCTGAGACAACCGGAAATCCATTTGATATCCGTCTGACCGATAAAAACTCAACAAACTTCTTTATTGTAAACAATGGTTCTGAGAACGTATTTACCCGTTCCGGTTCTTTCTACGTAGACGGTTCAGGTAACTTGTGTATGTCCTCAACAGGCTATACGGTTATGGGATGGCAGGTTGACGAGACAACAGGTGAGATTCGTAAGGATACTGTTTCGGCACTCCGTATCATGCAGGAGAAGAACCTGACTTCTGCACCGGAAGCAACCACACAGGCTACTATCGCCGGTGTGCTGGACGAGAATGATGCGGATGTTAAGAGTGATGCCGGAAAAGTTATGAATCTTAACTTTTACGATAATCTTGGCTATCAGTACACCGCAAAATTTGCAATCAAGGCAACTGCAAAGGATGGAGAGTATACAGTAGAGCTGACATCTATTTTAGATAGCAATAATAAAAATATTACTGAGGGATTCACACAGGCACAGATGAAGGAAATCTTTGGTAATACTGATACAGAGACAACAATTGCTTCATATTCAACAACATTGCCAAATTGTGGATATACTTATGATACGACAACAGGAGAATTAAAAACTGATCCTGCTGGCACTGTTGTAAAGATTAATGACGATGGAACACTTAATGATAATAGCGGTAAAACAATCAAAGATGTTTTTGGTGTTTCAGATGGAAATTTGAAAAATATTCAGAACAGTAAAGTTGCCGGAAATACTGATTATGTCTTTAAAGATGTTCAAACGACTGTGAATGGTGTAGTAACTCATTCTCGCCAGATTGTAAAGAAAAGTGCGACTAATTTATTAAAATTCAATACAGAGGATGGAAAGTTTAGCAGCATTGGTGGTGGAACAGATAAGAGTGTGGAATTGAATCTGAACAATGCAAATTTAAATAAAAACGGAAACTTCCAGAATATTACTGTAGACTTCTCTCAGTGCTTAAACTACAACAACAGCGGTAAATCCACGATCGGCGCAGATGCCGGAGCAGTGGACGGTACAACCGGAAAAGGACGCAAGCTTGGTGCAATGACAGGTATCTCCATTGACACAAACGGACGTATCTATGGTACATACGACAATGGTAACACAGAGCTGTTAGGACAGATCGCAGTTGCACAGTTCTCCAACGCATCCGGTCTTGAGAAAGTCGGAGAGAGCTGCTACCGCACAACCTTAAACTCCGGTGAATTTGATGGCATCGGTGTGGAGATTTCCGCAGACGGATCTTCCATGACAACCGGCGAGCTGGAAATGTCGAACGTAGACCTTTCCTCAGAGTTTACGTCCATGATCACAACACAGCGTGGTTTCCAGGCAAACTCCCGTGTTATTACAACCTCCGATACATTATTAGAGGAACTTGTAAACTTAAAACGATAATATAAACTGAATGGGGGAATCTATAAAACGTTATAGATTCCTCCTTGAATAGAAATAATATAAAAAAAGTAACGATTATTTAGTAAATATGTTCCATACTATAACAAGATATGGTATACTAAACATTGTTTCATTGTTTTCATTGTCTGTTAACAATAAGGAAAGGATGAACACTATGATCGAAGTGACAAGATTAAATGGTACACAGATTTTGGTGAATGCGGATCTGATCGAACTTGTCGAAGAAACACCGGATACCGTGATCACTTTCACGACAGGACGAAAAATAATTGTAAAAGAAAGTAGACAACAGATAAAAAGTTTAGTAAAATCATATAAGCGGGAAATTATGGAAACTGGATTTGAAACAGAAAATGAGAATTAAATTTTAAATATATTAACAAGGATGGCAGGTGGAAGATATGGATATCGCATCTTTAGCCGGTATAATACTCGGCGCAGTAATGTTTGTATTCGGTGTTTTCAGTAATGGTGGATTTGAAGCTTTGAAAAACATGGTTGATCCGGCGTCTATCATCATAACCGTCGGAGGTTCTATCTCCGGTGTACTGGCAGCACACAAGTTACCGGATTTCATTAACGGACTGAAGGGTATTACACTTACCTTCAAGGAAAAGGCAGAAGATCCGGCAGAGACAATCAGAAAGATCATTGATCTCTCGAATGTGGCAAGAAAAGAAGGCTTGCTCGCATTAGAGGAAGCAGCCAATGATATTGAAGACGAATTTATGAAAAAGGGCGTAATGCTTGTTGTGGATGGTACGGATCCGGAATTGGTTCGTGGCATCATGGAGACAAGCCTGTCCTGTATGGAAGAAAGACATAAGAAAGTAATCGCACTCTGGGAGAAATGGGCAGAATTAGGTCCTGCGTGGGGTATGATCGGTACTCTGATCGGTCTTGTTAACATGCTTAAGAATCTGGAAGATGCATCAACTATCGGACCAGCTATGGCGGTTGCCCTGCTCACTACATTATATGGTTCATTGATCGCCAACTGGCTTTGTAACCCAACTGCGTCAAAGCTTAAGGTAAATAATGAGAGAGAAGTTGCAGTAAAAGAAATGATCGTGGAAGGATTGCTTTCCATTCAGGCAGGTGAAAATCCGCGTGTCATTGAAGAAAAGCTGAAATCATTCCTGACACCACAGGCATCAGGAAGTCTCGGAGAAGGTGATGAGGCTGGAGGTGAAGCATAGTGGCAAGAAAGAAGACAGAAGAAGCACCGGCAGGCGCTCCGGCATGGATGGCGACGTTTAGTGATCTTATGAATTTACTTCTCTGCTTTTTCGTTTTACTGTTTTCTATGTCAACAGTGGATGCTGAGAAGTTTGAGATGGTGATCGCATCTTTACAGAGCAGCTTTAGTATTCTGCCAAGTGGTGGAGCATCCATTGGAGATGGCGAGATGGTTTCTTCCGGTGTGAGCCAGCTGCAGATGTATGACATTTATTATAATCAGATGGCAAATACCCAGACAACAGAGGACACGTCAGAAAGCTCAGATGTTGCGGAAGAGTATAAAGAGGAAGCGCTTGCCGAGTCGGAGCAGATGGCAGAGCAGGTGCAGGATCTTGTAGCACAATATGGCATACAGGATCAGGTGGAAGTTGATTTTAATGCTGAATATGTACTGTTGAATTTAAATGGTGCTGTGTTGTTTGATTCCGGAAAATCTGAGATCAAGACAGAAGCCTATCCTTTGATGGATAAGATTGGGAAGATTCTTCAGAGCTATCAGCAGAATATGATTGAGATTGAGGGACATACCGATAATGTTCCGTTCACTCATTCTTCAAAATATGAAAACAACGATGTACTGTCTATGTATCGTGCACTATATGTGGCAGATTATATGCGCAATATCACTACGATCGAGCCGTCACATATCAAGTCGTCCGGAAGGGGCGAATACGTTCCAATCGCAGATAATTCCACACCGGAGGGAAGGGCGCGCAACAGACGTGTTGAGATAAAGATATATAATTCATATTATTCCGAAATAAACTAATTAGCAGAAGAAAGGCACAAACAATGAAAAAGAATCTGATGACAGTAATTATCCTTGCATTAGTTCTGGTGAATCTCGTTTTGACTGCAATTCTTGCGTTTACGATCATTCCTCAGACGAGAAAATCAAATCAGCTGATTGATAAGATCGCATCAGCAATTGATCTGGAGCTGGAAGATGGAAGCAGCAAAGATACCGCAGCAGTTCCGGTGGAAGATATTGAAGTTTATGATATTGAAGCCAGCTTTACCGTCAACTTAAGTCCAAGCGGTGATGGAAAAGACCATGTGGCTGTATTTTCTATCGGTTTGTCGCTGAATACAAAGAGTGACGGATACAAGAGCATAGGCACAGAAGGATTGAAAGCAAAGGAAACATTGATTAAAAATGATATCAACACGATTGTTTCCGGATATACAATGGAACAGTTCCGGGAGGACGAGCAGAGCGTTAAAGATGCTATTCTCGAAGATCTGCAGGAGATGTTCGGTTCTGACTTTATCGTTGGGGTAAGTTTCTCCAGTGTAAATACGCAGTAAATTAGAATGCTAGGTGGTGAAAGAGAATGGGTGAAGTCTTATCTCAAAATGAGATAGATAGTCTTCTGCAGGCATTGAGCAGTGGTGAACTTGATGCTGAGGACATGAAAGTAAAAGACGAAAAACAAGTAAAAAATTATGATTTTACCCGTCCAGCAAAGTTCTCAAAAGAGCATTTGCGTACGTTGGAAATCATTTTTGAACATTATGGAAGACTTCTTTCGACGAACTTACCTGTTTATTTGAGAAAAACAGTACAGGTGGAAGTGATGAATTCAGAGGCGGTTACCTATTCTGAATTCACGAATGCACTGTCAAATCCGGTTTTACTCGGATTGGTGAATGTATCGCCTTTGAGTGGCAGTATTATTATAGAACTTGCAGACAATCTGGGATATGCAATTGTTGACCGAATGCTCGGTGGATTGGGAACTCCGTTAGATAAGCCAAGAGATTTCTCCGAGATTGAACTTTTGATTCTGGAGAGAATCTATAATGTATGTGTAAGTCTTTTGCCGGAGCCTTGGTCGAGTGTCTGTGAGATTTCACCGCGGCTTGAACGGATTGAGACAAACTCACAGTTTGCGCAGATCATTTCGCCGACTGAGATGATCGCACTTGTGACATTACATATCAAGATTGGCGATGTGGAAGGTCTTATGAATATCTGTCTTCCGTATCTGACATTGGAAAGTGTCATGGACAAGCTGAATACGAAGTTCTGGTATTCCAATCTTCAGGAACATGACGATAAGCAGTATACAGATGCGATCGAAGCTTTGATTTCAAAAGCGAAGATTCCTGTAAAAGCGGTTTTGGGAAACAGTACTATTTCCGTGGACGATTTTGTAAATCTTCAGGTTGGAGATATTATCCGGCTGGATTCGGGTGTGAATCAGGATCTGAATATTTTTGTCGGTAATATAAAAAAATTTACTGCTCTGCCGGGAGCTGTCGGCGATAATTATGCAGTAAGAGTTACATCAGTGGTAAGAGAGGAGCAGTAGTAATGGATGGTGTTTTGTCACAGGAAGAAATCAGTGCATTGCTGAATAACTCAGATGATGCAAATCAAAATGATTTGCTGACAGATGCTGAAAAAGACGCGATTGGCGAAATTGGTAACATCAGCATGGGAACAGCGGCAACAACATTGTTTTCCCTTGTAAATCGTAAAGTAGATATTTCAACGCCGGTTGTATCTTTTGCAACATGGAGTGACATCTGTGATGCATATGAAAAACCGTGTGTATTTATCCGAATTGCATATACAGTTGGTTTGGATGGAAGTAATATTCTTGTTTTAAAAGAACATGATGTAAAAGTCATTACAGACCTGATGATGGGTGGTGATGGTACTAATACAGATGGAGAACTTGGAGAGTTACATTTAAGTGCAATCAGCGAAGCGATGAATCAGATGATGGGTTCCGCAGCGACCTCTCTTTCCTCCATGCTGAATAAGACCATCGATATCAGTCCGCCAGTTGCAGATCTTGTGGATCTTCATGATAATATTGATGAGGGATCAATCGCAGATTTTTTATCCAGTTCGTTTGTTAAGATTTCATTTAAGATGGAGATTGGAGATCTGGTAGACAGTGAGATCATGCAGTTGTATCCGGTTTCTTTTGCGAAGGAGATGTGCGCAAGCATTACAAAGAATATGGAAGCGGATACCAATTCCACATCGAACGAGGCAGAAAAGGCAGTGAGTGCACAGCCGGTTTCACCACAGCCTCAGATGGAACAGCAGATGGGTCAGCCGATGGGAGGTCAGCAGGTTATGGGACAGCCGATGATGGGACAACCAATGATGGGTCAGCCGATGATGGCATCAAATATGACTCAAATGTATACACAGCCGGTCAATGTACAGCCGGCACAGTTTCAGGCTTTTAATCCAAGTATCGCACAGGTTGCAGGAGCAGAGAATATCGGATTGATCATGGATGTTCCGCTTGAAGTGACAGTAGAACTTGGAAGAACAACAAAATCGATCCATGAGATTTTGGATTTCGCACCTGGTACGATCATTGAGTTGAATCGAATTGCCGGTGAGCCAATAGATATTCTGGTAAACGGAAAATACGTTGCCAAGGGTGAAGTCGTAGTAATTGAAGAAAGTTTTGGTGTGAGAATCACTGAAATTGTGAAATAAGATAGGAAAGAAGAGGAGAAACAAATAATATGGCTAAAATAATGATTTGCGATGACGCAGCATTTATGAGAATGATGATTAAGGATATCTTAACAAAGAATGGTTATGAGATTGCTGCAGAGGCAGAAAATGGACAGAAAGCAGTAGAAAAATATCCGGAAGCAAAACCAGATCTTGTATTAATGGATATCACAATGCCTGAGATGGATGGTATTGAAGCATTAAAGAAAATCAAAGCATTAGATCCGGGAGCAAAAATTATTATGTGTTCTGCAATGGGACAGCAGGCTATGGTTATCGAAGCAATCCAGGCAGGAGCAAAAGACTTTATCGTAAAACCATTCCAGGCAGAGCGTGTTCTTGAAGCAGTAAAAAAAGTTGTAGGTTAATATGATATTACTCAGTTCTGCATTAGGCAGTTTTATCCAGCTACTTGGTGTATTGATTATCTTTCTTTTTGTGTTGGTGATCACTTACTTCACAACAAAGTGGATCGGTAATTATCAGAAAACAAATTTTGCAAATAAAAATTTGCAGATCGTGGAATCAATACGTGTTGGAAATAATAAGTTTATTGCAATTGTAAAAGCAGGTGAGGTTTATCTTGTCGTTGCTGTGGGAAAAGATGATGTGACACTGCTCACACAGCTTACAGAAGATCAGTTGAACGAGGTACCGGATTTCTCTGCGATACAAAATAAATTTCCAATGGATGGAAAGGCTGCACAGGAGAATTTCCGCGAGGTATTGAACCGGGTGAAGGAACATTTTCCTAAGAAATAGGTTTTGATTATGACAAGAGTGAAAAAGACATATTGTATGGTGTCATTAATTGTGGCAATGGTGGTACTTGTTCTGACGTTTTTCTGGTCAGTGGGTGGGACAACTGTGTATGCAGCTTCCATGGATCCGGACAGTATCACAACATTTGATGGTGAAAATTCTGAGGATGGTGTCACCAGAGCTACAGAGGACAGTACAAATGGATTGACAATTTCATACAACAATGATGGCGGATCATTGTCGGCACCGGTGAAGATGCTTTTGGTATTGACAATTTTATCACTGGCACCGTCGATCCTGATCATGCTGACTTCTTATACAAGAATTATCATTGTATTACATTTTCTGCGTACCGCAATCGGAACGCAGACCGCACCACCTAATCAGGTACTGATCGCGTTGGCTTTATTTTTGACATTTTTCATTATGTGGCCGACATTCCAGCAGATCAATACAGAGGCGATCCAGCCTCTTGACAAGGGTGAGATCACAACGGAAGAAGCATTTACCATCGCACAGGGACCGATCAGGGAATTCATGTACGGTCAGACGCAGGAAAAAGATTTAAAGCTGTTTGTGGATATTTCAGATGAAACCTATGACAGTTATGATGATGTTCCGATGATGACTTTGATTCCAGCATTTATCTTAAGTGAATTGAGAGCTGCATTTATTATCGGTTTCGTGATTTATATTCCGTTTATCGTAATCGATATGGTCGTGGCATCCGTGCTGATGTCCATGGGTATGATGATG
>OIZP01001867.1_pt1 | contig 10142 bp, 5 predicted proteins | sample 1588531 | NCBI WGS metagenome assembly OIZP01 (sample SAMN03283283) | human gut metagenome | biome: human-associated habitat; material: feces | host: Homo sapiens | place: Peru | collected 2012 | reverse complement strand
CCAGGGACCTCCAGATTATGAGTCTGTTGCTCTAACCAACTGAGCTACAAGTCCGTGCAATGTGAGTTGGGTGCGATTGTAAAAAAGCACTTTGGTGCTGATTGCGTATGCAAAAATACGAGTTTTATTTTAATTAGACAATTATTTGAGTAAAAAAACGGCAAGTATACTAAAAATAGCGTACTTGCCGTTCATTGTATGCTGCTTACTTTGTGTTTTAGCCCGTTATTTCAGAGCTATTGTTTAGCAGTTTTGCGTAGAATGTTTGCTTCGCATTTTAGCATGGTGCTATTGCTTAGCGTACCACCTTCTTTCCACCAATGATGTAGATGCCCTTGCCAGGGATGTTGACGTGACGACCTGAGAGGTCGTAGATGGGATGCGCATTGATAGAAGCGGGGGTGTCGATAGTAGCACCGTTAATAGTGTCTACCAAACCCTCCATTTTGCTAAGAGGGTATTGTGTAAGCGTAAACGACTTGATAGACAAACACTGCTGACCTGCTAAGTTTGCCAAGATGCCAAGGCTGATTGTGGCAGGTTCGGTGAGCACAAAGAACAAATCGTTTTGACTTGCATTAGATTTGCTTTCCATTGCCTTATATGCAAAAGCCTTAGAAAGATCCTTGGTGTCGGGCAGACTGTTGCCATTGCCTAGAACCAAGTAGCAACCATCAGCATCGCCATCATAGTTTCCGTAATGTGCGCTAAACATATAGGCACCTGCGGGCAAGTCGATGGTTTGATATACCTTGTGGTTTTCAAGGTCTGCCTCAAAACCAAGGTCACCTGTGCGGATGGTGAAGTCGCTGCCATTTACTACGTCGACGTGAGCACCTGTGTTGTATTTGGATACGTTGATGTTCTCGAGTTTCCAATCCTTCAGGGTCATGAAGCGACCTTGGTAAGCATCGCTAAACATTTTGCCTGTGTTTTCGAATGGCTCTTTCGTGTTTTTGAGATAGTTGCTCGTAACATCGGTTGCACCGCTACCAAAGTTGAGTGCAAACACACCCTTAGAGTCGGCAAAAGCATCACCATCAGGTCCAAAACCACTGCGAACGCCTGTATTTTGGTTAGATGTAGCGTCTGTTACGTTGCCACCATTTTGGTTGAATTGGTAGTAGAGTTTCAAACCTTCGGCTTCGGCAGCATTTACTTTAGCTGCATCCATGGGTTCGGTAATATAGCCACGGATGGTTCCTACTTCTAAATCCTTATCCCAAACGCGGAATTCGTCGATAGTGCCACACATGGGGGCATCATCACTGCCAAAGCAGAATGTTTTGAGAGCGGGTAAAGCATTTGCATTCATGCCACCGCGGTTAATCATCTGTCCATCGCGATAGAAGATAACCATGCCCATGTAGTAAGTTACTGCATAGTGGTGCCATTCGTTGGGGATGACATATCCCTCGACAGATTTAGCAGATTTGCCTTTTATGTAAACAACCATCTGTCCCGTGGGTTCAGTTTGGAGTTGGAAGGTTGAGGTGCTTTCGCCAATGCCGTTGCATTTAGCTGTTAAGGCATTTGCACGCATCCACCATTCCATGGTAAAGTAGTTTTGTCCTTCAGTAAACGGCACCTTGGTAGATGTAAGACGTGCTGTGGCAGCAGGCGAGAAGCTAAGACCTGTCTTGCTGTCGGCATTGCACACTACGAGTGCGTGGCTCTGTGTAGCCTCGTCGCTACCAGCAGAGTTACTTGCTTTAAGTGTGACATCGTAAATGCCCGAAACTGTCGGTGTAAAGCTTACGTCGAAACCTTCGCCCTGCATTGCAGTTTGCGGACTCACAATCGTCCACTGACATTTTTTGGCATGATAGAGCGAGCGGTTCGAGAGTGTTACAGTTTCGCCCTTCATTACAACAGCTGGATTCACGTCGAATGCAGCCTTTGGAGCCTTTGTAGACACGTAAATGGTTTGCGTGCTGCTTTGGCTATGACCTTGCATATCGGTTACGGTGAGTGTCACATCGTATGAGCCACTATTTGCATAGCTTACAGCCACGCAAGTGTTAGTAGATGAGGTTTTTGATGCCCCCGGCATACTCCACTTATAGCGACATCCGTCTACAATTTCGGTCGGCGTAAACGTAATGCGGTCTCCTGTGCCTAATTGTTCTCTGCTAAGTGTAAAGGTTGCCTTAGGCGCGGTGCTTTCAATCACCTTAATCGTTGTGTTAGCTGTTACGGTTTTGCCATTTATGTCGGTAGCAACAACCGAAATAGCTTGTTCGCCACTCTTGTTAAAAGTGAGGATGGGCGATGTGGCACGTAAATCTTTAATGCCTGCACCTGCAGCCGTCCAATGCAGCGAAGCGATGTTCGTAGATCCTTGTGCGTGGAAGGTTGTGGGGCGACCAGCCATTACAGCCTCTTCTGGTTGTACAATGCTAATCTGTGTGTTACTTTCGTATGCAAGATCTTGAGAGTATGCTCCCGCATTGGTGTATTTGCTATTTGCCAAAGTTGCGTGGTGTGCTCCTACAGTGTGGTCGCGCATCATTTCTTTGCCGTCCACATTAATCAAGTCTCCGCGATAATAGGCAATGAGGTCTTCTGGCAACAAGGCATCGGCAAATTGTCGATTATAGTTATCTTTAATCTCTTGTGCCGTGCGTGCAGTCTTCCAAATGCGAATGTCTTGGTAGTAGGCATGTTGGTCATTGCTGTTGCCATTGCTGCTAAATGTGAGGTCGCCAAAACCGCCTAAGCCGCTAAAGCTTTGCGAGGTGATGTTAGCTTTTTTCACACCATCGATGTAGGCTGTCATTTGGTTGCCATCAACCACTAAAGCCACGTGTTGCCACTTGTTAGTAACCAAGGCGTTCCTGGCATTGAGGCGGTCGTCGAGTCCCCAACCTGCGGTAAATGTTCCGTCGGCATTGGCATGGAACATAAATGTGCCCCAACCAGGACCTGCACTCTGGTTCCAATTGGTGAGCGACATGGGGCGAATCCAATATTCAATGGTCGCTTTGTCGTATTTGCTTGAGAAGACGCCAGGAATAGTAAATCCGGAGTGAGTTAGTCTTAAACAAGTATTTGAAACCTTGTCCTCGGGTACTGTGGCATTGATCTTTCCAGAAACCTTTTTGCCGTAAATAGCTTGCACGGCATAGGTGCCTTTAGCGTCCTCGGGCAATGCGTAGCTTGTGGCTTTTGCGTCGAGTGTAGCAATCTCCTCGGTGCCTTTATACACCTTGTAGCCCGTTAGCGTATAGACGGTAGCAACGGGCGCACTCCACACCAACTTGCCATTGTCGATAGTGACATTCGAGGGCGACTTTACACCACGACCGGGAACCACCACGCTAATAATGGTGCGGTTCCCTTGGTTTTCAACGGTTACACCATCCTTTCCTATGGCAAAGGGAAATTCAAGTCCTTCGGCATCCTGTTCATAGTCAAGAATCGAGGCGTTATAAATGTGACCGTTACCGATGGCAGATTTTTTGGTTTCGATGATAAAGAAGTACTTCATCGACTCGTTTGGATCGAGGTTATCGCTTAAGTCTGTGAGGTCGTAACCAAACTCCATGGGTTCGTTGTGCAACTTACCATCTACCCATCGTCCTTGCATAGGCACAGCAGGTGCAGGGTCAGTATTGCCATAGTTACCATCGCCCGCATACTTAAAGTGGTCGAAAGCCTGTGTGTATTGGGGTGAGGTAGCGTTAATATCTTGCGAAACGCCCGCCATTAAGTAAAGTTCAGAGCGGTGCGAGTAGTCCATCTTGATTTTAATGGTGCGCAAAGGTCGGTAATTTTTGCGTACGTTGTAGACTTCGGGGGTCCACCAATCGCCTGAGAATCTGCCATTGGTAAATGTAGGTCCTGCATAGGCATAGGGCACATATACCGCTCCATCGTTTTGCCAATCGGCACCCCACGAGTTCATAACAATCCAAGCACCACGTTCGTCGGCTGAGGCTTCGCCACAAATGCCGTTTCCGTTCAAGTCGAATTCAATGCGGTCGTCATATCCCACAATGGTCATGGCGTGGTCGGTAATGGGTCCCCACTGAATGAGGTATTTTTTACCTGCAACGCCTGCATCTCTGTTGGCGGGCGTGTCTTTAATCTCCTTAAAGTCCATGGCTCTTGATGAGCAACCAATGCCCACAATACCACCCGAATGGAAGTCGGGGTCGCCATTGTGGTTCCATAGGTAGTTCTTTACAGCCTCTCGTCCTTCTTCAGTGCCTACGTTTTTTGTGAAGTGCGTGGGTTTGAGCATACGGTTAAACATGGCCTCATACCATTTGTCGTAACCCGACATCCAACCAAAATCTTGCTGATTGGTGTCTTGGCTGCCAAATAGTTTAGAGTAAGTTTGTCCGCCATAGGTGGCTGCAGAAGGCACACCTACATACTGAATGAACGCATCTTTGCCCGAGTTTCCGTTAGTGAGCAACCACACAAAGTGCGAGGGGTAGTAGTTTTGGGGGTCTTTGCCATCAAGGTCTCTGAATGAGTTAAGCTCATGGCTAAACATGTAGCAAATGCGCGAGGCTGAGCCACACGATCCGCCTGCTTGGTAGAACACGGGAGGAAAGTAGCGCGACTCGGCATTGTTTACGTGGTCTGGGCGCACAGCTTGTGCCTTACCCTTTGCTTTGCGAGGCTGCATAAGTTGAGGGTCTGGATTGCGTTGTGCTGAATAATCAGGGTATTTGCTACGATCTACGTTTTGTGCCCAAGTAGCAATAGGCAACAAGGCAGATGCGAGCAAAAGTTTGCGTAATTTTATACTCATGAGGTATTAGCGTAAATTGATAATTTATGTTTGCAAAAGTAGGTAAAACTTTTGGTTGAGACAATATTTGGGCGGGTTTTATAAGTAAGGAAAATAAAAATCCCTTGGTAGATATTTCTTTTACAAAATATAAACCAAGGGGAAAGAGGGGAGACCCATGTTGTAGTGTGTGTTACATTGCTGCCAAAATTTTATCGGCAGTTTGCTGCATGGTTTCGGCGCTGAGTTGTAATTTTTCCTTGCGGAAGTCCATGTCGCCTTCGCTCTGCAGCGGCACCAAATGGATGTGTGCGTGGTTCACTTCAAGCCCGAGTACAGCCAAGCCCACCTTGCGGCAGGGGAAAGCACGCTGAATGGCAAGTGCCACTTTTTTAGCAAATACTACCATGTCAGCCAATTCTTGGTCTGAGAGGTCGAAGATGTAGTCAACTTCGTGCTTAGGTACTACGAGTGTGTGACCCTGTGCCAAGGGGTTAATGTCGAGAAAAGCATAGAAGTGTTCGTTTTCGGCACACTTGTATGAGGGAATTTCGCCCGCAATAATTTTTGAGAAGATAGTCATGAACTTTAAGTATTACGTTCTTGGTGAATGCGAAATGAAAAATGAACAATTAATAATTAATGCTTGGTGGTCAAAACTTTTTAGGACGCCCAATTATTCATTATTAATTGTTCATTATCTTAAATGCTGATGTTAAGAATTTCGAGGTTGATAGTGCCTTGTGGAATTCTCACTTCTACCACATCGCCCACTTTTTTGCCAAGTAAGCCTTGTGCAATGGGGGTTGTGCTCGAAATTTTTCCTTCGCGAAGGTTAGCTTCGCTTTCACTGACGATGGTATATTTCATTACCATGCCGTTTTTCACGTTCTTCATCTCGACGGTAGTAAGAATCTGCACAGTGTCGGCTTTGATTTTCGACTTGTCGATGATTTTAGCCTCGGCAATCGCCATTTTCAAAGCAGCAATTCGTCCTTCGAGTTTCGACTGATTCTCTTTCGCAGCATCATATTCGCTATTTTCTGAAAGGTCGCCTTTGTCGGCAGCCTCTGCAATGGCTGCTGAGGCAGCAGGGCGCTCAATCGATTCCATGTGACGGAGCTGGGCTACCATTTTGTCGTAGCCCTCTTGAGTCATATAAGCCATAATAAAATTGGATGTAGTATGTTTTAATTATTTTTCTTTTGGGTATTGGAAGGCGTTAAGGTGAGGTTGCAAAAAAAAACCGAAAGAACTCCAGCGCCGTTTTGCTTAGGAATCCTTTCAACTTCTCCTTAATAACTATTTCCGTGTGCAAATGTAACCCTTTATTTTGGATAAGCCAAATTTCCTTTGGTATATTCTGTTAAAATTGCGTGCAGTATAAAAAAGTTATGGCTGTAGCAAGCGCAAGTTGATGGGACGAGGATGGTGTTTTTTTGTTGCGCTGAGCCTTCGGTATGATATCGGAATGCCTTCGGAATGGCATTGGGTTTTTATTTGCCGAAAAATGGGGCGTTTAAGGCATGCTTGCGCGTGCAAAAAAAGATGAATAATTTTTTGTGAATCTGGACGATTTTGACCTTCCACCCAACACGCACGTTGCGATAAAAAAAACAGCACTTTGATCAAAATTCTCCGTTTTTGTAAAAATGACAAATGACAAATGACACTGTTGTTCTTGATTATCAAGAAAATACAGTGTCATTTGTCATTTGTCATTTCCGATTAAATCTTAATTTCTACACACATTGTTGGGCACAATGTATGTGTATCGGAGGGGATGTTATTCGTCGACAAAGCTTTCGTCCATCCAGTCACGAGCAGCAGACTTGTCACTATCGTCCACGTTGTCATTGTTAGTCTTCTTAAGACTATCGGCAAGCATGTGTGCAGGTGTGAATTGCACAGAGGTGCTTTGCGGTGAAATATATTTATTCTTCATTTTTATTCTAGATGAAATTTTATTTTACCAAAACTTTTTGCCCATTCATAATGTAAATGCCCGATTTGAGAGGCTGTTGCATGCGTCGACCACAGAGGTCGTAAACCGTAGTAGATTCCGTCACCTTGACAGGCATTGTAACAATGCTTGTGGTGGGGGCTTCATTGTGCATTACTTGCAACATTTGCGGGGCGTTATTAGCTATGTTTGTGGGCTTGAGGTAGCAGCGGAAGGCTGTAACCTTACCCTTGTTAGTTGTAATGCCCAATGCAGTGCCTGCGGCATTGAGCTTGTAGCATCCTGCGCCAATATTGTCGTTGACAAATGCACCATAGAGAGTGGCGTTGCCATCGGTGTATGAGGTGGGAGAGGGCACTACTTGTGCATTACTCTTTTCAATGTTCCACTCTGTGATGTCGTCAGGGCAATATACCAAGCAAGGTTTACCAGCTTCGTTCTCGTCGGTGGTCGTAGTGAAGTTTACACTATTTTCTTTCATTTGATTGAATAGCTCAAGCTTAGCACCTGCACCGAAGTCGGAAGCATTGACAGCAAAGGGCAAGCACACACTGTTGTAGCCCGCTGTGTTAGCACGCTGGTAAGTCAGCGTTTGTGCGGTAAAGGCTTTGGGCGTGTAGAAGTCTTGCTTGTCGGTAAGCACGAACTTGTAGGCCGTGTTGTCGGCTGCATTCACGTAGTTGGTCTGCTCTGTAAGCGTAGTTGGCACAGTGACATCGGTGGCCTCGATATATACCAACTCATTGTTTTTAATTGTTGGCAATGTGGCTTCTGTTCCGTCAGTATAAACCGTTGCACACTTATCAGTAGTCAAAGCATCAGCACGATACACCTTTAATGTATACTTCGTAGCATCGGCTGCAGGTAGCGTAACGTCAGTACCATCGGCTTGTGCCACTTTGAGCACCATCTTTTGCCCTGTCTCGGCCAACTTGTCAGCCACGGTTTGGGGCAATACGAAGGTATTGGTGTTGGCAAAGTAGAGCAAGTTGCCGTCTTTGTCGTATACCTTATAACCTACTGCGCCTTCGCCTGTCATAGCTATCGTGTTGCCACTACGTGTGTAAGTATAACCATTCGCGTAGTTACCCGCTACATACTCTGAGTAGCTACCTACGTCGCCACACTTGCCTACAGCATCTTGGTCGTTGTAGTCAGTACGCAACAATACATTGCCTTGTGCGTCATAGAGCAAGTTGCCGTCGTGATCTTGTTGGGGTTCGTGCTTGATGTGGTTCTCAACGAAGAGTATGTTGCCGTTGGGCTTGCCACAAGCCTTTATCTTAGCCTTAGCATCATCTGCCATTTCTTGCGTACAAGTAACATAGTAGTTACCATAATCGTCCACATATTTAAGGTCATAAGGACGGAAGAAACCGTATGCCTCAAAGAATTCACTCAAGTCTTCTTGCGCCACCTCAGCACACTTCACCGCAAACTTCAAATAGTCACCTGAAGCTGGAGTGGGATTGGCTTGCGAACCTTTACTATGATTCAAGGGATCTTTACGCAACCTGCGGAAGAGTTCGCAGAAGAAGCCAGGGTGATGCTTCTGTACCTCATAATAGAGATAGAGCTTAAGATAGAGCGTGTTGCAGTCCCATATCTCGTTTCCATTTTTGCGACCATAGTCTAACCAACTATAGCCTGCTGCATAATTGTTAGCCACATCGCGGAACTTACGACCATTCAATCGCGTTGAAGTCTTACCATTCAAGTGAACCACTGCTTGTGAGAAGAGATTGTTCGAGATTTCGGTACAACCTATCATGTTAATCAAACCTTGGTGAATGTGACCCACCTCGTGAGCAGGACCCCACAACGAACCGCCACCGGCCGACATTTTGTCATAACTAAGAATCTCGCCCAACGTGCTTTCGTTGTAATACGTACCAAAGCTTGACGCAAACATATAGTTATACGTACATGAGTAGAAACCTAATACACTGTGCCAACGGTCTTTGTACTCGTTCACAGCCATAAGCGAATGTTGTACGTCTACCATCCAGTCCCAGAAGTCTACAATTTCGCGCATCTTTTCGGGGATGTATTCCTTGGTCAGGGTGCTATTCATTTGGTAAATGAGGTTGCGACCCTTCATCATGGCAAAGGGCTTGCTAAACATGCCTTTAGCTACCATCTGCTTCCAAGCCTCGTTGGTGTTGATGCCTTCGCGGTTTGCATCGAAATAGCCATCTACTACACCTCCTTCAATGTGAATGGAAAGGTCGGGGTAGTCGCGCCATTTTTTTGAGTCGGCAGCATCGCTTGTGCTTACCTCATAGTTAATATAGAGGGCGCATTCGCTGTTTGTTATGATAGCATTCATACCCTTGTGCAACTGCTGGCTATCACCTTGTTGGTCGCTTTGTTTCACCTGAATCAAGTTGACAGAAGCTCCTTCGGGGATGTCGTCGCCAATAAACACATAAAGCATCTGGTTGGTGTTGCTCCAAATACCCGTGGGATTGCTTAAGCGTGTGTAAACGTAGCCAATCTTAAGAATGCCATTCCAGGTGTCGGGATTGGTGTAGGGTTCAACTGTGCGTACACGGAAAATCTTTTCCCAATCAGCCCAACTGTTATTCTTTATCTTGATAGCCATGTTTTGCAGGGTGGTAGAGTTGATACCACTTTCGGTCATGGCTGTTTTCAAAGCATCGTCAGTTACAGACTTGTATGCGCTTTTGAGGGTGGTGCAAGCAGCATCTTTAAAGAACTTTGACAAAGCTGTGGCATAGTTTTCTGCTTTGTTATATTCCTCGCGAAGGTTGCGATAGTCCTGAATGGCAGCGTTTAAGTCTGCTTCTGTAATATTGGTGTGTTCAAATGTCCAAATAGAGGCTGTGCTACCATCTTTAGCAAAACTGTTCCACACCAATACTCTGTTTTTAGAGCTGTGAAGGGCGTGAGTCAGATTGTTGTTCTTTAGCATTTCAAAGTGTGTGCTGAAACGCGTATAGTTGCTTACTTCTGCTATTTTAAATCCACCATCTGTGGGGCTTTCAGTTGCGTAGTTTACACTATTAAAGCCTGCTAAATTGATGTAGTGCTTGGTAACTGCGTTCTGAATTTGATAGTAGCCCTCTTTACCCTCAACAGGAACAAGCTTCCAACACTGGTTGAATTTTTGAGCATTGCGTTCGGCTGTGCCTACTCTGCCGTCGCTATAATCTTCAGTCATGACGGTGTTGTAGATGTCGCGAATCACGATATACTCGTTAGTTGCAACATTGCTTAAGCAGTTGGCTTGGCTGTCAAAGTGTTGTTTAACAGCAGCGTCAGTTAAGTCTACGGGTTCAAAGAGCCAGTCGCAACCTTTGTAGTCAGGGGCGTTCACCTCGTAACCCATTACTATGTCGCCATAAACCTGATAGTGCAAGCCATTGCCTGAAAAATCATCCTTTTCAGAAAGGTGTACATAGTATTGGTCGG
>OIZP01001863.1_pt1 | contig 10161 bp, 8 predicted proteins | sample 1588531 | NCBI WGS metagenome assembly OIZP01 (sample SAMN03283283) | human gut metagenome | biome: human-associated habitat; material: feces | host: Homo sapiens | place: Peru | collected 2012 | reverse complement strand
TTTCTTATACCCTGCCAAGGGCTACGGGGATTAGATACAATTTTCTTCACTAACTTTCAATTTACAATATTTCTGTGCTGATAGTACCACTTGTAAAGTCCTGTCGGAATCGGTATAATATAGGTAATTGGGAGGTAAATATATGCTGCTTACATTAGTACCGCTTTTTGATGAAAAAATGGCCGTATGTGCCTATTCTTTTTTTACCCAGAGAGAGAATTATCTGTTGAATCCGCTGCTGCTTGGGACGGCACAATTTGACGGAGCATCACAGATCACCGGATTGGAATTGATCCAAAAGATGGGAATCGATACATTGTCTCAGGGAAAAGAGATTTTTGTACCGATCACCAATATTTCTATTTTTGCGGATATTACGGAGCAGTGCGATGCACCTCATGAAAAAATCGTACTTTTGATCGATAATACCATTCCGCCGATTGAAATGTATGTCAATCGTCTGAAGGAATTGAAACAGCAAGGCTATAAACTTGCCATTCGTAAGCTTGCGGTCAGTGATTTTGAAAATTACAGAGAAGTCCTGAAGCTGATGGATTATGTTCTTCTGAATAACCGCAAAATCGCCATTGATAAAGCCAAGATTTATTTCGGAAAATTATTCCCGAATATCAGTCTGTGTGCCGGTAATATTGATACCATGGAGGACTTCGAGAGACTGAAGGAGACCGGTGGATATCGTTTCTATGAGGGTAAGTTCTATCGAGTTCCCATTACGAAGGGACAGACGGATGTGGCACCCCTTAAGGGCAACTATATTGACCTGCTGAATATTGTGAACAGTCCGGATTTTGAACTCACGACAGCAGCGGATATCATCAGCCGTGATACCGCACTTACGATCGATCTGCTGAAAATGGTTCAGCCACTGGCTGTTAATTCGGAGATTACGTCTATCCGTCATGCGGCTGCCATGCTGGGACAGAGGGAATTGAAAAAGTGGATCAATACGGCAGTAGCCAATGCTTTGTATGCGGATAAGCCGAACGAGGTCACCAGACTTTCTCTGCTTCGTGCAAAATTTGCCGAGAATCTGGCGGAAGCGTTTGGTCTGAAGGCACAGAAGGACGAACTGTTCCTGATGGGATTGTTCTCCGTGCTGGATGTGATCCTCGAGAAACCCATGGCAGAGGCTTTGAAGGTGGTCCATGTGGCCGGCGAGATCAGCAATGCACTGATCTACCGCATCGGCGTACTGGCACCGGTGTACGATTTTATGGTGCAGTATGAGACAGCCAACTGGGCGGAGGTATCCCGTCTGATGCTGTTAAAAAATATTGATATGGATACAGTATATGAAGCCTATACATCGGCGTTGAAGTGGTATTGTACCGTACGTTGATTGTATTAAAAAATGTACTTGTGTTTTGTATACATTTATGTTATTTTCTTGAATGACTTGTAATTATATCCTCCGGCAGTCCAAAGGACGCCAGATGGAGGAATAGTAGCAAAGGCGCAAAAAGCGCGGAAAGGAAATTTCATATGAAAAAAAACAAGACACTTGAGATGGTACAATTGGCCGTACTCATCGCGATCATGCTGATTCTGGCGTTTACCCCGCTTGGGTATCTGCGCATCGGACCGTTAGCAATCTCCCTGATGACCATTCCCGTAGTAATCGGTGCAATGATCTTAGGACCCGCAGGCGGAGCCGTACTGGGACTGGTATTTGGACTTACCAGCTTTTACCAGTGTTTCGCAGGAGATCCTTTTGGAGCAGCTTTGGTAGCAATGAATCCGTTTTTCACTTTCCTGGTATGCATCCCTACCAGAACCCTGATGGGATGGCTGTCCGGCGTGATCTTCAAGGCACTGTGGAAGATCGACAAGACGAAGACCGTAACTTACTTCGTGACCGGTCTGCTGGGAGCATTTATGAACACCCTGTTCTTCATGTCCACTCTGATGATCTGCTTCGGTCATACCGAGTATCTGCAGAGCATGAATGCAACCGGAGCGAATCTGTTTATGTTCGCCGTAGCATTCTGTGGTATCAACGGAGCACTGGAGATGCCTATGAGCTGTGTAGTAGGTGGTGGCGTTGCGAAGGCAGTCAGCGTAGCACTGAAGAAGAATGCAGCAACAGAAGAGAAATAATCAGATTTTCCGAAACGAAAAATATATAAAATATACAAACAGACCCCCGGAGTATGACAGATGGCCATGCCGGGGGTTTTTCATGTGAAAATTTATGACACGGAATTCATGTGCCGAACTGCATATATAGTGCAGAAAGGATGGTCATTACAGCGACGCCCACATTGTCTGCAGGGTATCTGCCGTGGCAGCAACATTTCCCTGGATCATGGGAGCGGATCCGCCGCCTTTTGCAGAAAGCTCCCGGCGCATACGGTCTGCCAGTTCCTGACAGTTACAGGAAGCACTGCCTACAATAAATCGATAACCGTTTGTATCGTCTCCGGCAAAAATACCGCAGTAACCGGAATATTTTCCGGTCAGGGTATTCACGGCGTTACGTAGGGCGATGGCATCCAGTTCACCGACGAAGAGAAGCACGTGGTGTACTTCTTCCGGGGAGGGGAGTGCGTCCATCTGTATGTTCAGCAGTTCCGCCTGCAGGGCATTGGCGCGTTCTTTTTGCAGCCTTGATTCCTCTTTGGCGCGGGTAACAGCCGCCGCTACTTCTGGCTGCTTTGCAGAGAGCAGAGAAGAAATTGCCCAGACGGAATCCTGTTTTTCGGTATAATCTGCCAGAGCACGGTCTCCGCAGAGAATATTGATGCGGACACCGCCCCGGTGGCTCTGCACATTTACAATTTTGATGAGACCGATCTGTCCGGTGGTATCTACATGCGGAGCACAGCAGGCACACAGATCCACACCGGGGATCTCGACAATACGTACATTTTCCGTGAGCGCCAGTTTGCTGCGGTAATTTAAGCTCACCAGTTCTTCGGAGGAGGGCCAGCTGATGTTGACCGGAAGATTTTTCCAGACATAAGTGTTAGCTTCCTGCTCGATGAGACGCAGTTGTTCCAGAGAGACTTCTCCGTTCATATCCAGTGTCACTTCTCTGTCGCTTAAATGGAAGCCTACGTTTTCCAGTCCGAAATGAGAGTGCAGTAGGCCGGAGATCATATGCTCTCCGGAGTGCTGCTGCATGAAATCAAACCGGCGGTTCCAGTCCACATGACCGGTGACCCGGGTGCCGACGGGAAACTCACAGGCCACTTTATGATACAGGATGCCCTGTTTAATGCTGACATCCAGTACTTCCTGACCGTTTAAGGTGCCTTTGTCGGCGGACTGACCGCCCTCTTCCGGGAAAAAAGCGGAAGCGTCCAGAACGATTCTGTAATATCCATCTTCCTTGTCGGGAACACATTCCATTACCACAGCGGTGAAATCCGTCTGATGTACATCTTCATAATAGAGTTTGCGGGTTCCCTGGGAGTTCATTTGAGCATTTTCGATACGATCCATAGATGCCTGTCCAATCTGCTGTAGGAAAACAGCGTTTTGTGATAATTGAAAAATAGAAAATACATATCTATTTTATATCAGACCCAGGGGAAAAAGCAATGGAAAATGTAAGCTTTTACACAGCTTTGTCAGATTCTCCAAGGAGTATCGGGATTGCGTAATTGTTTTTTGTAGGTTTTTACGCAGACAGGGTCTATTGCGACGCTTTTTTTTTTATGATATAATAAATCGATTATGCAGATACCAGATTTAAAAGGTAAAAAGGCGTTCGTGCTTGCACGATAAGACTTTTGAACTTTTAAATCGCCAAAACATGAGGATGCAGTGGAATCCGAATGTTTTCAGAATTGCGAGAGCTGCGAAGCAGCGGAGCAATTCGTAGGTATCGTAGATATTGCAGATACCGAGCGGAGCAATTCGCAGGTATCGTAGACATTGCAGATACCCAGCGGAGCAATTCGCAGGTATCGTAACTGAGAGAAATACAAACGTCGCAAAAGCGGCAGAATGTGAGGAAAGAATGAAGGCATTTTTGATTTTGGAAGATGGAACGGTGTTCGAAGGAACGCACATCGGTGCAGACAAAGAGATCATCAGTGAAATCGTATTTAACACATCCATGGCCGGATATCTGGAAGTCCTGACGGATCCGTCCTATGCAGGACAGGCTGTATGCATGACTTACCCCCTGATCGGTAACTATGGCATATGCAGGGATGACTGTGAGTCGGAGAGACCCTGGCCGGATGGATTCATCGTCAGAGAGCTTTCACGTATTCCCAGCAACTTCCGCTGTGACTGCACAATACAGGAATACTTAGAGGAGAATGGTGTGCCCGGTATCGCCGGTATCGATACCCGTGCGCTGACCAAGATCCTGCGTGAGAAGGGTACCATGAACGGCATGATCACCACCAACGAAGCCTATGACCTGAACGAAGTACTTCCGAAGCTGAAGGAGTACACCACAGGCAAGGTCGTGGAAAAGGTGACCTGCAAGGAAAAATATGTGGTAGCGCCCACCACGGAGCTGGCACAGAACGGACCTCTCTCCGGTGCAGCGCGTTTTGATAAAGAAGCTTATGAAAAAGGTGTCAGAGAGCCCAAGCCCGCACTGGTAACAGAGCTGTCCGGACAGGGACTGAAGGTAGCTCTGTTAGACCTGGGAGCCAAGAGAAATATCGCCAGATCCCTGGCAGAGAGAGGCTGTGAGGTGACCGTATACCCCGCTGGAACTCCCGCACAGGAGATTATTGATGATAATCCCGACGGTATCATGTTAAGTAACGGACCGGGAGACCCCAAGGAGTGTACCGGTGTGATCGCCGAGATCAAAAAGTTATACGATACCGAGATCCCTATCTTCGCAATCTGTCTGGGACATCAGCTGATGGCTCTGGCTACCGGCGCAGATACCCATAAAATGAAATACGGACACAGAGGAGGCAACCATCCGGTAAAAGATCTGATGACCGGAAGAGTATATATTTCCTCTCAGAACCACGGCTATGTGGTAGATACCGATAAGCTGGATCCGTCCGTAGCGGTTCCCGCATTCATCAATGTCAACGACGGTACCAACGAGGGTCTGTCCTACACCGGCAAGAACATTTTCACCGTACAGTTCCATCCGGAAGCATGTCCGGGACCCCAGGACTCCGGTTACCTGTTTGACCGGTTCATTCATATGATGAGAGGAGAGAACTAAGATGCCCAAGAATCCTAATGTAAAACGAGTAATGGTAATCGGCTCCGGTCCTATTGTCATCGGACAGGCAGCGGAATTCGACTATGCAGGTACCCAGGCCTGCCGTTCCCTGAAGGAAGAGGGAGTAGAGGTAATCCTGGTGAACTCCAACCCTGCGACCATCATGACCGATAAAGATATCGCAGATAAGGTATATATTGAGCCCCTGAACGTAAAGGTTCTGGAGCAGATCATTGAAAAGGAAAAGCCCGACAGCATTCTCCCCACCCTGGGAGGACAGGCTGGTCTGAACCTCGGCATGGAGCTGGAGGAGTCCGGTTTTCTGGCAGCTCACAATGTAAAGCTGTTAGGTACTACCGCAGCTACCATCCGTAATGCGGAAGGACGTCAGGAGTTCAAGGATCTGATGGAGCGTATCGGCGAGCCCTGCGCAGCATCCAAGGTCGTTGAGAACGTGGAAGACGGTGTGGAATTCACCAACACCATCGGTTATCCTGTTGTACTGCGTCCCGCTTATACACTGGGCGGTTCCGGCGGCGGTATCGCACACAATCAGGTAGAACTGGAAGAGATCCTGGAGAATGGTTTACGTCTGTCCCGTGTAGGACAGGTACTGGTAGAGCGTTGTATCGCAGGCTGGAAAGAGATCGAGTACGAAGTAATGCGTGACAGCGCAGGCAACTGCATCACTGTATGTAACATGGAGAACATCGATCCCGTCGGCGTGCATACCGGAGACAGTATCGTAGTAGCGCCTTCCCAGACACTGAGCGACAAGGAGTACCAGATGTTACGTACTTCCGCTCTGAAGATCATCAACGAACTGCAGATCACCGGTGGATGTAACGTACAGTTTGCACTGCATCCCACCAGCTTTGAATATTGTGTTATCGAGGTAAATCCCCGTGTCAGCCGTTCTTCCGCACTGGCAAGTAAGGCGACCGGTTACCCCATTGCGAAGGTAGCAGCGAAGATCGCACTTGGCTTTACTCTGGATGAGATCAAAAATGCCATTACCCACAAGACCTATGCCAGCTTCGAGCCGACACTGGATTACTGTGTAGTTAAGATCCCCAGACTGCCTTTCGATAAATTTATCACTGCAAAACGTACTCTGACCACACAGATGAAGGCAACCGGTGAGGTTATGAGTATCTGCAATAACTTCGAGGGAGCGCTGATGAAGGCCATCCGTTCCCTGGAACAGCATGTGGACTGCCTGCGCAGCTATGATTTCAGTGCACTGTCTGTGGAGGAACTGTTAGAGCGTCTGAAGATCGTGGATGACCAGAGAATCTATGTGATCGCTGAAGCAATCCGTAAGGGAATCAGCTACGAGCAGATCCACAACATTACCAAGATCGACCTGTGGTTCATTGACAAGATCGCCATTCTGACCGAGATGGAGCATGCACTGGAGACACAGCCCCTGACAGTGGATCTGCTGAAGGAAGCCAAGAGAATCGAGTTCCCGGATAACGTTATCGCAAGACTGACCGGCAAGACCGAGGAAGAGATCAAGAAGATGCGCTATGACAACGGCATTAAGGCTGTTTACAAGATGGTAGACACCTGTGCTGCAGAGTTCGCAGCTTCCACTCCTTACTACTACTCCGTATTCGGCGGCGAGTGCGAAGCCAAGGAGACCACCGGACGCAAGAAAGTCCTGGTACTGGGCTCCGGTCCTATCCGTATCGGACAGGGTATCGAGTTCGACTATTGTTCCGTACATGCTACCTGGGCATTTTCCAAGGCAGGCTATGAGACCATTATCATCAACAACAACCCGGAGACCGTAAGTACCGACTTCGATATTGCGGACAAGCTGTATTTCGAGCCCCTGACTCCGGAAGATGTGGAATCTGTTGTAAATATCGAGCATCCCGATGGTGCTGTGGTACAGTTCGGCGGACAGACCGCTATCAAGCTGACCGAGAACCTGATGAAGATGGGCGTGCCCATCCTGGGCACCAAGGCGGAGGATGTAGATGCCGCTGAGGACAGAGAGCTGTTCGACAAGATTCTGGAAGAAACCGAGATCCCCCGTGCAGCCGGCGGTACCGTATACACCGCAGAGGAAGCAAAGGCGGTTGCCAACAGACTGGGCTATCCCGTACTGGTACGTCCTTCCTATGTATTGGGCGGACAGGGCATGCAGATCGCTATCTCCGATGAAGAGATCGAAGAGTTCATGGAGATCATCAACCGTATCGCACAGGATCACCCGATCCTGGTAGATAAGTATTTACAGGGTAAGGAGATCGAGGTCGATGCTGTATGCGACGGTACCGATATCCTGATTCCCGGTATCATGGAGCATATCGAGAGAACCGGTATCCATTCCGGAGACAGCATCTCCGTATATCCGGCTCCGACCATTGATAAAGTAGTAAAAGAGAAGATCGCAGAGTACACCAGAAGACTGGCAAAGGCACTGCATGTCAAGGGACTGATCAATATCCAGTTCATTGCCATCGGTGAGGAAGTATATGTCATTGAGGTTAACCCCCGCTCTTCCCGTACCGTACCTTATATCAGCAAGGTAACCGGTATTCCTATCGTGGATCTGGCTACCGAAGTGATCATCGGCAAGACCATCCGTGAGCTTGGCTACGAGCCCGGCTTACAGCCTGAGGCAGAGTATTTTGCCATCAAGATGCCCGTGTTCTCCTTTGAGAAGATCCGTGGTGCTGAGATCAGCTTAGGACCGGAGATGAAGTCCACCGGTGAGTGTCTGGGTATTGCCAAGAGCTTCAACGAGGCACTGTATAAGGCATTCCTGGGAGCAGGTGTAGAACTGCCCAAGTATAAGAACATGATCATCACCGTAAAAGATGCGGATAAGGGAGAAGCAATCGAGATCGGAAGACGCTTCGAGAAGCTGGGATACACCATCTACGCTACCAGAAGTACCGCAGCAGCTCTGAATGAGGCAGGTGTGAAGGCGAGAAAGGTCAACAAGATCTCTCAGGAATCCCCGACCGTTATGGACCTGATTCTGGGACACAAGATCGACCTTGTCATCGATACCCCTACCCAGGGCCGAGACAAGACCAGAGACGGATTCCTGATCCGCCGTACCGCTATCGAGACCGGTATCTACTGCATCACCGCAATGGACACCGCCAATGCTCTCGTGACCAGCATGGAGCATATGAACGATTGCAAGGAACTGACACTGGTGGATATTGCACAGCTGTAAAAAATAACATATGAGATAAACAATAAGGGAGCCGTTAGGCTCCCTTATTGTTTAACCATTCGTTGACCGTTTCGACAGAAGACTTGGTGATTAGAGCAATCTGCTCTACGGAGATACCGATACCAAACATATTGCAAGCAAGTTCCCTACAAGTATCCAGAACGCCCTGATCGTGCCCACGTTTCTCTCGTGCATCCAGTTTCTCGTTAATGATAGCTTCTAATGTTTCACTCATGGTAGATCCCTCCTTTCGGAATAATAATTGGTTTGCCTGTGCCACAATCTCTACAATAGAACTGTATAAGGGATTGTCTTTATGTTGCTCATATTCCTGTAACATTCGTTCAATAATCTCCGGATCATCCAGCTTGTTGCTTAAGACCCGTAACCACAGATTCTCTTCCAGAGGAAGCTGCGACAATACATCGATCTGCTTCGGCTTTGTACCCAACTGGTATTCATTGTTGTAGATCAGTTCACTTTTCTCGGCATCCAGATCCACCTGTATCCCTGCAAAAAATGCGGGATGCCACTGGAGTAAATTCGTCCTGTTTTCCATAGAACCTCCTTCACAATAAAAATTGGATCATCAAAAATCCACAGCGATATGTGCAAAATAATAAAAGGGAATAAAAGCATGAATTTCTGATTTGAAAACGGGAAATCCCGAAAACAGATGCTGAGACCAGCTTTTGAAATTTTCTCATAGATAAATGCTTTGTATACATAATAGCAAGAGAAGCAGAGGATGTCAAGACAGAATTAACTTCGAAATTTTAAGATGTTTTCGATGATAAGGCAGAGTTGCTTCTGATCTTTTAAAGGCTGTCGAACAATTAGATCATAACAGGCTTTTGCTTCTTGATTTTTGGCATCGGAAGTATGGATGTTATAAAAGAGTTCATCCATAGGAAGATCGAGTGCAAGACATATTTTTTCTAAGCTTTCAATTGTAATATTTTTCTCTCCCCGTTCTACTTGCCCAATATATGTGGGATGAACATCTGCTAATTCGGCAAGATGTTCCTGAGTATATTCAAGATCAATTCTTCTTCGGCGTAAGCGATCACCAACGCATATAGTAATTTTGCTCATAACATACCTCCAAATAAATACTATAAGTATAATGAATAAGCATAAACAGACTATTGATATTTAAAACACAAGGATATATACTATAAATATTAAAAAACAAATTATTTATACTAAAAATATTTAGGCGATAGGGAGGAAATTATGGCATCAATTACAGAAGAGCGAGCATTGTCAAAAATAGAAGAAAGTTTGAAAACCGTGTATGAAAAAATAGGGAAAAAATATTATGAAGAAAATAAAAGTGATTTAAGAGATATATCGTATCAACAGTATTTTGAAGAAATAAAGAAAGTTAATGAGGAAAGGAACAAACTTGAACTTCAAAAGCTTGCGTTGCAAGGGAAAAAGAGATGCTTAAATTGTCAGGCAATCGTAGCTATAGAAAGCAAATTTTGTAATATGTGTGGACAGAAAATGGAAGAGATAGTAATACCGGAAGAAAAGCAGGAAACTATTTCAGTGAGAAGATGTTCGGAATGTGGAACGGAATTAGAAGTAGATGCGATGTTTTGTCCAAACTGTGGAAGAAAATATTAGAAAATAGTAAATGAAATAAAAATAGTTGATTATTATGTTAAATACGGGAGGACAAAAATGTTTTGTAGTCAGTGTGGAAAGCAGATAGATGATAATGCAAAATTTTGTAAATATTGTGGAAAGTTATTAAATTCACAAAATAAATCAATTGTAA
>OIZP01001862.1_pt1 | contig 10164 bp, 8 predicted proteins | sample 1588531 | NCBI WGS metagenome assembly OIZP01 (sample SAMN03283283) | human gut metagenome | biome: human-associated habitat; material: feces | host: Homo sapiens | place: Peru | collected 2012 | reverse complement strand
CCAATACCATCATTATCAGTGATGATAAGATTGTAGTGGACGAACCTTCTGTTGTTGCCCTCGACCGCCGCACCGACAAGATGATTGCCGTAGGCGAGAAGGCAAAGATGATGTACGAGAAGACTCATGACAACATCCGTACAATCCGTCCTTTGCGTGATGGCGTTATCGCCGACTTTACTGCCTGCGAGCAGATGATGCGTGGACTTATCAAGATGGTTCATACAGGAAGCCGATTGTTCTCACCTTCACTCCGTATGGTGATTGGTGTTCCTTCTGGTTCTACTGAGGTAGAGCTCCGTGCCGTACGTGACTCTGCTGAGCATGCCGACGGTCGCGACGTATATTTGATTTTTGAACCTATGGCTGCTGCTATTGGTATCGGTATCGACGTAGAGGCACCAGAAGGTAACATGATAGTTGATATAGGTGGTGGTAGCACCGAGATTGCAGTCATCTCTCTGGGTGGTATCGTATCCAACAACTCTATCCGTACAGCCGGTGACGACCTGACAGCCGACATCCAGGAGTATATGAGCCGCCAGCACAACGTGAAGGTTTCTGAGCGTATGGCTGAGCGTATCAAGATTCATGTGGGTTCTGCCCTGACAGATCTGGGTGATGAGGCTCCTGAAGACTTCATCGTTCACGGTCCTAACCGTATCACAGCGCTCCCAATGGAGGTGCCTGTATGCTATCAGGAGATTGCTCACTGTCTGGACAAGACTGTAGCCAAGATAGAGAATGCAGTACTCTCTGCTCTCGAGAATACTCCACCAGAGCTTTATGCCGACATCGTGAAGAACGGTATCTGGCTTTCAGGTGGTGGTGCTCTGCTCCGCGGTCTCGACAAGCGACTTCAGGACAAGATCAACATCCCATTCCATATCGCCGAGGATCCATTGCACAGTGTGGCTAAGGGTGCCGGTATCGCATTGAAGAATGTGGATCGTTTCTCATTCCTGATGAGATAATTTCAAGATATTTAAATTCCGCATCTGGACCACTTGTGCCCATTTGCGGAATTTTAATCATATACAGATTCATTTTTTAAAGTATGCACAACCTTTTAGAGTTTTTGCAGAAATACAACCATTGGTTTGTCTTCGTGATTCTGGAGGTGGTGAGCATGGTGCTTCTGTTCCAGTATAACAGCTACCAGGGCAGTGCGTGGTTTTCTACAGCCAATGCCGTGACGGGCAAGATTTATGAATGGGATGCCAACGTGGAGACTTTCTTCTCCCTGACCAAGGTGAACCAGGAACTTACCCAGCGGAATGCCTATCTGGAGCAGCAGGTGCAGCAGCTGAGCGACAGCCTCTATGGGGTAACCAAGGATAGTGCCATCTATCACCGCGACCAGTTTGCGCTGCTTCAGAATTACCGACTCATCCCAGCCAAGGTGGTGGCCAACAGCCTGGACAAGCCAGACAACCTGATTACCATCGACAAGGGTAGCGCTGACGGCATCCATAAGGATATGGGTGTGATAAGCGGTACCGGAGTGGTGGGCATCGTGTATCTCGTAGCTCAGCATTACAGCATCGTGATACCAGTGCTCAACGTGAAGTCGAATATCAGTTGTACCATCCAGGGCAGAGGCTATTTCGGCTATCTGCGATGGAAGGGTGGCGTTTCGGAACTGGCATATCTGGAAGAGGTGCCACGCCATGCCCACTTCAAGCTGGGCGACTACGTAGTAACGAGTGGCTATTCGGCTGTGTTCCCTCCGGGAGTAAGAGTAGGCAAGATTCTGCACGTGTTTAATTCTGCTGATGGATTGTCGTATAGAGTACAGTTGAGACTTTCTACCGACTTTGCCCGTCTGCGTGATGTCTGCGTCATCGATGATGCCGTGATGAAGGAACGCCTTCAGATTATGCGTGCTGCACAGGATAGTATCATGCCCGACGGCAATGCCAAAGGTAAAAATTAAAAGATCATAGTAAGAGGAGATATATAAGTAGCAATGAGTATAGATTTGATAAAACGACTCGGCATCTTCGTGGTGCTTGTGCTGGTGCAGGGATTGGTGTTCAACCATATCCACTTGTTCAACTGCGCCACCCCCTTGCTGTATATTCTCATGGTGCTCCATTTCCGCAGAAACCATCCACGCTGGTCGGTGATGCTGTGGAGCTTCATGATGGGACTTTGTATCGACGTGTTTGCCAATACGCCGGGAGTAGCTGCAGCTTCGATGACCTTCATCGGACTGCTTCAGCCTTATCTTTTCGAACTCTTCGTGCCAAGAGACAGTGCCGACGACCTGGAGCCGTCCATGCGCACCATCGGTGTCGGTTCGTATGTTCTCTACACGTTGGTTATCGTACTCGTTTATAATCTGGTATTCTTTACTCTGGAGACCTTCAATTTCTTCAATTGGATGGAGTGGCTTCTCCGCATCGGTGGCGGTACAGCCATCACGATGCTGCTCATCATGGCATTGGAGAGCTTCCGCAAGGGATAGAACCTTGCTGCAAGACAGAGAACAGTAAAAGATCAAACAAAAAATTTCAGCTATATATATAATATGGTGGATTACAATCTTGATAAGCGTAAGTATGTGATTGGTGGTGTGGCTATAGCAATTGTAGTCATATACGCCATTCGTCTCTTTACGCTTCAGATTATGAGTGAGGATTATAAGAAGAATGCCGATTCCAATGCCTTCCTGAAGCAGATTGAGTTCCCTTCGCGTGGCGCTATCTACGACAGAAACGGCAAGCTGATGGTGTATAATTCGCCTTCCTATGATATCATGGTGGTGATGAAGGAGCAGGAGGGACGTCTGGATACGATGGACTTCTGCAACTCCCTGGGCATTACCAAGGAGGCTTTCGAGAAGCGAATGGAGACCATCAAGGACAGAAACAAGAATCCCGGATACTCGCGATATACCCAGCAGCTCTTCATGAGTCAGCTTTCTGACAAGGACTTCAGCGTCTTCCAGGAGAAGATGTTCCGGTTCCCCGGTTTCTATGTGCAGAAGCGAAGCGTGAGAGAATATGTCTATCCATACGCTGCCCATGTCCTGGGAGATGTGGGTGAGGTTTCACCAAGCGATATAGAGGAGGATGACTACTATCAGCCGGGTGACTATATCGGTAAGCTGGGACTGGAGAAGCATTACGAGAAGGAGCTCCGAGGTACCAAGGGCGTGAAGATTATGCTTCGCGATGCCCGGGGAAGAATACAGGGAAGCTATCAGAACGGAAAGCTCGACCAGCGGCCTGTTGCCGGTAAGGACCTGACGCTGGGTATCGATGTCAACCTTCAGGCTCTGGGCGAAAGACTGCTGCAGGGCAAGATAGGAAGTATCGTTGCCATTGACCCAAGAGACGGATCGGTGCTGGCGATGGTTTCATCTCCTTCCTATGATCCGCGCCGACTGGTGGGCAAGAATAGGGGAAAGATGCACAAGTGGCTCTCGCAGAACCCTTGGAAACCGCTCCTGAACCGTAGTATCATGGGACAGTATCCTCCGGGTTCTACCTTCAAGACCTCCCAGGCGCTGACCTATCTTACCGAGGGAATCATCACTCCGGGCACAGCCTTCCCATGTAATCATGGTTTCTCTTACAAAGGTCTGCATGTGGGATGTCATGGCCACCCGTCGCCTATTGCGCTGGTAGATGCCATCAGTACTTCCTGCAACGGTTACTTCTGCTGGGGACTTTATTATATGATAGGCAACAAGAAGAAGTATGGCTCGGTGCAGGAGGCGATGACCGTATGGAAAGACTATATGGTGAGTATGGGATTCGGCTATAAGCTGGGTATCGATTTGCCGGGCGAGAAGAGAGGTCTGATTCCTAATGCACAGTTCTATGACAAGGCCTACAAGGGCTCCTGGAACGGATTGACCGTCATCAGTATCTCTATCGGACAGGGTGAGGTGAACCTCACTCCTCTGCAGATTGCCAATCTGGGTGCCACCATCGCCAACCGAGGCTATTACTATGTGCCTCACGTAGTGCGTAAGGTGCAGGGCGAACCGCTCGATACGCTTTATACCCGCCGTCATTACACCAAGGCTTCGAAGCGAGCCTATGACTATGTGGTGGCTGGTATGAGAAGTTCGGCACTGAAGGGTACCTGTAAGATGCTCTCCCGTTACGACTTCGAGGCTTGCGGCAAGACCGGTACGGCTCAGAACCGTGGTCACGACCACTCTGTGTTCATGGGCTTTGCTCCGATGAACAATCCTAGAATCGCCATCGCCGTGTATGTGGAGAATGGTGGATGGGGTGCCGACTATGGTGTGCCTATCGGTGGTTTGATGATGGAGCAGTATCTGAAGGGAAAGCTTTCTCCTGCTTCTGAAAGTCAGGCGGCACAGATGCAGGCCCGAAGAATTGCCTACGGCTCTAGTAGCAGATAATATACTGAAGTTTCAAATCAAAACTGCAGTTTCTATCCTGAGACTGCAGTTTCAATTCATTGAATAATAAAGACAATGGCTCAATCAGATAATAAACAACCAGCTGGTATTCTCCGTTCGCTCGACTGGTGGACCATCGGCATCTATCTGGCATTGCTCTGCTTCGGCTGGATCAGTGTCTGCGGTGCCAGCTATACCTATGGCGACAACGATATCTTCAGTCTGGGTGCCCGTTCGGGTATGCAGATTATATGGATAGGTACCTCCATCGCGCTGGGCTTCGTCATCCTGATGATGGACGACCGTTTTTTCGATACTTTCGCCTACGTGATCTATGCCGTGCTGATATTGCTGCTTTTTGCCACGATATTCAATCCGCATAGCATCAAGGGTTCGCACTCCTGGCTGGTGCTGGGACCGCTGCGACTGCAGCCTGCCGAGTTCGGTAAGTTTGCTACGGCGCTGGCTGTGGCGAAGTTTATGTGCAGCTATGGATTCAATATCCATAAGATGAAGCATTTCATGGCGGCTATGGGCATCATCATTTTGCCTATGATATGTATCGTGGGACAGCGCGAGACGGGTTCGGCATTGGTATATTCCGCCTTCTTCCTGATGCTTTACCGCGAGGGAATGCCGGGTGCCATCCTCTTTACCGGAGTCTCGATGGTGGTTTACTTTGTGGTGGGTATCAAGTACGAGAACGTGACGATGTGGGATACCTACACCTCGGTGGGAAAGTTCACGGTGCTGCTGCTGGTGCAGATCTTCACGGCAGGACTGGTGAACAGCTATACGGGCAACAGGAAGCATGCTCTCATCATCCTGTGCTACTCGGTGGGCATCACGCTCATCTTTGCACTCTTCTCCACCTACATCATTCCGTTTGACATCGTATGGGTGCAGCTGCTGCTCTGTGCGGTGATGATCGGATTCCTGGTGTATCACGGTCTGAGGACCCGCTTCCGCAACTATTTCCTGATTTCGATATTCGCAATGGGAAGTATTGCCTTCTTCTACAGTGCCGATTACGTGCTGAACAACGTGATGGAACCTCACCAGCGAGTGCGTATCAATGTGCTGCTGGGATTGGACGAAGACCTGGCGGGTGCCGGATATAATGTGCATCAGAGTGAGATAGCCATCGGTTCGGGTGGCTTGCAGGGAAAGGGATTCCTGAACGGAACCCAGACCAAGCTGAAGTTCGTGCCTGAGCAGGATACCGACTTCATCTTCTGTACGGTAGGAGAGGAGGAAGGATTCCTGGGTTCGGCAGGTGTGCTGCTGCTCTTCCTGATGTTGATATTGAGATTGATACATCTGGCGGAGCGACAACCTTTCAAGTTCGGACGAATATATGGCTACTGTGTGCTCTCGGTATTCCTGTTCCACCTATTTATTAATGTGGGAATGGTGCTGGGACTGACGCCGGTAATCGGTATTCCGCTTCCATTCTTCAGTTATGGAGGTAGTTCGCTCTGGGGCTTTACCATCCTGCTTTTCATCTTCCTGCGTATTGATGCCGGAAGAAACCTGGTAAGAAGCTAGATCTGGTAGCATAAGAAGCAGGATATTCCATATTGAAAGCAGATTTTACAGCATAAAAAAATGACCAGTGAGATACGTCTCATTGGTCATTTTTCGTTATTTTCACTCCGATGTCGCTTACACCCGGAAGAATTTCTCGCTTCATATCATGGCGGATGGCGATATGGATGGAATCGCCTCTGTTTATCTTATAGATATTGATAGGGAAGTTGTACTGATAGTAGCTGATGCCCTGTCCCTTGTTCTCGCCATGCTGGTTGATGAGCTGGCAGAGTACGGTATCAGTCTTCTCGATACGTTTGCCCTTATTGGCAGGGTAGATGGTCTGGTTCACGATGAGTGTCAATGCCGTAAACGGATAGGCACCTGTGGTTCTCAGACCCAGGCTCTGCCGGTAATAGCCGGTGGCAGCCATTGGAGGGATTTCGAACGATAGGGTATCGTTCTTCTCCCATCCTGCAATCGGCGTGTGGGCATATTCATCATATACCTTGGCATGATTGCAAGCGCTGAAGGCTATGGTTGCCACCAGTATGAAAACGAAATGAATCAGTCTTTTCATTTTTACTTTTTGTCCTCCTGTGGCTTGTTATTCTCGCCCTGCTGAGGCTTGTTGTTGTTTGCCTCCTGTGGCTTGTTATTCTCGCTCTGCTGAGGCTTGTTATTATTGCCTTGCTGAGGCTTATTGTTATTGCCCTGTTGAGGTCTGTTTCCCTGCTGGCGAGGTCCCTTGTTTCTATTATCCCTATTGCGGTTATTGCCGTTTGGCTGACGGTTATCTCCCTTCTCTGAACGGTTGCCGTTTGGCTGGCGGTTCTCGTTTCTTTCCGGGCGGTTCGCATTGCGGTTCTTGTTCTTCTTCTTTTTCTTCGCCTTGTCGAATCGGCTGAGATCAGACTCATTGAGCAGGTCTATGCTCTTGGAAGTTTCCTTCATCTTGCCATTCTCCATCAGACTGAGCGGTTTCTCGCCCTGTTTATTCATCTCGATGATTTCCTTGGCACGTTCTGCTGTGATGGTCTCCAGGTTGGAAGCCATGTTCTTGTCAGAAGAGTAGGTGATGAGTCCGGCAAGGATATCTACCTTGAACTGATGGAACTCGCCGTCGGCAGTCTGAAGCACTGCATCCTTAGGTGGCATCTTTCGGCTTGCCTCTACATAGTTATCTACCTCGTAGTTGAGGCAGCACTTCAGTTTGGCGCACATGCCAGCCAACTTCTGAGGGTTGAGCGAGATGTCCTGGTAGCGTGCAGCATTGGTGCTCACACTTACGAAGTTCTTCATCCAGGTAGCGCAGCAGAGCTCTCTGCCGCAAGGACCGGTACCGCCGATACGGCCAGCCTCCTGACGTGCACCAATCTGCTTCATCTCGATACGGACATGGAAGGTATCGGCAAGTACCTTGATGAGCTGGCGGAAATCTACACGCTCATCAGCGATATAGTAGAAGATGGCCTTGTTGCCATCGCCCTGATACTCCACGTCGCCGATTTTCATCTTCAGGCCCAGGTCCTTGGCTATCTGACGGCTCTGGATCATGGTGTCGTGTTCGCGGCTCTTGGCTTCCTTTGCCTTGTCGAGGTCCACCTGCTTGGCAAGTCGGTAGATGCGCTTGATGTCATCCTGCGACTTGAGGTTTGCCTTCTTGATCTGCAGTTTTACCAGTCGGCCGGTTAATGTTACTACACCCACGTCGTGACCCGGGTTAGCCTCTACAGCCACGATGTCGCCCTTCTTGAGGTCGAGGTTGTTAACATTGTGATAATATCCCTTTCGGGTATTTTTAAATTGCACTTCCACCAGGTCGGTGCTCTCAGCGTTTCCTGGCACATCGGCTAGCCAGTCGTATGTGTTGAGCTGTCGGTCCTGACGCCCCACAGCCTTGCAGCATAGACCTCTATCGCAGCCATTCCACATTTTGAATTTCATATTTTTATAATCCACGATGTATTCTATTTATTATTTATTGATTAATATATATTGCCCTTTCGGGAGATGTATTTCCTTTATTTTCTGATGAGCAGAACGATATTCTTCAGCGCCAGGTCGAAGAACACGATTTTCGGGTTGGCATTCTGGGCGATGAATCGCTTGCTTTCCTCGAAGAGATTGGAGATGTCGATGATATTCGCCTCGTTGATGAATAGGGCGAAGTTCCTGGCGAAATTCTCCTCCTCCTGTGTCATATAACTGAGTTCCGGCTGGCGGAAATTATACATGAAACTCTCGCGCAGCATGTGCATGAAGTAATCGAGCATTCGCTTCTGCTTCTCTCTGCCGAAGGTGGCAACCACCTCGCTCCACTTCTTCAAATCGTGGATGTTGCGCATATAGGAGAGGCGCATCAGCATGATGAACATATCCAGATGCTGGCGGTTTTCATTGCCAGAGTCCAGCTCCTCCAGCGCATGGTTCCAGTTGCCGTTGGCGATTCGGGCGATGCGGTGGGCTGATTCTACATCCAGCGCTCTTCGTTCTATGAGCGCTTTCTCCACCTCGGAAGTTTCAATCTTCTTCAGGTCGATACGCTGTGCGCGGCTTCTGATGGTTTCGAGCAGAAGTTCCGGCTGTTCGCTTACCAGGAGGAAGAGTGTCTGATGAGGCGGCTCTTCCAGCAGTTTCAATATCTTGTTGGCACTCGTGAGGTTCATACGCTCCGGCAACCATATCAGACTGATCTTGTATCCGCCCTGACTCGACATCATGCTCAGTTCTCTCGAAAGATTGTCGGTCTCATCGGCGGTGATGATAGCCTGCTTGTTGAAGTCGGTATCAGTCTTGCCCATGCGCTGCATCCAGTCGCTGATCAGTACATACGGACCTTCCTGGAGGAGCATCTCGCGCCATTCTTTCATAAAGTCGAGACTTACGGGCGTATGGTCGCCGCTCATCTCGGATGTCTTGATGGTAGGGAAGGTGAAGTGCAGGTCGGGATGCTCCCATTTTCTCAGCATCGGGGAATCGCCCAGCAGATAACTGGCAAAAGCCAGTGCTACTGCCAGTTTTCCACAACCTTGTGGACCGCAGAACATCAGTGCATGAGGCACACGATTCTCCTGAACCATCTCCATCAGACGGTTCCATATATCTTGCTGTCCTATCACTTCACTATTTAACATTGAACTTTGAACTTTAAAATAAAATTTTAGCTATCTGTTTCACGCTATCCACCGCCGAAACGGTGAAGAAATGGACATGATTGTATCCGTGATCGAAGAGATCTTTCACCTGGGCAGTCGTCCACTCGATACCGAGTGCCTTGGCATCTTCATCGCTCTTGCACTTCAAAACCTCCTGCGCCAGTGCTTCTGGGATGTCGCAATGGAAGGTCTTTGGTACCATGGTGAGCTGACTCAGCTTGGCGAATGGCTTCAGTGCCGGAATGATGGGGATGGTGATGCCCATCTGGCGAGCCTTCTCTACGAAAGCATAGAATTTCTCGTTGTCGTAGAAGAGCTGGGTGATTGCATAGTCAGCGCCCAACTGCTGCTTCTCCAGGAGATGCTGCATATCCATCTCGAGATTCGGAGCCTCTTCGTGCTTCTCTGGATAGCAGGCTACGCCACAGCAGAATTTCTCACCCGGATGCTTGATCGGGGTGCCGTCGAAGAAGAAACCGTCGTTAAACTGGTTTACTTGCTTCAGCAGGTCGGTGGCATTGGAATGACCGTTTTCTGTTGGAGTAAACTGTCGGTCTTCCTTCGCCTTGTCGCCTCTCAGCACAAGGATATTGCTGATGCCCAGAAACTGGAGATCGAGCAATTCGTATTCGATGTCTTCCTTCGTAGCACCGCTACAGATGACGTGAGGGATGACAGGGATGTCGTACTTATTCTGGAGTGCGCCTGCGATGGCAACGGTGCCAGGGCGGCGACGCACACGTTGACGAGTGAGGAGACCGTTTTCCAGTTCCTTGTAAACATACTCGCTGTGGTGTGTGGTAATGTTGATAAACCGTGGGTCGAAGTCCTTGAGGCTGTCGATGGTGCGGAAGAGAGCCGCAGTGCCATTACCCTTGAGAGGTGGCAAAACCTCGAAAGAGAAGCCTCTTTTGTCGCCCTTCTGATGTAAGAATTCTGCGATGTTCATATTACGTAATATCTATGTGCTCTTATTTTGGTTGCAAATTTACAAAAAAAATAGGGGAAATGTGCAGATTATGCGTATTATTTTAAAATAAGTAACAGTTAAAAAATAACTTGGTACAAAAATGCTAAGCAGATTTGCACCTA
>OIZP01001861.1_pt1 | contig 10165 bp, 11 predicted proteins | sample 1588531 | NCBI WGS metagenome assembly OIZP01 (sample SAMN03283283) | human gut metagenome | biome: human-associated habitat; material: feces | host: Homo sapiens | place: Peru | collected 2012 | reverse complement strand
TGGTGGAGTACCTGCCCGGCTGGCACTGCGATATCACCGCAGCCCGCAAGTGGGAGGACCTGCCCAAGGAAGCACAGGCCTATGTGGAATACCTGGAAAAGGCCATTGGCTGCAAGATCGGCTACATCTCGGTGGGCGCTGAGCGCGAAGCCTACATCCGCCGCGTCTGATCGAGCGCCGACTCACCGCGATTGAAAAGGAAGCGTCACTATGTTTGATATCATCACCGACAGCGCCTGCGACCTGACCCCGGAAACGGCGGAAAAGCTTGGGATCGAGGTCATTCCGTTCTATGTTTCGCTGGATGGCGAACATTACCGCCGCGAGGGCAAGGAGATCGCCGTGCGGGAGTTCTACCAGTTCATGGTGGATAACCCCTCGGCCTACCCCAAGACCAGCCTGCCCTCGCTGGAAGATTTTGAAACGGCGTTCCGTGCCCATGCCCAGGCGGGCCGTCCGGTGCTCTGCCTGTGCTTCACCAGTAAGATGAGCGGCTGCGTGGGCAGCGCCCGCAATGCCCGCGAACTGGTGCTGGAAGATTTCCCGGAGGCCCGTATTGAGGTGATCGACACCGCTGCGGCAACGGTGACGGAATCCATCGTGGTGGAAAACGCAGTGGCCATGCGCGACGCAGGCTGCTCGCTGGACGAGGCTGTGACCTGGCTGGAAGCCGAAAAGGCAACGAACCAGATCTTTTTTACCGTGGGCAACCTGGATTACCTGATCAAGGGCGGCCGCATCGGCAAGGTGACGGGCCGTGCCGCCAACATGCTGGGCATCAAGCCCATGATCCTGTTCAAGGAGGGCGAGATCTTCTCGGCCGGTGTGGCCCGCGGGCGGCAAAAGAGCTTTGAAAAGGCGCTTGAACTGCTGAAAGGCTACCTGGACACCCACAACGGCACCCCGGATGATTACTGCATCACGGTGGGATACGGCTATGACGAGGAGGAGGGCAAGCGCCTGTGGATGCAGACCCGCGCTGCCCTGCGCGCCAAGTACCCCACCTGCGCCTGTGAGGTGGGCCTGCTGCAGATTGGCTGCACCATTGCAGTACACACCGGTCCCTATGCCCTGGGCATGGGTGTCATGCGCCGCTGGAAAAAGCAGTAACATCAGATCCATAAAACCAGAAAAACTCTGATCCCTTTCACGGGGGTCGGAGTTTTTTGTTTTTTGCGAAATTGGTGCAGCAACCATGAAAAATCGGAACAAAGATAGAAATAGAATTGCTTTTTTGGGATCATCGGTACAAATATTTCAAATCCGAGAAAAAATGAAAGACACAGAGAAAAACGCCACGGAATCGGGTGGCCGTATCACCAAAATCCGAAGCGAAACGGCGCTGAAGAATGCGTGGAAACAACGAAAAAACGCAGGATTACACAACAAAAGCAAAGAAATGAAAAAGCCATAAACTGATAAATTCTCCCATTGAAAAGCGTGGACCTGCATGCTATAATAATGCCATAAGAAATGAATGGTAAATTTATCCTGAAAAAGATAAAATATCCAAAGGCGGGAGGGGTCCACAGTGCGGGGAAACCATTGTGTGGGTCGGCGTTATGGGAATCATCATCGGCTGGCAAAGCGTGTGTCGGCGTTTGGCCTGGCGCTGGCGGTCGTCTGCGGCTGCCTGACACCGGTGTTTGCGTCCCAGCCGGAGCCTGCGGCGGCAAAGGACACAGCCGGGGCTGCGGCCATGGATGGCGGGATCGCCCGACCGGTGGCGGACGGCAGTGTGGCTGTGGAGGACGGCGGCACCGTGACCCAGCCGACCGTCACCACCCGGACCGATGCCGATGGCAATTTCGTGACAGAATATGACTGGGGCGATTCCCAGACCGTGTGGAACGACGAGGAGGCTGTGGTCTCGCAGCCGGAGCAGGGCATGGACGAGCCGGACCCTGCGTTCGGAGAGTCTACGGTGACCTACCGCTTCTGGCTGGACCGGCCGGATGCGTACACGCTGGAACAGCTGGCGTTGGATGCGGAAACCGCCGGCCTGACCGAGACGGAGTATCTGGTGCAGCTCGGCTCCGACAAGCAGCTCCCGCTGTACCACATCGACACCATTGCCGACACGTCCTATATCGGCGAGCATCCCTTTGACCAGCCCACCGCGCGGGACGATCCGGAGGGTCTGGGCCGGATCTTTGCAGGCTGGTATACGGTGGACGATCTGGGCATCGAGTTGGAGTTCGACCCGGAAGATGCTGCCTATAAAGCGTCTTCGGACGTGGTGGATGTCTACGCCAGGTGGACAGACCCGGAACAGCCCAAAGAGGACCCCTGGGACGAAACGATGGACGACCCGGATGGGGACGACGAAACAGCGCAAAAGACCGTTGACCTGACGGCATCGGCTCCGATCCTGAACAAGACCGCAACGGCCTCGGTGACCGTGCAGGGCCTGCCCGGAACCGCCAAAACGCTGAATGTGTTTGAGCTGGACGATGCCGCCATGGAAGCCTTTGGCGAAGCGTATCAGAAAACGCTGAACGGTGCGGGCGGCCTGACCCCGCTGTTCGGGCTGGAGATCGCCCCGCAGGATGCCAACGGCGTTCCCGTTCAGCCGGACGGCCCCGTGACCGTGACCATCACCGGCCTGAACGAGCTGGAGCTTTCGGCTGTGGGCGGCCTGAACGTCCTGCACCAGAGCGCCGACGGCGTGGAAACGCTGGATGCCCGCTGCGGCAGCGACATCCTGAGCTTTGAGACCACCGGCTTTTCGCCCTTTGTGCTGGCCGCAGGGGCGGAGGAACGCATCGATACGGCGCAGATCACCCAGACCGGGAAGCTGGTGGTGGGCGAAACCGTTACCCTGACCAGCGATCGCTATGCGGGTGGGTGGTACAATACAACGGCTCATACCTGGACTTCCAGCGATGAGAGCGTCGCGGAAGTCCGCTGGTACAGCAACGGAGAGACGGATACCTATTATATGGCGACGGTTCGTGCGATCAAGCCCGGCACGGCAACGATCAAGCACTTTTATAACGGGCAGCTGCAAGATACGTTCGAGATCGAAGTGACCAAGGGCCCGGAGGGGAACGGCGCATGGGTCTACCTGTACGCAAAGGTCTACGGAGATACCAGCGGCCTGACCCTGAATGCGCACGACTACTTTACCATTGGCAAGGTGTGGGTGCCCTCGCTGGATGACGAGACGACCGCATTGACGAAGATCAACCATGGCAGCCACTATGATGAAAGCTCGACCGGTGCGGGGAGAAGCTACTATGATACGGTTCTGAACTACATCAAGAGCAGCCCGGATCAGGTGATCCGGTACGAGCAGAACAGCAAGGTGCTTTTGGACTCCCTGACCTGGACGGGAAGCAAGAACAACACACAGTTCGGCCTGGTCATCGGAAGCGGTGCAGATACCTATGTGCCAAACTGGCATCATGATACCTGGCATCTGGACGGCTACATCGACGGCAGTGAGCTGGGCGAAGTAACGGTCAACTATTATATCGAGGGCACGACCACCAAACTGAAAGACAGCGAAAACATCAAGGGCAGCATCGGCCAGCGGGTGGAAGCCAAGACCTATGCAGAGCTTTATCCGAAACTGACGGATGACCGGGGCGGCAGAACCTACGGTTACGTCTATGCAACCCCCGAATCCTGTACCATCGTGCATGGGAAAAGCGGCGAGATCAACCTGTATTACCGCATTGCCTCCAACGATGTGACCGTTGCAAAAATCGTCACCGGCGGATGGGGCGGCGGAGACACCGAGTTCCGCTTTACCATTACCATTGACGGCGCTGTACCGCCGGACTCCCTTGCCACGGCCCTGTCGGACAGCAGCAAGGCGGCGTATCTGGGCGGCGGTGTGTTCACCCTGAAAGACGGCGGAAGCATCACGTTCAAGAACCTGCCGGTGGGAGCCAGAGTGGAAGTGGCGGAGCAGGACCCCGGCGGGAACTACACCACCAGCTGGACCCTGGACGGCGGCGAGGACGGGGGCGATGGCCGCACGGCGGTGATCGCATCGGTGGCAGACACCGGCAGCCGCCTGACCTTTACCAACTACCGTGAATTTTCTCCCGACACCGGCGTGGTTCCGGATACGCTGCCGTATCTGCGGATCCTGGCCGCTGCGGCGGGCGGCGGTGCGCTGCGGCTCCTGCGCAAGCGCCGCAGCAAAGACGACGATGCGTAAGGGGGCGGCAGGATGGAAAAAGCAGCCAAGCCGGAGCGGCTGCCCGGCGCAGCGGAGCATTGCATCAGCCCGGAGCAGCAGGCCATTGTCCGGTGGCTCCAAACGGTAACATTCCGTAAGCGCCTGCTGGGCGGCGTGGAGGAAGTCCAGCTGTGGAAAAAGCTGGAGGAACTCTACGGTCTGTACGATGCCGCCCTGCGTGCAGAGCGCACCCGTTACAACACCCTGCTGGAAGCCGCCGGTGTGCAGCTGCCGCCGGTTCCGGAAAAGGAGGCCTGACCCCCATGCAGCCGATGGACACCGAAGCGCTGAAAACGGGCCGGAACGTGATCCGCCGCCGCCGGATGGACGCAGAGAACCGGCAGGACCTGAAAAGCCTGCTGGTGCGCGTACTGGTGGCTGCGGCGGCTGCGTGGGTGCTGTTTACGCAGGTATTTCTGGTCATGCAGGCAAAAGGCAGCGGGATGTTCCCTGCGGTAAAGGGCGGCGACCTGCTGATCTGCTACCGCCTGCAGCCGGCTTACGCAAAAAACGATGTTGTGGTCTACACACAGGGCGGCAGGCTCTGCGTGGGCCGCATCCTGGGGCGCGCGGGCGACCGGATCACCCTGGACGATTCCGGCACCCTGATGGTGAACGGCCTGGCCCAGAGCGGCGAGATCCTGTACCCCACCTACGCCAAAGACGCGCTGACCTACCCCTGCACGGTGCCGGAAGGCTGCGTGTTTGTGCTGGGCGATTACCGCACCCAGGCGCAGGACAGCCGCGATTTTGGCGCGCTGCCCCTGGCCGATGTCAAGGCCAAAGTGATTACACTGCTGCGGCGACGCAGCTTGTAATAGAACGTCCGGCAGGATGAGGGATCTTCCTGACCGGAGGTTCGCAAAATGATCTACACGGAATCGGGAGGAATCGAAATGGAACTGAAGAAATTCATTGCTGGCGTTCTGGCGGCTTCTATGATGCTGACCGTCGGCGCAGCCGCTGCATTTGCAGCGGAGGGCACCGCTGCGGATATGAGCAGCGTTACCGTCAAAAAGATCTACCGGGTGGTCGGCGAAGGCACCAGCCCGGCAGAGACGTTCACCCTTGTGCAGCAGGGAGACGGCGAGGTGACGGATGGCGACGCTGCCGAAGCTCCGGCTCTGGGGGCGATCACCGGCGCAAGCTTTGCAGCCGGCGAAGCAACGACGGATGGCGTGACCAAGAACATCACCATTGAACTGCCCACCTACACCAAGGTCGGCGTGTATGAGTACAAACTGAAAGAGGACGATACCAACCATACCCCCGGCGTGGAGTACTTTGAGGGCACCATCCGCCTGGTGGTCAGCGTGATCAACGGCACCGACGGCCGGCTGCGCATTGCCGCAGTCCACACCGAGACGCTGGACTGTGAGGGCAAGAGCGATACCTTTACCAACACCTACACCGCCAACCTGCTGAACGTCAAAAAGATCGTGGGCGGCAACCTGGGCGACAAGACCAAGGACTTCCACTTCACCGTCCACTTCGATCGGGGCAGCAACGCCAACGCACCCACCGGCATCCGCTACACCCTGGACGGCACAACGTACAAGACGGTTTCGTTTGACGAGACGACCGGCACGGCCTCCGTTGGCTTTGATCTGGCACACGGTGAGAGCCTGAACTTCACCAACATCCCCGCAGGCGTTACCTACACCATCGCGGAGGACGACTACACCACCGAGGCTGCCGGCGGCTATACCACCAGCCACGGCACCACGGAGGTGCTTGACGATGCGGCCGAAGGCCGCGAGACGGCGGCGATCACCGCAGGTGCAGATCCGTACACTTCCGTGTTCTTCAACGTCAAGGGCGGTGTTATCGATACCGGCGTGATCCTGGACAATGCTCCTTACATCGTCCTGCTGGCTGTTGCAGCCGCTGCCGGTGCTGTTGTGGTGCTGAACAAGCGCCGCCGCGAGGATTGAATTTAACGTTTTGGAACAAGAAACCTGGAAATTCCAAGTAGGATTGTTTTGGCCGGGAGGTGGGCTGTATCAACTGGCAGCGAGTGGCTTTGCGCACGGCCGACCGCCTGTTCGGTCTGGTGATGGTGGGATTCCTGCTGACAGCGGGGGCCTACTCCGCGTATGCTTTGTGGGATAACGCACAGGTCTATGCGGCCGCCGATCATGTGCAGGCAGGGCTTTTGCCGTTCAAACCCAAGGCGGGTGAGGAAAACGACGCAACCTTTGAGGAACTGCGGGCCATCAACCCGGATGTAGCCGCCTGGGTCACAATGGACAATACCGGCATTGATTACCCGGTGCTGCAAGGCGAGGAGAACCTCAGCTATCTCAACACCGATGTCTACGGCGATTTCGCGCTGGCGGGCAGCATCTTTCTGGATACCGATTGCAGCCGTGATTTTACCGACCCATACTCTCTGCTGTATGGCCATCACATGGAGAACGGCAAGATGTTCGGCGATGTGGGCCTGTATCAGGATGCAGCGTTCTTTGCCCAAAACACCACCGGCGAGCTGGTGACCCCGGACCGGACCTATCGGCTGGAGACCGTTGCCTGCCTGCTGGTCCCTGCGTCGGAAACGGCCATTTTTGACCCCCGGCGCTGGGACAACGACCTGCAGGGCCTGTACCGGTTTGTGCGGGAAAATGCCCGGAACCGGAACGAGGAGACTCTGGCCGCCATGGAGGCGGCAGGCGGCGGGGTGCAGGTGCTGGCACTTTCCACCTGTTCGACCGAATACACCGATGCCCGCACCATTCTTCTGACGTGGATGCATCCGTCCGCCTCAGACACGGAAAGGAGAGAATGAAATGAAGTTCCGTAACGTTGCGGCAGTGCTCCTGACGCTTGCACTGGGGCTCTGTGTCTGTCAGCCTGCGTCATTTGCGGCTGAACAGCGGACGGTGTTCCAGGAGCTTCCGGTTTCCATTCAGTCCAAGGGGGAAACACCGTTCCCCAAGGAGACCCTGACCGTGGAGCTCAAGGCAGTGGAGGGTGCGCCGCTGCCGGAAGAAACCACGCTTGCGATCCGGGACGGCGAGACCGGAGCCTTTGGCCCCATCGAGTACACCGCGCCGGGGTACTACACCTATCAGATCACGCAGCAGGCGGGCGGAAGCTCCCGCGGCCGCTATGACGAAACGGTGTTCTATGTCCGCGTGACCGTGGCGTGGGAGGGCGCAGCGCTCAAGGCCGCTGCGGCCGTGCATACCACCCCCGAACGGAGCGATCCCAAGCGGGACGAAGTGCGCTTTGTCAACCGCTACGATCCCATCCCGGTGCCGGACCCTGATCCGGGCCCGACCCCAACACCCGCTCCGACCCCTGCCCCGGACCCCACGCCCACCCCGCCGGACCCCACGGCCCCGGAGCCGATGGCCCCGGCGGATGACCGGCCTGCGGATGCGCCCAAGGTGCAAAACCCGGCCGATGCGTCCAGCCCGGCGGCGGATGACCGGCCTACGCTGGTCCAGACCGGGCAGCTCAACTGGCCGGTGCCGGTGCTGGCCGGCAGCGGTACCGTGCTGCTGGTTGTGGGCCTGTATCGGGTGTCCCGCAGTCGGAGACGTGACGACCGTGCGGAATGACCCCGGACTGAGACCGTGCAGGATGCCCCCGCGTGGAACGCTGAAACAGCAAAAAAACTCCGAAACCGTTTGGCTTCGGAGTTTTTTGCCTGCGTAACACGAAGATCAATCAATAAAATTGACAAAGATGGGGCAGAGCACGGCGGTCAGCACACCGGCCACGGCAATGGAAAGGCCGCTCATGGCACCCTCCACTTCGCCCATCTGGAGGGCACGGCTGGTGCCCACCGCATGGGCCGAGGTGCCGATGCCCACGCCCTTGGCAATGGGGTCCGTGATGTGGAACACCTTGCACACCGTTTCGGCCAGCAGGTTGCCCGCAATGCCGGTCAGGATCACGATGGCACCCGTCAGGGCCGCAATGCCGCCCAGCTCGGCGGCAACGTCCATGCTGATGGCTGTGGTCACGGATTTGGGCAGCAGGGTGACGTACTGCTCACGGGTCAGGTTCAGGGCCAGGGCCAGGGCCAGAGCGCTGCCCAGGCTGACCAGTGTGCCCACCGAGATGCCCGCAATGATCGCGGCAGCGTTCTCCTTGAGCAGGTCCCACTTTTCATACAGGGGGATGGCCAGGCTGATGGTGGCGGGCAGCAGCAGGTAGTTCACCGGGGCGGCGCTGGCCTTGTAATCGGCGTAGGGGATGTGCAGCACGCTGAGCAGAATGATGACAAAAATGGCTCCCAGCAGCAGCGGGTTGAAGATCGCCTTGCCGGTGACCCGGTTGATTAGGGTGCCCAGCGCAAAGGCGGCCAGCGTCAGCAGCACGCCCCAGGCGGCTGAGCCGGACAGAAATTCATTCAGCAGTTCCGTCATGAGAAACCTCCTTATGCTTGCGGCGGGTCAGCGCCTGGGTGGTGTGGCCCGCACAGACCAGGACCAGCACCGTGACCGGGAGGATGGAGACCAGGATGGGCAGCAGCAGATCGCCCAGCTCAGCCCACAGCTCCATGATGCCGGCCGCCGCAGGAACGAACAGCAGCGGGAAGATGCCGGTGAGGAACACCCCGGCTTCCTTGACCTGCTCCAGCTTGACGATGCCCAGCCGGAGGGCCGCCAGAAGCAGGATCAGGCCATAGATGCTGGCCGGGATGGGCAGCGGAAGAACGGCGTGACAGATCTCGCCGAGAAAACAAAACGCAAGGATGCGCGCAAACTGAAACAGATACTTCGTAACAAGGCCTCCTTTGTAACAGCTAAATCAAAAGTATAGACGAAAATGTGCGGCGGCGCAACGGCAATATCCGCCAAGAATTGTTGGCCTTTTCATGGAAAATTGGATGTTCTGGGCGGTGGGCGGGGCGATTGGTGCGTCAGGCGGGGAGACTCATGACAAAAGGCTTGTGTTTTGCGCACGATCCGGTATCATAAAAGCAGAGATCGTTTTTTTTCGGGAAAACGCCCGGATCGAAAGGAGTAGAATTATGAAACTGATCGGGATGCTCAAGCGCTGCGCCGCAGGCCTGTGTGTGGCAGCAATTCTGGCAGGCGGCGTGCCTGCCCTGGCTCTGGACCCGGCTTCTGCCGCCCCGGCAGAGCTGGAGACCACCAACGCATCGGCTGCTGCCCTGAACACCACCCTGTCCAAATTCGACGTGACCTATGTGGAGCAGTCGGACGGCTGGCGGCTGGACTCCCCCTATGAGAGCGCCAGCGACGAGGCGCACTCCTGCGGGGTGTATCCCTACCTCTACATTTCCAATGCCGATTCCACCATCGCCATCGAGCTGGGCATGACGTACAGCGGCACCCGCAAGCTGGATATGAAGACCGTGAACGTGGAGACGGAGGACGCAGTCTATACGTTCAACTGCGACGACCAGTTTGGCGGCGGCTACGACCAGAAAAACGGGATCTGGTTCGACTTTGAGATCTTTGACATGGACGAGGATGTGGACTGGATGCGTGAGTGGCTGAAAGCCAAGAACGTCATGGCAACCTTCATCGGCCGGGACGGCACCCGCCAGGACTACCCGCTGACCAAGGACAACCTGACCGCCATCCGTGAGGTGCTGGACGCATACGACCAGATCCTTTCCTCGGATGCTTCCACCGTCAAGGCCGCCCTGCGCAGCGCCGCAAAGTAAACCGCAATGCAAAAAAAGGGCCCCGCACCGTGTGGTGCGGGGCCCCTTGCTGTTCAGGGATGTTCCGGAACGATCACAGAGCGAAGTAACGCTTTGCGTTGTTGAAGCAGATGCCCTTGACGATCTGCTCCAGAGCCTTTTCGTCGTTGGGGTACTCGCCATCCTCGACCCACTGGCCGATCAGGTTGCACAGGATGCGGCGGAAGTAGTCGTGGCGGGTGTAGCTCAGGAAGCTGCGGCTGTCGGTCAGCATACCGACAAAGTTGCCCAGCAGGCCCAGGCTTGCCAGACGGGTCATCTGCTCTTCCATGCCGATCTTGTGGTCG
>OIZP01001860.1_pt1 | contig 10170 bp, 7 predicted proteins | sample 1588531 | NCBI WGS metagenome assembly OIZP01 (sample SAMN03283283) | human gut metagenome | biome: human-associated habitat; material: feces | host: Homo sapiens | place: Peru | collected 2012 | reverse complement strand
GCTGCGTGGCTACGGCGAGACGCCATAGCCTCCTACGATTACCCTTTTCTGCTGTACAATTTGAATGACGGTGTTTTTTATGTTTTGTTCCGCAATAGCGCCCTTCTTGCATAATCATAGCGCAATTCCTACGGAACAATATTATGCGATTAAGAAAAAATGTGTAACTTTGCACTTGGTCTTTCCTTTGATTGCCGACAATGAGTTGCGCGGCGCTAATCAGCGGATCGGCCCGGTTATAATAAGAAAGACGTTTGCTAACGTCGGATTCTGACTTGTTGAAACGTAGGAAATTTCAATAAGGGGTCGGATGAAGACAGCGGTGGGCGTCTACCCATCGTGTATATATACACAGCCCGTGGTGTACCTTCTCCGCTCGTGGGGAAGGTGCGCTATGTGCTATCGTCATATATATCCAATTGGCGTAGGCATCTGTTGCTTCTTTTTTCTTGTCCCTATAGGTTTTCCTACGACCTCAACAAGCAAGAAGAAAGGCCAAAAGCAGCAGATTCCTCGCCTTTTTTGTTTTTAACTACGCTACATCATACCATAAACCTAAACATATAATTTAATACGGTTGGTTTTCGCTCAGTGGAATCGGCGTCGTAAAAGCACACGGTCTTGCCAACTAACATGATGTTGGCTTATGGCAAAGAAAATACAGCTTGGATATAAGGATATTGAGTCGCGTCTTGCTGCACTGAAGACACGTGAAGTGAAGCCCGCAGATGTGGGCTACGAGATATTGATGGCTTTCGGAAAGAGCGAGAAGGACGTGTCGAGATACCGCGAAGGCAAGGGCGTGCTCAAGACATTTGACGGATTGCTCATCAAGGGGCTGTTCTGCTATTGTGCTGTTGATACGGTCCGCCTTACTGAACATTTGGAGACATTGAAGTGTGACGAGCATGTGCGCAAGGCTGCTCCTAAAATTATAGCAGTAAGCGATGGCAAGACTGTCTTGGCTTACGATACACGTGAGAACGACACCTACGAGCAGCAGCTTGCGAAGATGCACAGCGACTTCGCTTTCTTCTATCCGCTGATGAACGTGGAACGCATACACAATACGGAGGAGAATCCTGCTGACGTGAAAGCTGCCGAGAAGCTTGCCAAGCTGCATGATGAGATACGTGCCTACAACGAGTATAATAGCGATGACGACCTGCACGACCTCAATATCTTTATCACTCGCTTACTCTTCTGCTTCTTTGCGGAGGATACAGGCATCTTTGCCGAAAATCTCTTCACCAACTTTATTCGCCGATTTACAAAGAATGACGGTTCGGACCTTAGTGACATGATAGGTCAGGCGTTTCGGGTGATGAATGTTAAGGACAAGGATCGCAGCGAGGATACAACGAAGGAAATAAATGATTTCCCGTATGTCAATGGCGGACTCTTTGCTACCGACATTCCCATTCCGCAAATGGGCTACAAGGCAAGGAAGATAATTCTTGAGTGTGGCGACTTGAACTGGAAGGACATCAATCCCGACATTTTCGGAAGTATGATTCAGGCGGTGGTCAATCCTGATGTGCGTGCCAAGGAAGGCATGCACTATACGAGCGTGCCCAACATCATGAAGGTGATAAATCCGCTGTTTATGGACGACCTGCGTGGGGAGTATAAGAAACTTGAAGGTTTTTATTCTCAAAATAAAAATCTGCTTGATTTGAGTATATTTTCCATTAATCAATTTATTGAAGAATGTAAGCCTATTGTAAATGGTTGTAACCGTTTGATGAAGCGAATGAGCAAGATGAAGTTCTTCGACCCAGCTTGTGGTAGTGGTAATTTCCTGATTATCACTTATAAGCAGTTGCGTTTGCTCGAAATGGATATCCTGCATCTTCGCAAGAAATGTCAGCCCGAACAGATGCTCGACTTTATTGACGTTTCGTGCATTCATCTCAATCAGTTTTATGGCATAGAGCTTCTCGACTTCCCACATGAGGTGGCTATGCTGTCGCTTTGGCTTGCCGAACACCAGATGAATAATAAGTTTCATGCCGACTTTGGCATGAATGTGGCTGCTCTGCCTTTGCATAACATCAACCAGATAATGTGTGGCAATGCGTGTAGAGTGGATTGGGAAGAAGTATGTCCGCATACGAAGGAGGAAGAAGTGTTTGTGTTTGGAAATCCACCGTATTTGGGAACAAAATGGCAAACTTCTTCTCAGAAAAAAGATGTAGATATTGTCATGCCTGATAATAATTGTCGTAGAACTCTTGATTATATATCTTGCTGGTTTGTTCTTGGTGCTAAATATATACAAGCTTCAAAAGCGAAGTATGCTTTTGTTAGTACTAATTCTATTTGTCAAGGAGAGCAAGTTGCTGCTCTTTGGCAAAATGTTTCTAAGTTTGATGTTAATATAGACTTCTGTTATCTACCATTTAAATGGAGTAATAATGCAAAACATAATGCTGGTGTAACATGTGTGATCATAGGTTTAGGTTGGCAAACAAATAATTGTAAATATATTTATACAGAAAATTGTAAAAGAGTAAATAATATTAATTATTATTTATTGGATGCTCCTGATGTAATAGTAGTACATCGAGCTAAACCTCTTTCTCATTTTCCGATAATGCGTAAGGGAAGTCAACCAACAGATGGTGGATTTTTACTTATGAATGAAATAGAACGAGAGGATTTTATTGCAGAAAACAAACAAATGATACCATATGTCCGCCAATATATGGGAGCAGATGATTTGATAAATAGTAAAATGCGTTATTGTTTATGGCTTAAGGATTGTCCAAATAGTATAATTAATTCTTGTCCAAAACTTTCTGTTAGATTAGAGGAGGTTGCAAATATACGTCGTAAAAGTAGTAAGGAGCTTACTAGAAAATGGGCCTTGAAGCCACATCTATTTACGGAAGACAGGCAGCCAGATTCAGAATACTTGATGTTACCTGTTGTTTCTTCTGAAAAAAGGAAATATATACCAATGGCTTATATTAATCCAACAGTGATTGCAAATACTAATTCTCTAATGATTCCTAATGCTCCGATTTATATATTTGGAATATTAACATCTTTAATTCACTCTGTTTGGATGAAGACCGTTTGTGGAAGATTAGAAATGCGTTATGCATATTCTGCAAGTGTTGTGTACAACACCTTCCCCTTCCCATCCATCTCCGACGCCAAGAAATCCGAGATAGAGGAAGCAGCAACCAATGTTCTTCTTGCTCGCGCCAACTATCCCGAGAAGACGCTTGCCGACCTCTACGACCCCGATAAGATGCCGGAGGACTTGCGTGAGGCACACGAAGAGCTCGACCGAATAGTGGAGAGTTGTTATCCTGGTGCTCCATTCGCCAATGATGAGGCACGTCTGGAATGTCTCTTCAGACTATATGAGAAAATGACAGCTAACAAGAAATAAAAACCAATGAATTACAAACAATATGAAAGACAATATTGTAGACATAAAATATCAGCAGCGTGGCACATCCTGCACCACCAACTTGCTCGGTATGCGCGAGATGCAAGCAAAGGCATACGAGGCTCGCAATCATCGTTTCTTGCTCATTAAGGCTCCTCCTGCTTCGGGTAAGAGCCGCGCCTTGATGTTTATCGCCTTGGACAAGTTGGCTAACCAAGGCATACGCAAGGTTGTGGTGGCTGTACCAGAGAAGAGCATTGGCAGGTCTTTTAATGACACAGACTTAAAGACATTTGGCTTTTTTGCTGACTGGAAAGTTAGTCGCTTGTATAATCTATGTGATGTAGAGAACGAGCGTCAATTAAAAAGCGACGAAAGCAAGGCAATAAGGTTTAGGCAGTTCTTCGAGCAAGACAAGTCGAAGATTCTTGTTTGTGCTCATGCCACATTGCGCAATGGTATGAAGGAAATAAGTGACGAGGCGTTTAATGACTGTCTGTTGGCTATTGACGAATTTCATCATACGAGCGCTGATGTCAGCAGCGGATTGGGCGACATCGTGCGCCGCGTAATGAACAATTCCACGGGGCATATTGTGGCAATGACGGGCAGCTACTTCCGTGGCGACGGTGTGCCGGTGTTAAGGGCTGAGGACGAGGCACGTTTCTTCCCCGTAACCTACAACTATTATCAGCAACTCAATGGCTATCGTTATCTCAAAAACCTTGTCTTGGGCTATCATTTCTATCATGGCAGCTATCTTGACCATATTGCCGAAGTGCTCGACACAACCAAGAAGACCATCATACATATTCCGAGCGTCAACTCACGTGCCTCAAGCGGACTGAGCAAATACACAGAGACAGACGAGATAATAAAGATAATAGGCAAGGTGGAGAGCCGTGACTACAACAATGGCGGCATCTATAATGTTAGGACCAAGGACGGCAGGCTGCTTAAGGTGGCTGACCTCGTGGAAGACCATGCCGAGACCCGTAATCTTGTGCAGGGCTACTTGCAGCGAATGAAAAGCCGTGATGACATGGACATCATCATTGCTCTTGGCACGGCTAAAGAGGGGTTTGACTGGCAGTGGTGCGAGGAATGCCTCACCATTGGCGTGCGTGGTTCGCTGACGGAGGTGGTGCAGATTATAGGACGCTGCACACGAGACTGTGAGGGCAAGGAGACGGCTAAGTTTGTGAATATGATTGGAATGCCCGATGCCGAGCAAGCCGATGTGAAGGTGGCTGTGAACGACTTTCTGAAGGCCATTACCGCTTCGCTGCTTATGGAACAGGTGATGGCTCCGAGTTGGCATTTCAGGACGGTGAAGGATGTTGACGATGATGAGGCAAGTCCGTTGGATGCCCGTGCCTTGGTGATAGAAGGACTGAAACCGCTGTCAAGCGCGAAGACACGGCTCATTGTGGAAGAACAGCTTGATGACCTTAAAGCGAGCGTATTGCAGGACGAGATGGTGGTAAGGGCTATCAGCGGAAGCACTACGGCGGAGACGATAACAAAGACTCTTATTCCTAAGGTGATACGTGAGAAATATCCTGAGCTTACTGAGGGTGAGGTGGAGGAAGTGCGCCAACGTCTGTTACTCGACACCATCATCAAGGGCAACGAGATTGTTGACGACAAGGGAAATCCGATTGACTTCAATGCTTCTGATAACGACGGGGAAAAGGAGTCGGAGGGCAACCGACTCATAAAACTTGCCAACCGCATGATAAACATAGACAAACTGAGTATCAATCTCATAGACACCATCAATCCTTTCCAACGTGCATACGAGGTGTTGTCAAAACAGGTGGATGCACCGACGCTGAAAATCATACAGGATACGATGGCTGAACAAAAATATGACATAACCACCGAACAGGCTGTGATGCTGTTTAAGGGACCGTACAAGCAGTGGGTGGCTGAACACAACGGACAAAAGCCGGACATCAAAGACCCTGACCCGAGAGTAAGAGAACTTGCCGCTGCCTATCAGAAACTGAAAAACCTGAAGATTCGCAGAATGATGGGACTGGAGTATGAACCGGAGGCATAACTCCGGCATTTCCTAATTTAAAAACTTAACATTCAACATTATATATATGGAATGGCCGGAAGAACTGATAGAGATATTTAATGACCCGTTGTTGGCTGATGTACGACCGAAGCCAAAGGCTCCTACGCCAGAGGATAGGGTGGCACAAAAGTTGCTCGAGATAAACACATGGGTTGCTGAGCATGGGAGTGAGCCTGGTATGGACGGAGGATTGAAAGAGAAACTGCTTGCCGTGTCGCTCAAGGCTTTAAGGGCGCAGGCAACAGACAGCCTACGCCAATATGACGAGTACCATCTTTTATAATAATGATATGGATATAGACAAAGAATTAGAAGATATTTTCAACGATCCGTTGATGGAGGTTTCGGGTCATGAATCTAAGCTTTTCGATATTCCGTCAGACATGAAGGGGGTTATGAAAGCTAAGAAGGATAATCCTGATTATGTGGCGCGGAGACGCTTGTGTGAGGATTTCGCACAGTTTAAGCCTGTCTTCGAGCGGATGCATAGCGACCTTAAGAAAGGTAAAAGACAACTGAAGAGGGTGGCAAAGACGGCAAGTCTTGTGGAAGGACATTGCTATATAGTGGAAGGTCAGATGGTTCTGCTTCACTCTATATTGGAAACCAAAAAGGGAGCTAATGGTTTGCCTGATGGCAGAACCCGCTGCATATATGAGAATGGTACTGAGTCGGACATATTTCTTCAGACCCTGCGCAAGGGTGTTGTGGCAAATGGCTATGCCATAACGGAGACAGATGATGAAATGCAAAACCGATTCTTCAATGCTGATGATCTGAAGAAGGAAGACAAAGTCACGGGGTACATATATGTGCTTCGCTCGCTTTCGGATAATCCTGAGATAAGAGACGTAAAATATCTCTATAAGATTGGGTTTACCACACAGAAAGTGGAGGAACGTGTAGCTAATGCCGAGCATGAGCCTACATATTTAATGGCTCCTGTGGAAATCGTAAGCACATATATGATTGTGAATATGCACTCGCAGAAGTTTGAAGACTTGGTGCATAAAGTCTTGCACGAGGTCAACTTCCGTTTCAAGGTGGCTGATGACAAAGGAGAAATGCACGAGGCGACGGAATGGTATCAAGTGCCATTGGAAATAATAGACAGCATCATTCAGAAAATAATGAATGGCACCATTGTCTATTTCTCATATAACAAGGAGCAGATGTGCTTGGAGCAAAGAATGGAAAAGAAGCAGTCAAAGTTGGACTTGTCTGGTTTGAACGTACTTAAGCTCGTCATAAAGAAAAAGGATTTTGAACAGATAGTTTCTGGTGAAAAGAAGGAAGAATATCGCGAACTGAAGCAGACGACGCTTAATAAATATACATACATTGACGAGTCTGACGGAAAACGATACCTAAAGCGATATGATGTATTGAGACTCTGTGTTGGACATGATTCTGATATGGATAGTGCCGTGGTGGAAGTGGTCGGCACAACATATAATGGCGGTATTGTGACCTTTAGTTTGGGTAAGGTATTGGAAGTGATAAGAGGATGAAGTTGGGTTGGAATATAGAAATTTCTACATTTTATATTGATGAAGAAAAAGTCAATACATAAAAACGTCCCCTTGCTCGATTTCGCGGAGCAAGGGGACGTTATGTTGTTACTGTTTGAAGTTTTTGATAATGTTTTTGGAATCCATTCTCATGTCCCAGATGTCAATTAGGAAAATAGTGTTAAATTATTTTGTTCAATCCCATATGTTGTTGTAGTATGATTTCGTAAGCTAATAGATTGCGTATTCGGAAAAAATATGTAACTTTGCAAATAAGCAAGGTTGCATTTCAATAAAAAGGAGGTGATTATGAATACAATAACAATACAGGTTGAAGACCGTAATGTAATGTCAGGACTTATAAAAGTATTGAAGTCCATGAATGGTGTCGTTATTTTACCTACTCATAAAAACAAGAAGTCAGGCATGGAAGAAGCAATGGATGATATTCGCCATGGAAGAGTGACAGAATATAAAGATGCTGATGAAATGTTTGAAAAGTTGGGTATATGAAATATGATGATAAGCTTGTGCTGATTTTAACAAATACAGGTTCTCATAGTGATGTATTTTGATTTATAATAACGTCCCCTTGCTCGATTTCGCGGAGCAAGGGGACGTTATGTTGTTACTGTTCAAATTTTTTTTGATTATATGTTTTTATTTCGTAATTTTGCAATTGCGGACAATCCGAAAGGTTAAATCCGTAAGATTATAGGTATAAGGAAAAAAGAGATGAAACAACTTAAGGAAAATGAAGGCATAGAGCGCAGTTTGTTGCTTGCAATGGCTGTTATAGCTGGATTGACCGTGGCAAATTGCTATTACAATCAGCCTCTTCTGGAGATGATACGTCACGACATAGGAGTGAGCCAACATGAGGCAAACCTAATAACCGTTGTCACCCAAATAGGCTATGCGCTTGGTTTGTGCTTCCTTATACCTATGGGCGACCTCTACTCGCGCCGACGCATAATAATAGTGAATATGACGGTGGCAGCCGTTATGGCTGTCGTCATAGCCGTAGCCCACAATGTATGGATGATTTGGGGAGCCTCTCTGCTATTGGGAGCCTGCTCCGTAATTCCACAGTTTTTCATACCTATAGCAGGACAATATTCCGAGAAGGAAAACAAAAGCAGGAATATGGGCGTCGTTCTGTCTGGGCTGCTGACAGGCATACTTGCATCGAGAGTGGTTAGCGGTTATGTAGGCGAATGGTTGGGCTGGCGCGAAATGTTTTTCATAGCGGCTCTTGTGATGGTGCTGTGCATGGCCATCACGCTCAAGATTATGCCACAGATAAAGAGCAACTATGTCGGCACATACGGTGGCTTGATGGCCAGCGTATTTAATATTGTGACGAGCAATGGACGCATACGTCTTTATGCCGTGCGTGCCGCCTTCAGCTTTGGCAGCATGATGGCCATTTGGGCGTGCCTCGCTTTTCGGTTGGCACAGGCTCCGTTCTATTCTGGTAGCGAGATGGTAGGAACGTTGGGATTGTGCGGCATAGCCGGGGCCATAGCGGCAAGCGGTGTTGGCAAGCTTGTAAGCCGCTTGGGCATAAGAAACATGAGCGTTTATGGGGCTTGCTTGCAGCTTGTGGCGTGGGCAACGGCTTGGCTGCTTGGTGACACTTTTATGGGGCTTGTTGTGGCTATCATATTGGTAGACGTTGGTTTGCAATGTCTGCAACTAAGCAATCAAAGTGGCTGTATTCAGGAGATGCCACAAGCTTCCAACAGAGCCAATACCATATTTATGACCACTTATTTTATAGGCGGCTCCTTTGGCACATATTGTGCCGGTTTGGCTTGGGCTCATAAGGGATGGACTGGCGTGTGTGCGGTGGGAGCAATATTGGCTGCAATCTCGCTCTGCATAACATGTTTTAATGGGAAGAGAATCTGATTTTCTTAATTTTGTTGTTTAAAGGATTTAATAGTTACTTTGTTGAACCATTATGAAAGTCACACTCGAATACGTAGAAAGGAAGTTTGCGGAGTTTAATGATTTGATGTTTGAGGGGAAGCTGAAGCCGCTTCCCTTCAGGCTTAGCAGGGCACGTACCTTCCTGGGTATGGTGCGATATAAACGTAAGAGGAAGTTGTTCGGCGGATGGCATTATTCTGACTTCCAGTTTGTTATCAGCAGTCTGTATGACATGCCGGAGAATGAGGTGGAGGACACCATCATACATGAGATGATACACTACTGGATATTCTCCAATCAGATGCAGGACAACAAGCCGCACGGCAATCTCTTCTGCGGAAAAATGGAGGAGATAAACCGTCGGTTCGGTAGGCATCTGACCGTCACGCACACAAAGACGGAGGCGGATCTGAGCAATGACCGTGAAATCCGTCGCCACCTTATATGTATAAGCAAGATAAAGGACAGTGATGCGCTTGGCATTACCATAGCCAGCAAGACCAAGCTGTTTATGCTTTGGGACGAATTGCCCAAAGTGAGGCAAGTGGCGAAGTGTGCCTGGTATGTATCGACAGACCCTTTCTTCAATCGTTTTCCGAGAGCGTCGAGTCTGAAGATATACAGAATATCAAAAGAAGACCTCGACGCTCATCGTCACGATTTCAAGCCTTTGGTAAGAAAGGGCGATACGATAATGGTGGGGCGTCAATGAATCTGTTATGCAAAGCTAATCATAATTTTCCTTACGGACAAATGTTTCAATATTATTAGCATATTTTCCCTTATTTTACCCAACTTTCCAATATTTATTGCTAACTTTGCAAACTGAAAATTGCAATTCGAATACTTATGAGGTATTCTACGTAGATAAAGAAACAAATTGTTTTAAAAAATTTTATGGATTCTATTTTATTAATCACAGTCATCTTGACGGCTGTTGTATTGGTAGTGGGTGCATACGTAGTTGCGAAACTCGTAGGTCCTCGTTCGTACAACCCGGTTAAGGGTCAGCCCTTTGAGTGTGGTATCCCTACGCGCGGAACATCTTGGATTCCGGTGCACGTGGGCTACTATCTCTTTGCCATCCTTTTCCTGATGTTCGACATTGAGACCCTCTTCCTCTACCCCTGGGCAGTAGTTGTCAAGCAGTTTGGAGCCATGGCGCTTGCGAGCGTTGGGTTCTTTATGCTGGTATTGGTATTTGGCCTTGCATACGCTTGGCGGAAAGGAGCGTT
>OIZP01001857.1_pt1 | contig 10173 bp, 10 predicted proteins | sample 1588531 | NCBI WGS metagenome assembly OIZP01 (sample SAMN03283283) | human gut metagenome | biome: human-associated habitat; material: feces | host: Homo sapiens | place: Peru | collected 2012 | reverse complement strand
CCGAATGGGTAGGGTGTTCAAAATTCATGAATTTTGAACACCCTACCCATTCGGGGTGATATATGGTAGCCAGGTATGCAATAAAACCAAACTTCGCACGCCGTAGGTGTGCAATTGGTCCTAGGCGAACAGCCGTTTTCATAGGATACGCTAATTGTTTTTATTTGTACGATTCATTTAGGGCAAATAACGACTAATACAACGTCAATGAAAACGGCTAATTCGTGCCTTAACTTCTAATCTTCCATTTCGTCCTCATTCTCCTCTGTTTTTGGTTCAGGGTCAAGCAACCCCTCGTCTATCAAGTCATTGACAGGCTTACTCAAGCTACGGCGCAACTCATCGCGAGGCGACTGCACGTTATTGAGTGCTTCGGCATAAAGCGACTTCGCCGCATCTTCGTCCTTATCAGGCCAATGTTGTTGCACAACCTCTCTTATACGCGCTGAAAGAACTGGAACTTCGTCTATGCTGAAGTGACAGCCGCGTATGGTGCACTGCGATAAATCTCTTAACAAAGAAAGGAAGTCGTCAATGTCCCAATCCTTGTATTTATATTCCGTTTTCAAATGCTCATACGATCTCTGCTGCAAAGGCTCATTGGGCACCGTTTTAAGCCTCAACGACCATGACACAACTTTGACGCTGTTATTGCACGGGGTATGATACGATATCACATCGCCATCGAATGCAGTACAGGTGCCAAACAACAAATCTATCGGCACATTACATACAATAACCGTTTTCGGCTCGTTATCGTCTTTCGAATAACCTATAAACGCCACGTACCCCATATTGCGCATCAAACAGCAATAGTCTTTACAATTCTGTATGGCCTCTTCTCGCTTCAAGTAATCGAGCTGTGGAGAACCCCCATAATCGCGAAAATAGATTACAGCCATACTGCCTATAAATGAGGCTCCTAATTCCTTCGCCCACTGATTTTCGGGGTCGAACACTACTGGATTGTTGTTTGTCATATTATTTGATTGTGTTAAGTAAGTATTAGTACAAACGATTCACGTTCATCTCAAACAGGTCTGGCGTGATGCACATAATTTCATCCATTGTAAAATCTTCCATCAAGTCCATAAATGACCAACAGATTGGCAGGTGGTACTGCTGACGCAGCTCTTTCCAATTATCATTCAAGTCGTTATCGGACTCTAACATGGTGTGCCCCCAATCAGCAGCTTCGCTACGCAGTTGGTCCTCGCACTTGCTGAAGTGGTTATCGTGCAGAATGACGGTTGTGACTTGGCGCTGGGTTCTTAACATCTCGTCCAAGCAATATTTGCTACCTGCGTGGTAAAGTTTGCACGCTTCGTCGGGATAGTGGCAGCCATATTCGGGACAGGACTTTAACGTGTCTTTCACATGCAAGCACAAACTTACAGTGCCCTTTATAATGTATCGGCGTAGAAAGGCAGATTTCCGATCTTGGTATCTTCGTCCCGCACGCAATGCCTCAGCCACAGCATTTTCGAGCGAACATTCTGTAAGTTCTGCCACCCGTTTGTTTAGCATGGTGACATGCGCCACCTCCTCGGGGGTGAAAGATGAATGCGCCTGCCATGCCTTTGAAACATATATTCCTCTTCTAAGCAAATCGTAGTTCATAGGAAATCTTGTCATAAACGATTAATTTTGATTTTTGCTCACAGCTCTATATAGTACTTTGTCTTGCGTATTTCAAAAAAACGCTATAAAATTTGTCATTTGCGCAAATATTCTTTTGCATGCGCTTTGCACGTCTCGTCGTACCGCATTGATAGTCAAGCGTTTAACCGCAGCAAAAAAAATACAAAGGAACATGGCGAATTTTGAACACCCTATCAAATAACAGACAAAGTTTTGTACTGGTTATCCCATTTTTATGTCCTTTTTATGAAGCGACACATGGTTAAAGGATAATGTTTTAAACTCTTCTGGAACTATGTCGTTAAGTGCAAATCTGCTTAGCATTTTGTACCAAGTTATTTTTTTAACGTTACTAAAACAAAAGAGTACTTTCTTTGTCGGAAAGTACTCTTTTGTTTTATATCCATAATTGATGGGAACTATAATACAACCTTCTCTGTCTTAACCAAGCGCCCACTTATTGAGGTATAACGCACAATGGCTATGCCTGTATAGTTCTTTTGCTGTTTTCTCCATTGATTAAATTGTGCCTCACTTCCTTGATAGAGTAATACCCCACTTGTGGAATAAGCAACCACAGAGGCTGTGCGCAATGTTCCAACCTCTAGATTATCTACAGCCGTAACATCCGACACAAGATTGGCAATAGCCTCATCTAACCAAGGAAGACGTTGGGCAAACCATTCACGCACCTCTTGTTCGTTCTCAGCAAATGTGGGTTCATGTTTCGACACACTGTCTTTGAATATTGTGCGACTTGCGTCAATAGCCTCTGCCCAATTCGTACGCATCGAATCAAGAACTGCTTCTACACGTGCTTCTATCAACGGACGCACCTGTTGCCAACGGTCGTTGTACGCCATTACGGTTTCATAGCGACTAAAGAAAGGTATTCCATAAAACTCTGGAATTTCGTGTACCGAAGCCCACCCTTCTTTGCTATAATCTAAATCAAAGTCCCACAAAGGACCCATTTTAAGTTTACTATTGGGGGTATTGTCATACTTCGTAATGAAGATGTTTGAACCACAACCATCCCATGAACCACTTATATCGTGCGCCAAGAACCAAGAAGCCATTGTTGAGATATCGAAAACTTCTTCAATAGATTCTCCGTTAAACATTTTATCTTCAAAATCATACACTACATCGCGAATGTACGTCCACTGTTCTTGCGTCATTACCTCCGCGTCGGGATATTTGAAGGTATATGCCATGGAATAAGGTAAGTGTGTGGTGTGGAAAAAAGAGAACTCTCCTTTATCCTCACTCCACCAATATGGGTCACACTCTATGACATAACCCGTTTCGGCTACATTGCAACGTCCTTCACTACGTTTTACGAGTTCTGAGAGAAGATAATCGCCACAATATTTTCCATTAAACACCAAATTCACATAACAATCTTGTGGTTCCCATTCAATGCCACAGAGCAAAGCTATTTGCTTGCCCATAACAGTTCGCAGATTGGCAGAAGTATTGCTATTCAACAAAGCCCATTCTTTGTCTTTCTTGCTGCCCGAGCCCTTCAGAAGGTTTGCTTTCTTTTGAAGCTTAATCTTGTAAGAAGGATGCGTGCGATAAGCACTGGTATTGCCACGAATTTTTATCTTCATGCCCGATACATTTTCCGCGTACTCACCACTGTCATAGAGCACAGAATCGCCCAAAGTGATGACGATACGTCCTGGAACCTTGGTCGCATTAACTATGGTGCTACCCATACAACCTTCAGGAGCAGTGTCTATTTTTTCGCATGTAGGCAATTCTCCATTCACAGTAGTAATGTTTACCAATGGCAAACCTGTGGCTTTTAATTGGTCTATCAAAGACGTATTGGATTGTGCGGTGGAACTAGAACAGGCTAATACCCCACAGAAAAGCAGCAATAAAACTTTTTGGAAAACTGATTTTTTCATAAAGCTGTATTTTTCAATAAGAACTGTGATAGTGTTTCTTTGTTGGATTTCTGATCGAGTCAAGGAAGGAGAAAAGGAATTTATCCTTATTATTTCTCCCAATCCTTATAGGGATAAGTGCGGAGTGAGGAGTTATAGTATTTACGGTCGCCCGTAACCTCTTGTCCAAGGAAAGAAGCACGCTCATAAGCCTCATCTTCGCTACCCAATTCTACTTCAGCCACTACAAGTCCAGCATTGTCACCAAAGAATTCATCCACCTCATAGGTATGCGCACCCATAGGTACGAGCCAACGCACCTTGTCAATAATGCCTGGTTCGCAAAGTGTCATAAGCGAGAGTGCCTCGTCTTTGGTAATTTCTTTTTCGAACTCATAGCGCGAAAGTCCTCCGTTACGCGAGGGGCCCTTAATTGTGAGATAGCCCTTCTCGTCGCGAAGGCGCACACGTACTGTACGGCCGCGTCCACTACAAATATAACCTTGCACAATGCGGCTGTGGGAAATGGAGAGCGATTTATAATCGCCCTCCACAAGGAATTTACGTTCTATTTCGAGTGCCAAAACTTGAAAGAGTTTTTAATTTACACTGAAAGGAGGTAATAAGCCAATAAACCTAAGCCCAAAATTAAAGCAAGCACAATAACAATGCCACCTACTACTTTGTTAGCTTGACGCTGTTGCATGGCTTCTACGGCCTTTTTTCTTAAGTTGCGTTTATCCTTCTTCATGATATTTTGTTTTAGGGGGTTATGCTTGAAAGGTTTGATATTCTACAGAAGATAGAAGAAGTATACCATCTATACACGCTATCTTCTTTAGAATAGTTTACTCGTCACCCTTTTCAGAGAATTCCATGAGGTAGGCTTTGATAAAACCATCAATTTTGCCATCCATCACACCGTTAACGTCACTGGTTTGAAAACCTGTACGGTGGTCTTTTACGCGGCGATCGTCGAAGACATAACTGCGAATTTGACTACCCCACTCAATTTTCTTTTTACCAGCCTCAATCTTAGCTTGCTCTGCCTTACGCTTTTGCAAAGCACGATCATAGAGTTGTGAACGAAGAAGACGCATAGCGTTTTCACGGTTCTCAAGCTGTTTACGACTTTCGGTATTCTCAATGAGGATTTCTTCTGTTTCGCCTGTATCAGGGTCAGTATATTGGTAACGAAGACGAACACCCGTCTCCACCTTATTTACATTCTGTCCACCTGCACCACCTGAGCGAAAGAGGTCCCATGAAATTTTAGAGGGATCTACATACACCTCAATGGTATCGTCGACTAATGGAGTTACAAAGACCGATGCAAACGAAGTCATGCGCTTACCCTGAGCATTGTAGGGCGAAACACGCACAAGACGATGCACACCATTCTCACTTTTAAGGTAACCATAAGCCGAATCACCCTCAATTTCCATGGTAACGGTTTTAATACCCGCTTCATCACCATCCTGCAAATGCGAAATCGTACACTTGTAGTCGTGCGACTCAGCATAACGCATATACATACGCATAAGCATCGACGCCCAGTCTTGACTTTCGGTACCACCCGCACCCGAGTTAATTTTGAGTACACACGACATTTGGTCCTCCTCTTGTCGGAGCATGTTGCGCAATTCAAGTTCCTCAATTGCAGTGAGGCACTTGTTATAGTCCTCATCGACTTCTTCTTCGGTCACCATCTCCTCTTTATAAAAGTCGAAGGCGAGTGCCAATTCGTCGACAAGCGTTTTTACATTTTTATATCCTTCAATCCACTTTTCGATGCCCTTTACCTTCTTCATTTGCTCCTCAGCACGTTTAGCATCGTCCCAAAAACCAGGATCTTGCGTACGTAACTGCTCTTCTTCGAGCTGCATTACTTTGGCATCAATGTCGAGGTAACGATTCAACGCCTCTACGCGGTCTTGGGCATCTTTCAGTTGGTCGGAAGTGATCATATATATTTGCTATTGTGTTTGATTGATTTTATTATTGATGTTGTGCAGCCTCAGCCTCAGCATAAATGCGCTCAATGACTTCAGCATAATGTTCATAAACTACACGACGACGCACTTTTAACGTGTTCGTAAGCTCCCCATTGTCCATAGTGAAGGGGTGAGGCAACAACACGAAACGCTTAATTTGCTCGTAGTGAGCCAAGTCTTGCTGCAAGGTCTCGATGCGTTCTGTATAGAACTTCGTAATTTCGGGATTTTTGCAGAGTTCTTCGCGGTTGGCAAAAGCGATACCATGTTCGCGAGCATATTGTTCGAGCAATTGGTAACTGGGAACAATGAGTGCGCTCACAAATTTGCGTTTATCTGCCACAATCACAGCTTGGTCAAAATAGCGGTCGAGCACCAATTTCGACTCAATCATTTGTGGCGCAATATACTTGCCATTCGAGGTCTTAAAAAGATCCTTGATGCGCTCGCGCAAATAGAGTTCACCATTCTTCATGTAACCCGCATCACCCGTATGGAACCATCCATCTTCGTCGATAGCCTCTTTTGTTTGACTATCTTTTTTATAATATCCCGGTGTAATGGTTTTGCCACGAAGCAATATTTCGTTGTTCTCGCCAAACTTAATTTCCATTTTATCGATTAAGCGACCTACCGAACCTAACGAAACTGGCTTTCCTGGAATATCGCACGACACAGTGGCAAGACTTTCGGTCAAACCATAACCCACCACCATGTTAATGCCAGCTGCATGCGCAAACACCTCTACCTCGGGCGATACGGCTGCACCTGCTGTGGGGAAGAAGTTGGCACGTTCAAGTCCAAGCGTTTTGCGCAAAAGACGAATAATCGTTTTGTCATAAAGCTTATATTGCAAAGCCAAACCCATAGGAGGTTTTTTGCACTGAGCTTTATAATTTACCCAATAACGCTTGCCCACCTCGAGTGCTTCGCGAATGAGTTTACGCTCCATAAATGAGCCACTCTCCATTTTTTCGAGCACAGCTTGGTATACTTTTTCCCAAAAACGGGGCACTGCACACATACAAGTAGGATGCACCTCCTGCATAGAGCGCTGCACATCAGCAGGGCGCAAGTTAATGCACTGCAAAGCACCCTCAGTTAAACCGAGATAGCACCATGCACGTTCAAAAATATGCGTATAGGGTAAGAAGTTTAGGAACACATCGTTTTCGCTAAGGGGGAGCACCGCATCGTTTACGCGGAAACCCTCACGATACATGCCATAAGTAAGCATTACGCCCTTGCTTTGACCTGTAGTTCCACTGGTATAGAGAATATTGCACAAGTCTTCGTCGTTTGCATCAGCCAAACGCTTTTTATATTCGTTTGCCAAAGCATCGCTCACCCCATCGGCTAACTGTTCGTTAATGAAATCGTCTAAGTAAACCGAAAGATGGTCGTTAGGATTCTTCTTTACCGAACGGTCAAAGATGATGATACGTTCAAGTGTGCGAGCCACAGAAATCACACTAAAAGCAGTGTCATATTGCGGTTGTTCACCCACAAAGAGGTAACGCACCTGTGCATCATTAAGCATATAAGTAATTTGAGCTGCACTACTCGTTGCATAAAACGGAATAGTTACCGCACGAATGCCATAAGCACCGAAGTCTACATAATGCGTTTCGGGCTTATTCTGAGAAAATACAGCAATGTTTTCCTGCACCTGTACACCAAGACGGAGCAGGGCTAAGGAAACTTTCTTAACATTCAAGGCAAACTGTTTCCACGAAACAGGAATCCACTTGTTTTGTGTATAATCGCGGTAACTAAGTGCGGCGCGATCGCCATACTTTTTTGCTTGCTCAAGAATGAGCTTGGAAAGGTGACAGTTGTTTTGCATAATATGCAGGTTTTTGGGAAAGAGAATGCACCATGTTGCATCCACGCTTTGTAACAGATAAAGCGTTTAGCACAATGCACTTTCTTTGAGGAAAGGAGAGAAAAAAGTTTCTCCCTCGCAAAATTAACTTTTTTCCATCAATTATGCAAAACTTCTGCTTATAAAATGATTCTTAAAGCAAAATGAGAGGCGTATAGTGAGCAATTTGCATACGCCAACCCCCTGCTCAGTTTAACGCCTGTTTAGGACAGAGTTTACGCATGCGCATGTGGTAAGCCACAAAAACCATTCCCCCTGTAAGTATCCACGAAAGAGGATATACTTGCAAAAGGCGGTCAAAACCCGAATAGTGGGGAGCTACGACAAACACCCAAATCATACGCAACACACACGTACCAAACACTGTGATAATCGTAGGCAACATCGATTCGCCCATTCCACGTAGGGCTGAACCACTCACCTCGTAACTACATGCTAAGAATTGAAATAGCAACACGCCCTCCATACGAATTGCTCCATAACGAATCACTTCGGGGTCGAGACTAAAGAAACTCAAGAAGAAGTGGTCGAAATAAGTGAAAAGGGCATTCGCCACAAAACATCCCACAAATCCCATTATCAAGCAAATGCGATAGATGCGACGCACACGGTCGTACTTTCCTGCTCCATAGTTTTGACCAATAAACGAAATGGCGGCACCATTACACGCCACGATTATGTAGTAACAATAATACTCAAAGTTTACGGCTGCTGCCGACCCTGCAATAGCTGCTGAACCATACCCATTTATGGCACTTTGCACCACCACATTCGACACTGAGAACACCATGCCTTGCAAGCCCGCAGGCACACCTATCTGCAACATACGTTTTAATTCCTTGCCATAAATGCGCATGTGACTGAATTGCAACTGTAAGGGTCCGGGTTCGCGACGCAATAGCCACACAATGCAGCCTGCACTCAACACATTGGCTATGGCTGTGGCAATGGCAACACCTTCTACTCCCATGCCCAAACAAATCACAAAGAACAGATTGAGCAAAGTGTTTAGAATGCCGGCTGCCACAAGTATGTAAAGCGGACGACGTGTATCACCCACACTACGCAATATCGCAGCACCGAAATTGAAGATAAGAAAGAAAGGGATGCCAATAAAATAGATGCGCAAATATAGCACTGCCATGTCAAGCACATCTGCAGGCGTATCCATCATTTCGAGTATAGGGCGCGACACACCAATGCCCACGCACATCAATAACAAACCACTCAGAATTGCCACAAGCGACACTGTGCTTACCGCACGACGTGTGCTTTCATCATCACGTTGTCCCAAGTGATTAGATATCACCACATTTGCACCCATAGAAATGCCCACAAACAAGTTGATAAGCAAACTTATCACGGGGGCATTACTACCTACTGCCGCCAAAGCCTTACTGCTGGCAAAACGTCCTACCACAGCTACATCGACCGAGTTGAACAATTGCTGCAACAAACTGCTGGCTGCCAAAGGCAGTGCAAACACCAATATCTTGAGAAATAACGGACCGTGGAGCATATCCACCTTCGCCTTTGTTGTATGTGACATGAAAATAGTTTTTGCTTTTTTCGAAGATTCCACCTTCTTTTTTCAACTTGCAAAGTTACATTTTTCTGCGCGAAATCTTTAGATATTAACACGTCTTAATGAAACACTTTACAGAGCACTAGGAGTTGGTTTCACAGGGTCAGGATTCACAGGATTCGGCCTCGCAGGATTCGGCCTCGCAGGAGTCGGCCTCGCAGGAGTCGTATGTGTAGGGTTCGAAGGTACAGAAGCTGAAGGTTTAAAGTCATCATTTGAGTTTAAGTGATTAAAAATAAAGCTTTTGTTCGGGTCACCTTTACCTTGGATTCCCATTAGAGTTTCGATACATCTCCGTCTTACCTCCGATGAATCTCCGATGTTTCTTCGATCATTCTTCGATCGATCTTCGATCGCCGAACGGAGAACGAACGGAGAATGAACGGAGAACGAACGGAGAATGAACGGAGAACGAACGGAGAACGAACGGAGAACGAACGGAGAATGAACGGAGAACGAACGGAGAACGATACGTAAAATATGCCGAACGGCATTTGTTCGTAGCGAAGTTTTCTTTCAAATTACTGCCACAAAATTTACTTGAGAAGCCTCTGATGATGTCAATGGGAATGATTTTTGCCATGATAGTAGTGTTTTTTAGGTTAGAAAATGGTTCCAAAAAGCGTGTTGTGTTCCTTCGGAATGATATCGGAATGATATCGGAATTCTTGTCCGCCAAAATGAAGCGTGTTTTAGCAAGCTTGCAAGTGCAAAGTTACAACACGAAAATGCGGATTCCAAATTTTTTGCAAATTTGTGGCGTTTTGAAATGTTAAAATCGGCTCACTCCCCCAGTGTTTATTGGGGAAAATTTATTTTTCTGTATCGCGATGGGTGTACAGATTTCAAACAGCCTTTTAACGCAAAAATAACATCTCGGCAAAATTAACGATTGACGCCCGAAATAGCCTTATTTGTACACTTTTGGTTACAGTCAAAATGAACTTTTGGGGCAGAGTGTTCAAAATCGGCAAAATTTTTCACGCCATTTTATGTCAAAGAAATGGCATTTCACGCGCCAACCTCACCCCGTTAGGTAGGATGTTCAAAATCCATGATTTTTTCTGCATGGTTTTGATAAAAAATGATATTGTAAATAGTTGATATTCAACAATAACAAACGCAGAAAACGCCTCAATTCGTGTATTATTTTAATGGGTTACCCCGTTA
>OIZP01001849.1_pt1 | contig 10233 bp, 7 predicted proteins | sample 1588531 | NCBI WGS metagenome assembly OIZP01 (sample SAMN03283283) | human gut metagenome | biome: human-associated habitat; material: feces | host: Homo sapiens | place: Peru | collected 2012 | reverse complement strand
CTTAACTCCTTAACTTCCTTAACTCCTTTAACTTCCTGATATGCGAAAGTTCAGTAAGGAATACTCCTATTATTTTTCAAGACTAATCTTCCAACTGGAACAAAGGATCGTCTGGAGTCAGCATGGTTGGCTTCTGGTCGAATTCCTTCTGCAACTGCTCAGAAGCGAATTTCTTATCTACTACCAAGCGGAACATATACTCATTAAACCAGTCGTTGGTCATAATGAAGCAACCGGAGAAACCATTGTCAGCACCCCAACTGTTTTCCACCTTCCACTTGACCGGTTTGCCATTGGCATCGAGATCCACAGCGGTGAGGGTCATGGCATGAGTAGAACCGCTGTCGAAAGTAGAGATGCGCTGAGCCTTGTCCATACCGAAGGAAGTGCCGAAGAGAGTACCATAGTCGAAGTTGTCGGTAGCCAGATAACCACGCTTGCGGTCGAGCTGCTTGCCCACATCATAGCTGGAATACATCTTCTGTCCGCCCTTGAGTGAAGCGATGGCGAGATCAGCGATTTCCTCCATCGGCAGGTTCAAGTATTTCCAGTTGTGACCATCGTAAGTATGACGATCATATTCCACCTCGTAGGTCTTGTGATAAGGACGACGGGGATCGTTCATAACATTTATGTAGGTCCGTTCAAGACTCTTGCCTACCGTCTCCTCATAGAAGCTCTTTGGAGTATATTTCTTAGCCTCGCCCACCTGCTTGCCGTCCTTGTCGCGGAAGGCATAAGTGAATTCCTTCACCGGTTCACCCAAGGTAAGAGAGAGCATGCGATAAACCTGTGTCAGCATCTCAGCCTTACGAGCCTGAATGGCAGCAGACTTCTTGCCGTCGGCCACCATCTTGCGCAATTCCAGACCATACTCACGGAGCTTGCTGCTCACCAGTCGGCTCATTCGGGAAGTATTGTTGCTGGAGAAAGTCTCAGGCTGGGCACTCATAGGCACCAGTCCGTACTTGCCGGCAAGATCAATCACACCACAGAAAGTACCGCCATCATTGAGTGGATTTTTGAAGAAGAACTGCACCTGAGGATCCTCAATATCCTTCTTGCCAAAGTCGATAACACCCTGCAGCATGAGGTTGGCCTTCTCCAACTGGTCGTAGAAGAAGAGATAGTCCTGCGAGAATTCCACCACTCTACCCTGCTTGTCGTTGAGGGCGAAGTTAGAGCGAAGCACATTGAAACCGCTGAACATCCAGCAGCGGCCGGAGCTCAACTGGTTGTGGATAGACTGCTGCGGAGTCTCGATACTGAAATGAGTATCCACGGCAGCAGCATTGGCAGGATTTTTCACCAGGTCGTCGATATTATTATTGGCGATGGCATTGAAGAGAGCCTTCTCGGCAGTACCGCCCTTCTGTGATTTCTCCATCTGCTGGATCATCTGGGTAGAGATGCCTCCCTTACCGGTCTGCGCCATCATCGACATAGAAGCCATCAGCAAGGCTCCCATCAAGAATACATTTTTTCTCATATTATATATGTGTTATTTGTTTATTATTACGTTTTTGCGAATAGATTGGGGTACTGTCTTCTTGATTTTTTGCAATTATTTTGCATTTAACTTAGCATTATCAAACCTTTATATATTGCTTGATCATGTTTTATCATGCCTTTATAAAGCATTTTTATGCTTTTATGATGCAATTCCCCCACCAAAAGGCAACATTTCTGTGCAAAAATACAAAGAAAAAACTGAAAAACCGAAATTATCGGGATAAATATGATTAGGATTAGTAAAAAAGCAGTATCTTTGCAGAGTTATTCACGAGTTGAACACATGGATCAAGAAAAGTTTAGTCTTTTAAGCAAGATAAAATACCCAGACGATTTGAGGAAGTTGAGTATTGACCAACTTCCCCAAGTCTGCAAGGAACTGAGGGAAGACATCATCGACGAGGTAGCCGTAAATCCTGGTCATTTTGCGTCTTCACTTGGCGTAGTCGAGATAACTGTAGCCCTACATTACGTATTCAATACTCCTGAGGACCGCATCGTTTGGGATGTGGGCCACCAGGCTTATGGTCATAAGATTCTGACCGGTCGCCGCGATTCTTTCTGCACCAACAGGAAGTTGCACGGCATCCGTCCTTTCCCTTCACCCTTAGAGAGCGAATATGATACCTTCGCCTGCGGTCATGCCAGCAATTCCATCTCGGCAGCGTTGGGTATGGCGGTGGCTGCCAAGAAAACGGGCAATGAGAACAGACATACCGTGGCTGTCATCGGCGATGGAGCCATGAGTGGCGGACTTGCCTTCGAGGGGCTCAACAATGTTTCCAGCACCCCCAACAACATGCTCATCATCCTGAATGACAATGACATGAGTATCGACAGGGCTGTGGGAGGCATGGAGAAATATCTCCTCAATCTCGACACCAACGAGACCTACAACAAGTTGCGCTTCAAGGCTTCACAGTGGCTCCATTCCAAGGGCTATCTCAATGATGACCGCAAGAAGGGCATCATACGGCTCAACAATGCACTGAAGTCGGCACTCAGCCATCAGCAGAACATCTTCGAGGGGATGAATATCCGATATTTCGGACCTTTCGACGGTCATGACGTGAAGGAGGTGGTGAGGGTTCTCAAGCAACTCAAGGACATGAAGGGACCTAAGCTCCTGCATCTCCATACCACCAAGGGCAAGGGTTATGAACCTGCCGAGAAGAGTGCCACCATCTGGCATGCGCCGGGCAAATTCGACCCGGAGACTGGAGAGCGTATCATCGCTGATACCAGCAACCAGCCTCCTAAGTTCCAGGATGTTTTCGGAAATACCCTGCTCGAACTGGCGGAGAAAAACCAGAAGATCGTGGGCGTGACACCTGCCATGCCTACCGGTTGCTCGATGAATATCATGATGAAGGCTATGCCCGACCGCGTGTTCGACGTGGGTATCGCCGAAGGACATGCCGTGACTTTCTCTGCCGGTATGGCGAAGGACGGACTGCAACCTTTCTGCAATATCTACAGTTCGTTTGCACAGAGAGCCTATGATAATATCATCCACGACATGGCGCTGCTCAACCTGCCTGTAGTACTCTGTCTGGACCGTGCTGGACTGGTAGGCGAAGACGGACCTACCCACCACGGTGCTTTCGACCTGGCAGCGCTCCGCCCGATACCCCATCTCACCATCGCATCGCCTATGGACGAGCATGAACTGCGCAATCTGATGTACTCAGCCCAGCTCCCGGGACAGGGCAGCTATGTGATTCGCTATCCGAGAGGCAAGGGCGTGCTGGTAGATTGGAAGAACGAGATGGAGGAAATCAAGACCGGCACCGGACGCAAGTTGAAAGACGGCGATGACGTGGCAGTACTTACCTTAGGATCTATCGGAAACGATGTGGAAAAGGTGATTGCTGAAATAGAAACGGCTTCTGCATTGAGCATTGCCCACTACGATATGCGATTCCTCAAGCCGCTCGATGAAGCACTGCTCGAAGAAATCGCAAAGAAATTTGACCGCATCATCACCATCGAAGACGGAGTGAGAAAGGGAGGATTCGGATCTGCCGTACTGGAATGGATGAGCGACCACGGATACCGTCCACAGATAACGAGGATGGGTATTCCAGACGAATTTGTAGAACATGGAACCGTTGCCCAGTTGAGAGAAATCATCGGTCTGGACAATGAGTCCATCAGAAAAACAATAGAAAATCAAAAATGAAAATCATTATTGCAGGCGCATACGCCATAGGTACCCATCTGGCTCGATTGCTCTCCAGAAGCAAGGAGGATATCACGCTCATTGATGATAGCGAGGAACGACTCGCCAGCATCGGTTCAGACTATGATCTGCTCACCATGCTGGGGCAGCCTACCAGTCTGAAAATTTTGCAGAATGCTGACATACAGGATGCCGACCTCTTCATCGCCGTAACGCCGTTGGAGAGCAAGAATATCACTTCCTGCATCCTTGCCAAGAAACTCGGAGCCAAGCGCACCGTTGCCAAGGTGGATAATCCGGAATACATGGACCAGCAGGCACAGGATTTCTTCCGCGAACTGGGCATCGACAAGCTGATCTATCCGGAGATGCTGGCCGCCGTGGATATCAACAACGGACTGAAGATGAGTTGGGTGCGCCAGAGATGGGATGTGCACGATGGCGCCCTCATCATGCTGGGTATCAAACTGCGCGAAACCTGCGAAATTCTCAATAAACCGCTCAAGGACATCAGCGGTCCCAACGACCCTTACCATGTGGTGGCCATCAAGCGAGGCAGCGAAACCATCATCCCGGGCGGTTATGATGAACTGAAGCTCTACGACCTGGCTTACTTCATGACTACCCGCAACTATATCCCATACATCCGCAAGATTGTGGGCAAGGAGCATTATGTGGATGTGAAGAACGTGATGGTCATGGGCGGCGGACGTACTGCCGTGAGAGCCGTGAAGAAGATGCCGGAATATATGGAGACCAAGATCATTGAGATAGATGAGCACAGATGTGAATATCTCAATGATATCCTCGACGACCGGAAGACGCTCATCATCCATGGCGACGGTCGCGACATTCCGCTGCTTACCGAGGAGGGCATCAGGAGCACCCAGGCTTTCGTGGCACTCACCGGTAATGCCGAAACCAATATCCTCGCCTGTCTCACCGCCAAGCGACTGGGAGTGAGAAAGACCGTGGCTGCGGTGGAAAACGTGGACTATGTGAGCATGGCTGAGAGTCTCGATATCGGTACCATCATCAATAAGAAGGCAATAGCGGCAAGCTACATCTACCAGATGATGCTCGATGCCGACGTGATGAACGTACGCTTCCTCATGAGTGCCAATGCCGATGTGGCTGAGTTTATCGCCAAGGAGGGTTCGAAGGTAACCAAGAAACCAGTGAAAGACCTCGGCATGCCTATCGGTGTAACCATCGGTGGACTGGTGCGCAAGGGCGAGGGAATGCTCGTTTCCGGACATACACAGATAGAGCCGGGCGACTCCGTGATGGTATTCTGCCACAACATCAACATGAAGAAAATTGAGAAGTACTTTATATGATAAACAGTAAACTGATATATAAGATCTTAGGACAGCTCCTCTTCATCGAGGCATTCCTGCTCTTCATCAGTCTGCTGGTAGCCCTCTACTATCAGCAGGACGACATCTTTGCCTTCATCGTGGCTACACTTACCACCATCGGAGGCGGACTAATATTGAAATGGAGAGGTCATGGAGCCGACAATACGATGTCGCGCCGTGATGCCTACCTCGTGGTTTCGCTCTCCTGGATTGTCTTCAGTCTCTTCGGTACGCTGCCCTTCATGATCAGCGGTTACATCCACAGTTTTACGGATGCCTACTTCGAGACGATGTCGGGATTTACCACCACGGGTGCCACCATCCTCGACGATGTGGAATGTTTCCCCCACGGACTGCTCTTCTGGCGGTCGCTCACCCAGTGGATAGGCGGATTAGGAATCGTGTTCTTCACCATCGCCCTGCTGCCTTCGCTTGTTGGAGGACAGACCAAGGTGTTTGCGGCAGAGGCCACGGGACCCATCAAGTCTAAGTTGCATCCCCGTCTCTCCACCTCTGCCAAATGGATCTGGAGTGTCTACCTGGTGCTCACCATCGCATGCATCCTCTCCTATTATATAGCGGGAATGAATCTCTTCGACAGTTTCAACTACGCGATGACCACCACGGCTACGGGAGGTTTCTCTACTCACAACAGCAGTACTGAGTTCTTCCATTCGCCGGCATTAGAATACATCTGTGCTTTCTTCTGTTTCCTTTCGGGCGTGAATTTCACGCTGCTCTATGCAGCAGTCATCAAGTTCAAGATCAAGGATCTGTTCAAGAATTCTGAATTCAAGTTCTATACCCTGCTTGTCTCGGCATTCACCGCCTTCATCATGGTAGAACTGGTTACGCTGCGCAATTACGACCTGGAACAAGCCTTCCGCAGCGCCGTCTTCCAGGTGGTTTCGTTTATCACCACCACAGGTCTCTTCAATGATGATGCCGCCCTCTGGCCTCATGTCACCTGGGTTATCCTGGCAGCATGTATGTTCTTCGGAGCGTGCTCGGGCAGTACGAGCGGTGGACTGAAATGTATCCGTGGCGTGATGCTCGTGAGAATGGTGAAGAATGAGTTCCGTCAGATTCTGCATCCGAATGCCGTGCTGCCGCTGAAGATAGACGGTGTCAACGTGCCGATGCAGAAGCGTGTCACCCTGCTCGCCTTCCTCACCACCTATCTCATCATCTGTCTGGTCATCTCCTTCACGATGATAGCCATGGGCATCGACAACACCAATGCCATCACCATCACCCTGAGCTGTGTGGGCAACGTAGGTCCGACGCTAGGTACGGAGATTGGTCCAACGATGTCGTGGAGCGAACTGCCTGATGTGGCAAAATGGTTCTGCTCGCTGATGATGCTCATCGGTCGTCTGGAGATATTCAGCGTTCTGGTGATCTTTACTCCTGCCTTCTGGAGAGAAAACTAGTTTCCGCAGGAGGCAGATACAGGAAATCCTAGACAATAAAACATTTTATCAACTAATTCCATAAAGTTATGAAACCATTAAAATTTGAACCACTATTGAAGTCCACCATTTGGGGTGGCAACAAGATTATCGCCTTCAAGCATCTTGACATCAATCAGGAGAAAGTAGGTGAAAGTTGGGAAATCTCTGGTGTTCCTGGCAACGAAAGCATCGTAGCCGACGGCGAGATGAAGGGCAAGAAACTCAATGAGGTTGTTGCAGAGTTGAAGGACAGTTTCCTTGGAACCGAAAACTACAAGCGTTTTGGCAATGAATTCCCATTGCTCATCAAGTTTATTGACGCCAACAGCAACCTATCTATCCAGGTGCATCCTAATGATGAGATTGCCCACAAGCAGGGCAAGGAGCGTGGCAAGACCGAGATGTGGTATGCACTGCCATGCGAACAGGATGCTAAACTCTACAACGGCTTGAAGATGCAGATTACACCGGAGCAGTATAAGGAGATGGTAGAGAATGATACCATCACGGATGCACTGGCTCAGTATGACGTGAAGGAAGGCGACTGCTTCTTTATTCCTGCAGGCAGAATTCACGCCATCGGAACAGGCTGTTTCGTGGCTGAAATCCAGCAGACCAGCGATGTAACCTACCGCATCTACGACTTCAAGCGCATGGACAAGGACGGCAACTATCGCCAGCTTCACACCAAGGAGGCTGCCGAATGCATCGACTATACCGTGCAGGCAGACTATCGCCAGCATTATACTCCAATGAAGAACGAGGGTGTAGGCATGGTAGAGTGTCCATACTTCACCACCGCTGTTTATGATCTCGATGAGCCTATGACCTTGGATTACTCAGAATTGGATAGTTTCGTGATTCTGATCGGTCTGAAGGGTGAGGCTAAGATTACCGACAACGAGGGCAACGAGATTACGCTCCAGGGTGGCGAGAGCATCGTAGTTCCTGCCTCTACCCAGACCTTGAAGGTAGAAGGAACCTTGAAGTTCCTGGAGACATACGTATAAATTTAAAGGTAAAAAGGCTCGCAAGTTTTATTGCCTTGCGAACCTTTTTATTAAACTAGAGTATCTCTGCCAAAACTCAACTTTGAATAATAAAGGAGAAACGAACATGGACAAAGGACAATTTCTATTATATCAAACTCCCGATGGAGAATCAAAGATAGAGGTAAAGTTGCAAGACGATACCGTTTGGCTGTCACTCGACCAAATGGCAGAGCTTTTCCAACGCAACAAATCGACCATTTCCAGACACATTAAGAATGTACTGGAAGAAGGGGAATTGTTAGCGGATTCAACTATTGCAAATTTTGCAACAGTTCAAAATGAAGGAAAACGCCATGTAGAGAGACAGATTACTTATTACAACCTCGACATGATTATCAGCGTAGGCTATCGTGTTCATTCTTATCGCGGTGTACAATTCCGAATTTGGGCAACCAAGGTGCTAAAGGACTATATCGTGAAGGGGTTTGCCTTAAACGACGACTTATTGAAACGTGCAGGCGGCGGTAACTATTTCGATGAACTTCTAGCAAGAATTAGGGACATCCGTTCTAGTGAAAAGGTATTCTATCGCAAGATACTGGAAATCTATGCGCTCAGTATCGACTATGACCCTCGTGTGGAAATGACCCAAAAGTTCTTCAAGACGGTACAAAACAAAATGCACTATTCTGTACATGGGCATACCGCAGCGGAAATCATCTATGAACGTGCAGATGCCCAAAAAGATTTCATGGGACTCACCACTTGGTCAGGCGCTATGCCTACAAAGCCAGAAGCCGAGATTGCGAAGAATTATCTCACACAAGACGAGATTAAATCGCTGAATCGCATCGTGAGTCTCTATCTTGACTTTGCAGAAATGCAGGCAGAAGAGCATCGCCCAATGTATATGAAGGACTGGATTAACATACTAGACGACTTTCTCCGTATCTCTCGAAAAGACATACTTACCCATGCAGGTAAGATATCTGCAAAGTTAGCAAAGGAAAAGGCTGATACTGAATACGACAAATTCAAAGAACGAACAAAGAATGACCTTTCTCCTGTAGAAATTCACTTCCTAGAAAACTTTGAAAGAGAGCGGAAACGATTGTCCGATGACAGTGATAAAGCGGATAGCTAATACTTATAGCAAAAGAGTGAAGAATTCAATAGGCATTGCACATGAATTCTTCACCCTTCGTTCTTCACTCTTCACTCAAATACTTCTCTACGTCCTTCTGAATCTTCTGGAATTCCGGTGAGAACTGGTAGAAGGTGTTCTTCTTCATCATCATTTTTACCTTGCCCAGACTATTCTCATAGCATGCCATTTCGGTGCGGGCCTGCTCGGAATGGATGGCACGGTCGCGGATTTCGTTCTCCCTATCATTGCGCAAAGCATCGCAAACGCTCTGGACGATGGGACTTACTACCAGGTCGAAGAGATGATGACCCTGTATATATAAATAGGTATTGCTCTCGTTTACACCCAGATTATTGAGGTAAAGAGCCATTTCATCCAACTCATCCTTAAACTTCTTGAAGCGGCGCTCCAGCTGGAACAGCTTTGCCCGCACCTTCTTTCCCAAATAATCTATCGCCCATTTAGGATCCTGGATACGGACAGAAGGCAGCATGATGACCTTATCAAACTCTGCCATATCAAAATGCATCGACATCTTGCGATGACGCACATAAAACAGCATGTGCCATAAGAAAAGAGGCCAGATGGTACGGGAATAGGACTCAAGGAAACGCTCGAAATCGAAGATGCGACGGTCGTTGAGCGTCACCATTACACAGGTTTCGTGCAATCCTCTGGCATAACATTGGAAGTTTTCAATGGCATAAGCATAAGTATGGAAGATGTAAGGATTCTCCAACATCTGCTGGGATGACTCGGTTGAGCCCTGACGCAAATAATCGTAATCGGCATCTACACAGGCTATCATATCTCTACCGACACCCTTCAGCATGCTGGAGATAGCAGCCTTCTTGCCTCTGTCTAAATGCTGGTTACGGGTAGGAAGCATGATATCAAAATAGCGTTTTTCATCCTCAAACTTTCCCAGTACAGAACGCCAGAAGAAGACATCATCGTAGCTCTCGACGTAAGCCACAATCTTGCGCCGAGCCTTCTTCGAGGTCATCTTGTTGGCGGCCTCGAAGTAGAGGGAATTGATATTATCGGTTAAACGTTTAGCCATAATACTTCTTTTTCACTTATATCGTGATGTCGCTCACATCCGTCACCCTATCGGTCCATCCATCCATGACTACAGCAGGACTATGAGTGGTCATGATGATCTGGATATTCGGATTAAGCTGCAGCACCAGACCGATGAGCTGCTTCTGCCATTCGAAATGAAGGCTGATTTCCGGCTCATCCATAAAGAGGATATACGACTGGTTGTCCTCCACCAGCACGGTGAGGAGGATGGCGAGGATCTGCTTCTCACCAGCCGAAAGCTGATAAGGCGAAAGCTGCTCGCCTATCTGATTGAAGCGGATTTCGTTGGCTGTACGGATGATGGTCTTACCGGTATCCTTGAAAAGAGCATCTACCATATCCTGGAACATCTTCTTCGGTTCGCTCAGTTTCTGAGCCTTGAAGGCTGCATCCGGTTCACCACTCTGAAGCACGGCGATGATGCGGTTGCCGATGTTCACCTGGTAATCCAGATACTTGCGCTGCAGCTGGAAGAGCTGCCAGTCGAGTTCGGTAACCA
>OIZP01001845.1_pt1 | contig 10253 bp, 8 predicted proteins | sample 1588531 | NCBI WGS metagenome assembly OIZP01 (sample SAMN03283283) | human gut metagenome | biome: human-associated habitat; material: feces | host: Homo sapiens | place: Peru | collected 2012 | reverse complement strand
GTCTGGACATGTTCCTGAAGTTTGGTAGTGCCAAGGCCTTCCTCATTGGTATGAAGGGCGTTAGAAATCCTGTTACTTCTATCGTGAAGTAAGAAGAGGAGAAAATATAAAAAAATACAGTCTTACTCAATAGTCTTGGGTAAAACTGTATTTTCTTTATTTGTAAGGGAGATAAATTATTGAGAGAGAATGGATAGACAGAGCTTTGAAAAATTATTTAAGGACAATTATTCCAAAGCCTACTATCTTGCCTTGCGCATCTTGCATGATGACGAGGCAAGCAAGGATGTTGTATCCGATGCTTTCGAACTGGTTTGGAAAAGAGTCCGGTATCAAGATATTGATAATATTTCTTCCTATCTGTTGACCACAGTAAAGAATGTCAGCTTAGACTATATTCGTAAGCAGGATATTCGTTCTCGTTATGTATTGGCGAGTATGAAGGAAACAGAAATGGTGGTCAATTCTGTTTATGACCATTGGGATGTTCATGAAGAGAAAATAAAGGCGATAATGGGTGCTTTAACTGAGTTGACTCCGCGAACCCAACAGATTGTACAGCTCTGTTATGTGGAGCATAAGAAATACCGAGAGGTCGCGGCGGAGTTGGATATCAGCGAGAGTGCCGTGAAAAAACATATCATGCAGGCACTCAGTTATATGCGGCAAAAATTCAAAGGTGCTGAGTTTTACTAAACTTAACTTATTCTAACGAAATATTAAGACGTTAAAGGTACCATATTTTCTTGAAACTTCGTTTTAAAAGAAAAAAGATTCCAATGAAAGAAGAAAAAGATATAAAACAGCAAGTCTTAGATGCAATGGACGATTCTGTAGAGGATATGCTTCAGCATTCAGATGCACAACTCGAATCCGAGGTGGGCATGGAGACCTTGTGCGATATACTGGATTTGGACGAAGCCGCTAATCGCCAATTTGGACCTGTTCCTGATGTGAATGCTGCATGGGATAAGTTCAGTAAAGATAAGATGGACGAAGAATATGAGGAGGAAGAATCTGAGAGCCATCCGATATTCAAGACTTTGTTACGTTATATTGCAGCCTGTGCTGCAGCTATTCTGCTGATTGTAGTCTTGATGACCTGGAATCATCAGCAACCGGGTCAAAAACCGATGGCGGAAGTCAAGGATTCAGTAGAAAATCAAATTGCTAAGATAGAATCTCCACAATCTCATGAAGTATCTGCATCAGAATCAGTAAAAACGATTGAGATTAAAGCAGGAGAGCAGAAGACTGTTACTTTGCCAGATGGCACAGAAGTATGTCTTAATTCAAAGAGTATCCTGAAATATCCAGAGAATTTTGGTAAAGACAATCGTAATGTAGAGTTTTATGGTGAGGGATATTTCAAAGTACACCATGATGCTAATCTTCCTTTTATTATCAAGACTCATTCCGTTTCAACCAAGGTATTAGGTACAGAATTTAATCTTCGTTGTTATAACAATGAGGATGTACATGTCACTTTGGTACAAGGTTCTGTGGAGGTATCTCTTGACCAGAGCAAGGTGAGAATTTCCCCAAAACAAGATGCTTATATAGAAAATGGCAAGGTCATGGTTCAGAATGTCAACCCTAAAGACTTTACGAGTTGGAAGGATGGTGTCTTGTATTTCGACAATGCTTCTTTGCGTACCATTTTACAGCAGTTGGGACGAGTATATGATGTGAATATAGTTTGTCGTGACGAGCAATTGCTCAACAAGCATTTCCATTATATGTGCAATATAAAGGATAGTTTAGAGAATGCTCTTAAGTTGCTCAATGAGAGTTCTGAGGTTAATGTCAAGCTTCAGGATAATGTGATAGTTATAGAGTAATTACCGTTTATAGAGTCTTGTCCGTCTCTTAAATTCGCTTCTAAAGTAGTGATAAAGGAAGATGTCTTCTGAGGCATGTTTTATATTGCATAGTTATTCAAATTTTACCATTTGTATCATTGAAATAATTAAGAATCTCGCCTAAAAAGTTACAAAATAGAACTTTTTAGGCGAATTTTCTTTCAATTAGGGTACCCTGTTTCGATAATGGCACGTCATAATGGCATATAAAAGAGAAATAATATTCATTAATTAATAATAAAATGCTGTTATGAGAAAGAAGAGAATTCTGTTTTCTACATGCTTGGCATTGCTGGTGTCTGGTTATACAGGTAGTTACGCTGTAGCCCAGACTAATGGTGTGAAGTATGAGCAAATGATCAGTTCCAAGCCTTTGACTTCGGTATTGAAAGAGTTGGAAGAGAGATTTAGTACCAAGATTATTTTCTCTTATGAGGATCTTGATGCCTACAATGTGAATGCTAATGTGAAAGCCAATAGCATTGAGAGTGCATTGAAGCAAGTGTTAGCTGGTCTCCCTGTGACCTATACGCAAAACAATGGTGTCATTTCTGTCAAAGTTATCTCTCCGAATTCTACTGTAGGACAGGCTGCAAAGGTTACGATTTCTGGTCGTGTGCTTGATGATAAGGGTGATCCGATTCCTGCTGCAACTGTTACGTTGCAAGGCAAGAAGGGTATAGGTACAGTTACTGATTTCAACGGTAATTTTACGATGAATCTTGACCAAGGTAAGGGTGAGACCTTGTTGGTTTCGTTCCTTGGTATGAAAACTTCTTCTTATTTTGTTAATTGTCGTAAGAACGTTAGCAATATTACAGTTACATTGAGCGATGATAAACAGTTGCTTGATGAGGTTGTAGTTATTGGTTATGGAACAGCTAAGGCTAAAGATTTGACAGGTTCTGTATCTCGTCTTTCTGAGAAAGATGTGGAGATGGCTCCAATGACTTCTAATATTGCCAGTATGATTCAAGGTAAGGCAGCTGGTGTCAATGTCATGATTTCCAATGCTTCTCCTACTTCTCCTGTTTCTTTGGTTATTCGTGGACAGTCTTCTCTTTCTGGTGATGGTCAGCCTTTGTGGGTGATTGATGGTGTGCCACAGTATTCAGCCAGTATTTCAGGTGATGTAAGCAATACTTTGTATAATTTGGATTTGAATGATGTGCAGAGTATTGATATTTTGAAGGATGCTTCTGCTACTGCTATTTATGGTTCTCGTGCAGCAAATGGTGTTGTTATTGTTACTACGAAAACGGGTTCTGAAGGTATGAAACCTACCATCGAGTTCAATGCTCGTTATGGTTGGCAGGAACTTAATTCCAACGATATGAAGACTTTGAATGCCGAAGAGTATAAGAGTTATTCAAAGAAAGCAAATTTGTTGGAGGCTTTCCGTAATGGTGGCATGACCTATTTTAATAGAAAATACATGGATTTGGATAAGTTCAACCTGATTAATACCAGTCAGTGGGATATGACTGATATAGATAACTTATGGTTGCCAAATGCTTATTATAATGGTCATGATAACTATTGGGATATGATGACCCAAAGTGCTGCTGTCCAAAACTATAATATTTCTATTCGTGGTGGTTCTCCCAAGACCTCTTACTATGCATCTGTTAGTTATAAGGATCAGGATGGTATTGTCAAGGGTAGTAATTCACGAACCTTTGGTGGACGTTTCAACTTTGAGTCAATGGTTTCTGATAAGTTGAAATTTGGTATGAATATGGATGCTTCTTCCCGTAGTGCTAATCAAAAGGATAATATGATTTATCGCCTGATTAAAATGCGCCCTGATTATCCAGCTTACAACGAAGATGGTACTATCAATACGATTGACTACTATACAAAGAATCCTCTTGTAGAATTGAAGGACTTGAATTATAGTGTTTCCAGAAATATCAATGCATCTGGTTTCTTGGAGTATAACATCTTCAAATTTTTGAAATTCCGTACCACTTTGAATGCCCAGTATGGCAATGCCAAGTCAGAGAGTTTCACACGCCGTTATTATGATTCTGGCACAAACTCAGGATCTCAGAGTGATACACAAAACTATACGATAGTATGGGATAACTTGTTGACTTTCTATAAAACTATGGGCAAGCATGACTTGCAAGCTATGTTGGGTCATTCCGTAGAACATATATCTACTGATTATATGTCAGCTTCTGGTACTAACTATCCTGATGATGACATTTTGACCAACTTAGGTAGTGCTGCCAATAGAAGTAAGATGAATAGTAACAAGAGTGCTGCTTCTTTGGTTTCAGTCTTTGCTCGTGCTCAATATAAGTATAACGACAGATATTTATTAACAGGTACTTTCCGTACTGATGGTTCTTCTCGCTTTGGTAAGGATAACCGTTGGGGTTATTTCCCTTCAGTAGCTGCAGGTTGGATTATGACTGAAGAGGAGTTTATGAAACCTCTGAAAGATGTCGTAAGTTATTTGAAGTTGAGAGCTTCTTATGGTTTGACAGGTTCTCAGAACTTAGGCTATTATGACTATACCAGTTATATGGGTTCTAATATGTTCAATAATCAGCCTGGAACTTATCCATCAACTTTGGGTAATAACACTTTGCAGTGGGAATCTCAGACACAGACGGATATAGGTCTTGACTATGGTTTTTTGGATGACCGTATCCGTGGTTCGTTTGGTTGGTATCGTAAGTATGTTGATAACTTGATAACAAATCGTCCTGTTCCGATTTCTTCAGGTTTCTCCTCTGCTGACCAGAATATAGGTGCCATTAGTAATACTGGTATAGAATTCGATATTACTGCAGATATCATCAAGAATCATGATATGACTTGGGAGGTCAACTTCAATGCAGCTCATAACCGTGGAATCTTGGAGAAATTGAATGGAGTTGCCAAGTACTTGGGTGGTACAGCCTATGCCAACTACAAGATAGAGGAAGGCGGCAAGTTAGGTCGTTTTTATGGATATGTAGATGCAGGTCGTTTGTATGAAAATGGCGAGGAAGTTTGGGCATGTAAACCAATTGATCCTTCTACAGGAAAACCAACCAACTATCGTGTTACTTCATGGACAGAAAATGTAGGTGATGTTTATGTTGTCGATCTTGATGGTGATGGAAAGATTACTGCTGATGGTGACCGTACTTATATAGGTGATGCCATTCCTGATATGTTTGGAGGTTTTGGCACTACTTTGTATTGGAAAGGCTTGATGTGTAATTTGACATTTACCTATTCTATAGGTGGTCAGCGTTATTGGAGTGATGAAGCTTCTACATTTGGCGGTACCAATGCGTATAATACATTGAATATAGTGAAAGATAGCTATACAATGGTTGGCAATAACAATCCAAAGTATCCTGTAGTAACTCACTATGGTATGGGTCAGAATAGTGTATTTACAAACCGCTGGTTGCATGATGCTTCTTATATGCGTCTGAGTGCCTTAAACCTCTCTTACAAGTTCCCTGTGGAATGGTTCCGTAAGTCTGTGGTTAAAGGAATAGAGTTGACATTCCAGGCAACCAACTTGTTTACCATAACGAAGTATCCAGGCATGGATCCTCAGGGTAACTTCAATGCTGGTGCGGGATTGTATGGATATGGTACAGATTATAGTACTTATCCTTCTGCAAAGACATTTAATGTAGGCGTGAAAGTAACGATTAAATAAAGAAACAATGAAGAAAATTAAAATATTCAGTTTGTTGCTGGCTGGAAGTTTGTGCTTTACAGCTTGTGATGACTATCTTACAGAAACTCCAAAGCATTCCTTGACTACAGATAATGCAGTTTTGGATTATTCTGGTGCAAAAAATGCTGTAAACGGCATTTATGGTGTATATGAGACTGGTGGTTCTAATCTGGGAGGATATTTGTATTCTTACCTTCAGTGTATGGCTGGATTTTGGACATATAGCAATGAGATGTATTCTATGAGCTATAAGCAGAGTTCAAGTGCTACTGCCAGTCAATGGTCTCAGTTATATGATATTATTAATACTTGTAATGCTGCCATCAATGGTATAAACAAGTTGGATGATAGTAGTTTTCCTTCTGTAGCTGACAAAAACTCACTCTTAGGCGAGGCTCGTTGTTTTCGTGGCTATTGTAATTTGGAATTATTGTGGCTCTATGGACATTGGTTTGACAAGGCTGATTCTCCATACGGTATCATCTATCGTGACCAGACTTCTGAATTGTCTAACTTGATGGTAGGCAGAAGTACAGTAGGTGAGAGTTATCAATATATTCTTGATGATTTAGAGTTTGCAGAACAGAATGCTCCAGATTATACCACTGCATATCGTATGAATAAACTCTTTGCCAAGGCTATGCATGCAAAGTTGTTGCTGGTTCGTGGATGGGAAGGAGATTATGCTAAAGCTTTGACATTGGTCAACGAATTATTGGCAAACAATTCTGGTTGGCAGATGGAAACCGATTTGGCTAAACTTTACGAAAATGGCTGGAATTCCAAGGAAAACTGTTTCTCACATTATTTGGGTGATAATACGGATTCTTATTATGGTATTTCTGGTTATGAATTTATGTACTCATACGGCTTCTATTATAGCAATAAGTTTACGGATTTGGTTCAGGAATGGCTTGATAATGATGCACGCCATGATGTAACTTTTGGTACTGCTCGTGCTCCAGAAACATGGGATACCAGTACTAAAGACAATATCTTGACCAAGCTTTATCATCGCGGCCGCTATGCAGGAAAGAATGATATGTATGCTACTTATCCTATGCGTTATGCCGAGTTATATTTGATGAAAGCTGAATTGTTGGCTCGAACTAATCCTTCTGATATTCAGGGTGCTTTGGCTCCTCTGAATGAGATGAGAGCCAAATACACCAATCCTGTAATGGAACCTGTCACAGGTATCAGTACACATCAGGAATTGATGGATGCGATTTTCAAGGAATACGTAGTGGCTTTGTTTATGGAGAATGAAACCCCTTGGTTTGCATCTTTACGTTTCGAGCATGATGGAAAACCATGGATTTATACATTAAAGCCAGAAGTCAATTTCAGTGAGAATCAGTATTGCTGGCCTATTCCTGATGATGAGATTCATGCTCATAGCAATGTTATAGAGCAAAATCCTGGACTTGAATAATAAAAATAAGTAATAAGATAAGACAATGAAGAAGATTATATTTAGTATGTTAGTTCTCTTTGGAGGATTGATGGCGTCATGTAGTGATGATATGGATTTGGTCATTCCTCATGCAGATAATATCACTTTTTCGGAATTAGAGATTCCAACTCGTTTCTCTCATGTCATTCCTGACAATGGGTTCTCCGTTGCGGGTATGAATTTCAATACAGTGAAGGCTGGTAAACAATTGGCAGGTGGTTTCTGTTATAGTAATCGTTCTTTGCGCTCTTTCACGTGGGGAGGTGACGAGACAGCTGTTGACTCTATGCGCTATAGTGTTTGGTCAACCAAGCCTAATAATACAGGTACATATTTGGTTTGCCATATCAATGGTGATGATGCTTACTTTACTTTGGACAAGCCAAAGAAGATTGAGTACATTCTTGTATCTAATACAACATGGGATTATCTTGCTATGACTTATGGTGATACATACGGAACAGCGGAAAAGCCTATGCAAAATCCTAATATTCCCAGCAAACCAAAGGGAATTTGGCATACATACGTTGAAGGCGGTGTAAGGAAGTTTGGGGAAAATGACTATTTCATAGTTACAGCTAAGGGTTACCTTGCTGGTAGTGAAACAGGAAGTGTTAGTTTCGACTTGGCTTGCAAGAAAGGACATAACGCAGACCATCCTACTTGGGATTATGTAGTAGCTGATTGGATGAAGATGGATCTTACGGCTTTGGGTACTGTTGATAAGGTTGTATTCTATTTAGATTCCTCTGATAAGGATGAAAATGGTAAAATGCGTACACCTGCTTGGTTCTGTCTTGATGGTTTTCAATTTGCAAAGTAATACAACTAATAATATCAATAAATGATTAGCAAAAGAATATTTAGTATTGCATTGACATGGCTTGCTGCTATGTCAATGCACGCAGGAACTTATACTTTTAAAATTGCTCATCCAGAGGAAGGAGCAAAGTTGAAGTTGACTTGGTGTGCATCCAATGAAATAATGGATGTAGATGTAGTGAATGGTGTAGTTACTGTAAAAAAGGATGGTTTCACTCCACAGTACGTACAGGTACGTTATGGTAAATCTTTCAGTCGTAATTTATATCTGGAGTCTGATAAAGATCTGACTGTAGATTATGATACAGAATCTCGTGTTTTCAATTGTACTGGTGATTTGGCATCTGTCAATAACTATTTGTTGAAAACTCGCTTTGCATTTCTTGGCTTTAATGATTTTGGCAAGGATGAGGCTGCTTTTATCAAGAGTAATGATAGTGTATATGAGGCTAACTTGGCCTTATTGAAAAAGGCGGTTTTACCTGCTAAATTCACTAAGAAAGAACAAGAACATTTGAAATTGCAGTCTTATTCTAAGTTCCCTTTATATAAGTCATATTATCCTTATATTCATAAATTAGAGTCATTTGTGCCTTCTGCTGCCTATTATACCAAGTTGAAGGAATTGGCTGTTATGGATGGTAGTTTGTTTGAATATCCTGAATACGGAGAGTTTATCACGAATTCTATTTTGTGTCAGGTTTTTAAGGGTGGTGATAGAAAACAAGAATTTATGAACTTCATGGATGCTCATGTTGCAGATGCTCAAGTGAAATCTTATGTAACTAATGCTTATCTTTATGGTGTGGTTTCTGGTTCTGGATTGGATGGAAATGATGAAGTGATTGCATACTTCCACAAGAATGTAACAGATGCCAAGAATATAGAGAAGTTTGACAATATGTGCAAGCAATGGGAAGCTTTGAGAGCTGGTAATCCTTCACCTTCTTTTAATTGTCCTGATATCAATGGTAAGATGGTTTCCTTGGAGTCTCTGAAGGGTAAATATGTCTATATTGACGTATGGGCAACCTGGTGTGGCCCTTGTCGTGGTGAACTTCCTTATATGACCAAGTTGGAGGAGGCATACGTTGGTAAGGACATCTACTTCGTCGGTTTGTCCTGCGACCAAAACAAGCAGGCTTGGGAAAAGCGCATCCAAAAGGGTGATATGAAGGGTATTCAGTTACACATGGGCAACAAAGATGAGTTTATGAAAAAATATCTTATCAATGGTATTCCTCGTTTCATCTTGCTTGATCGTGAAGGAAAAATTATCAAGGCTGATGCGCCAAGACCATCAAGCCCAGAGACTTCTAAGCTTATTGATGAATTATTGAAGAAATAAATACAATCTCTCTCTTACAAAACAGTGGTTTTGAAAAATATTATTGGCACGGCTATCTGAGAAGATGGTCGTGCTTTTGGCTTTTATAGAGCTGCGCGAACACTTAATCTTTCTGGCTGCTTACTGGTACACAGTTCTTCTGTTTCCGCTAAAGTGAAGGACTTCCTGTTCGTGAGCGTTTTGACAATCTGCGTATGGATTATATCGACAAGTCTAATCTGATTGGAGACCAACGTTATAGCGACCGTCTGACATACGACGGTACGTGGGAAAATAACTTGTTCAACTTTATCCGTATCGTTATTCCGAAACTGACATGTGATTTACCTCGCCCATTCAGTATGGAGGGTATGGTGCGTAAAGACGATACGCTTCAAGCCAAGGCTGTACGTGAAGCTGTTACCAATATGGTCATCCACGCTGATTTCATGGTGAATGGGGTGCTGAAAGTTGAGAAATATGATGATTGCTTCGTACTGACCAATCCTGGACTTTTGAAACTACCTATTGATCAGATTTATAAAGGTGGAGAATCAAAAGCACGTAATCAGCGTATGCAAAATATGTTCCGTATGATAGGATATGGTGAGAATTTAGGCTCTGGCTTTCCTCTCATTTTAAATGCGTGGAATGAAAAGCATTGGCTCAAGCCAGAATTATTGGAACAGTCAGAATTGTTACAAGTAAAACTGACTTTACGTATTCAGAATGAGCCGATAAATGAGCCGATAAATGAGCCGATAAATGAATCTCTATCCAATCGACAAATTGCTATAATTAAGGCTATTCAAGAATGTCCATTCCTTACAAGGGATGAATTAGCCCAAAAAGTAGGAGTGTCGCTTGCAACTTTAAAAAGGGAAATAACGATTTTACGAAAGAATTGCTATATTGGTCGTGATGGTAGCAATAAAAATGGTCAGTGGATACTTTTAAAAGTTTGAAATATCCATTGCCATTTTATCTTGCAAAACTGCGGTTATAAGTATTTCCACCCCACGATGACTTGCTCCATTTCCTGGCATAGCTTCTGAAACTTCTGGCAGAGAGAGTTCGACCATTTGGTCATGC
>OIZP01001837.1_pt1 | contig 10279 bp, 9 predicted proteins | sample 1588531 | NCBI WGS metagenome assembly OIZP01 (sample SAMN03283283) | human gut metagenome | biome: human-associated habitat; material: feces | host: Homo sapiens | place: Peru | collected 2012 | reverse complement strand
CATTTTGCGCCGTTAATCCTCTGACCCCCGGCCTATGAATTTTGCGGTTTTTCACGCAAAAGGGGCCACCGGTCTCCGTGTGACTTCACCGTAGAGAAGTGCCCCCGGCCCCCAGCGGGGCAAAAAAAGAGCGAATCAACGCATTATCAAATACATCAATTCGCTCGAAATAATACTTATTCGGATGTGTTTCAGTCACTTTTATCCATTCAAACAAGTCCTGTTTATTACACACTTTCGTTGTATTATTCAACTAAACGTGCCACAAAATGCAAAAATATTTTTGAAGCTTCCAAATTTTCATCTCAAATTCATCCAGTTCATTTTTTCACTTATGAAATCTCCAAATATAACAAGTTCCTTTTGTAACAAAACCGAGCTCATTAACTCTTAAGCTTCAGTTCCATCTCGCAAATCAATGATTTCCCATTCATGTTCAAACACTTTTTTAGCTTTTTCGTATGTCTTCGCCTGCATTGCCACGCACAGCAGCTTTTTAGGCCTGCTCATACCAACATAGGCCAGTTTGCGACTATAATCATATAGTGCAGAATTTCCTTGTTTTCCAACACCAAAACAGTGGAGAATTCGGCTTAAATCCGATGCTCCTTTTCTATCAGTCTCAAGATACAGAGTAGCATCGTGTGTTTCACCTTTGACTCCGTGAATGGTGTCAAACACAATCCGACGTCCTCTAATTGGATCAATTAATACGTTTTTTTCAAGCAAATTTGTATAGCTTATAACAGCAGCCTCGTCAAGAAAGTGCTCTGGAAGGTCAGCAAATATATCAGTTGTTTCTGGATTGTTGATTTTCAGTAATTCGTTTATCTTTTTTCTCACCACTTGATTTACTGCTTGTCTATCATTTTTTTGCAAAGTCGACATTTCATACATCCATTGACGATACGGCTCTCTGTATTTATCTTCGAGAACTTTTTTGATTGTTGCTGGAGTATAATCTTTCCCTGATGTGGGATTCCTTATTCCAGTATAGTGAAATACTCGACACAACAGTTTACGCACGATTTGTTCTGTCTTGTATAATTTTCCGTTAGATAAAGATTGAACAATCTCGTCCACCAACGTCCAATAATTATACTCGCTTTTCTTTTTTGCGGTTCCATCAAATTCAGACCAATAGCTGCCAATTTTCAACCCAGACGCATTCTCACTTCTGATTGCACCAATAGCTTTGTATATCCCATTTTTGTCAGAAAGGCCATAGGCCTCCAACGCAGAGATGAATCCAGTGATAACTTTGTCAATTTTCTCAGGAGAAAAAATAAGCAACACTGGTTTAACGCCCGTTTCTCCGACAAGTGTCACGATACCTTTATCATCTCTCTTCAACTTGCAAACCACATCAGCAATTTCTTGACTAAATCTACAAGAAGTCATAAGTGATAAGAAACCCGATTGAGGTACCCAGTCTGGCGTTGTATCTTCTTCCGAATTATAGATTGCTTGATCTGAATCCCCAATCTTAAATACCACACATTTTGTAGAATCAAATATTGAATCTATTGCTTGTCTCTGAATATTATTGCAGTCTTGATACTCATCAATAAACACATACTGAAATCGTGATGAAAAGAAGTCTGTATATTCTGTTGGTAATTTATCAATGGCAATTTGGGCACATGTATAGGCATCTTGATACCGTATTATGCCCTCTTCTTTGAGAATATCTATCAACAGCTTTTTGTACTGTTCAGCAGAAAGTTTTTTAGCACTCGCTAACGGTTTGTGCTGTTTCCCTATACAAAGGTCTCCATCTCCTCGTATGTACAATGCCTGTATATAATCTATTTTTGTATTAAATTGATTTCCAGGCTTGAAGTTTAATTCGATTATATATTTTAATGCAGAATACTTCTTATTACATTCAATTTTGCTCAGCATATGCTGAGCGTAAGTGAAACCATCAACGACCTGCACATTTCGTCCGGAAACATTTCTTAGGTATGGCATAGTCACAAATCTGTCAATGAAGGATTGAATTGTTCCCATATAGTTCGGATAGCCAAGAAGCCTATCCGCATAATCGGAAAGCCGGTTTTTGATCTCATTGACGGCGACATTTGTATGAGAAAGCACACAGATTCCTGCACCGTTTTCGAGCGGCATTCGATCCGCTAACAATTTCAGTTTTGCGAGAAGAACCGTTGTCTTTCCGCTGCCGGGACAGGCTGCTACATCAGTTGAATGCCAACAACGTATAACATTCCTTGCATCTTCCGGAAACTGTGCGCCATGCGGCAAAAGGATTTCTTCTACGGCTTGAATATCTTGGCCGGAAATCTGCCATTCCATCATAGAATCCTCCTATCTACACCGTTTCTCCTGCTGCATATTTGATGGCATTCACAATATAGTTTAAAAATGGATCATTCTCTATTGCAGATTTCAATGCTGCCTCTTTGCTTTCGTCGATTTTGAATCCATACAAGTCGAGATCAAACATCTTTTCTTGCTCCAACCCATCTGGAATTATGGATACTTCCCAACGCAAAAGCGAAGCTAAGCACTGGGCAACAATCGCTTTCAGACTGCTTTTTCCATCGCCATTAAGCATTAAATCATAAATATGGTATGCCCTCTCGGCAGCGGAGAATCCATTCCACGCCTGCGCTTCTGCTTCGGCGTCACGATTTGCTTCATCAATCTTGGCATCAGTCAGCGAAATATGCTCCTGCGCATTCAGAATTTTCTTCCCGTAATGAACCGCCTTATGGAAAACATCCGAAAGGCTGCTCAGGGCGATGCAATACTCCAGCGTCCATCGAGGTGAAGTAAATCCTCGGATAGACCCAGTTGTATACTTACTATTTTTTCTTCTTGCTTCTGTACAGATTGCGTTTCTTTTTCGTTGAATTCCTTATTGTGTGTTACCGGATTGATAATATACTCCGGTTTTACATCACAATCCGTTACTACGGAAACCGGTATCCCAATATCTGCACCGTCTTTTCTCTCCATAATTCTACTATATCGAAGAAAAGCCGTGCTTCCAACATTTACAATAGATATACCGTATTTTTCCAATGGATAGCCTAGAATATCTGCAATGACAGGTATCAAAATATTCTCTGCATCGCCTTCGACCATTATGATGCCCTTAGCAAAAAACAAATTGGCCTTTGTTGAGTCGAGAAAACGCTGGAGAAACAGGTAATCACCCTTTTGTAATCCGGTTCGCCCTTCAGCCAAATCATATCCGGCGCCATTCTTCATTAAAATCAAATTCTTGAGGTTGATTTTTGATGCTAAAATGGGGCTATGAGTGGATATGATAATTTGAACATCATTCTCGTTATACTCGTTCTGGAGATAACTGATTAGTCGAAGCTGTGCTTGCGGATGCAGATGGGCTTCCAATTCTTCGATTAGAGCCAGTTTCAGACCACCATCTGTATCATCCTTAAGGAGCAACAACTCCGCCGCAATAAATAGCAGATTCAATTCCCCAAGTCCGGGGTTGATCTCAGGAGCATTCAATGACAGGGACTCCAGTATAGCTTTAAGCTGAATATCCGAGGTTTTCAATTCTGCATTACTGGCTTGGCCTTTATCACTAAATGACTCTAAATTACTACGGATCGTCTGGAGAATGCGTTTTCCATCCGTATCACCTATAAAATAATCCTCAATGCGTTTGTTCGCATCTCGAAAAATATCGAGAACCGCATGTTCTTTTTTATCTTTGAAAACAGGGTGATTTAGAAGTATTTGCGAGATTCTGGAACCACGTCCGGATCTCATTTCCCGTTCGGCATCACGGAGCGGTTTCAAATAAACAGCTTTCAGCAATTCTCTTGCTTTTCCATCAATCGAAATTCCATCGTCTATATCACCCACACGCAATTCCTGATAAATTTTATGTCCTTCTTTCCATGCGCGATAATGAAGTTCAAGCGTATATTCAATGCCATTCTCCGTTTGGTTGAATGAAAGATATTCGATAAAGTTCTTTGCTTCGTTCTGTGTAAAACCTGAAATCGTACAATCGATCTTGAACTCTGAGCACGCATCTTCACCAACAGGCTTATAAAAATCCTCATCTGACGGCCGGATATACTCATTGCTCTGTGTCGATAAGACTAATTTTAATGCGTCAATTACGGCGGTTTTTCCCGAATCGTTTTCGCCAATCAGCGCGTTTAATCCCTTGTGAAAAGAAATTTGTAATCCAGGCTTGTTGTTCGCCGATTTGAACTGACGAAAGTTATAAATTTTTAATTCTGCTACAATCATACTCTCACTTCCTTTCGACTAAATACTTGCAATGAAGCTATAGCCTGCTAGAGATACACTGCTTATGGAGCACCCGAAGCAATGTGATCTTTTCAAAATTCGTAAAAGCTCCAATCGCCTCATTGACTTTTTCGTCTTCTACTGCTCCCCAATACTGAACTGTCTTTTTTAGAACTGCGTTCATTTTTTCTTCTTGGTGTACATTCTTCATATCTGCTACAATTGTTGGATCATTACAAACTATTTTGTGCACCCCTCTTAAGACAGGGTCCATTTGAGGTGGCGTAAAACATGCTATTGCAGCCATCAACTCATCGTCATCCTTTGCCATCAAATAGAACTCCATCTTTTGTGAAAACTGCATTGCTCTACTTTCTTCAGAAAGTGCTTTCTTGTACCGAGTATATATTTCCTGGGCAGGCGTTCCTTTAAGATATCTGCTCCAGATATTCACAGAATCAGCTTTTTATGCATTTGATTGTCTCCACTTCATTGAATCCCTTATATGCACTCAAAGTCTACTTAAATCCACTTCGTAAGTCAATCCTTCGGAGAGTTGCTCCTGCTTAAAGAAAATTGCCATATACCAGGGAAGATATCAACTTGGCTTCTTCCTGATGGGCACTTTTTCGCAGCGTACCATAATCATCAATCTGAAACAAGTTTTTTCAAAACACTTGCTAATAATCGGTATCTGTGCCCCAATTTTAAACGAGGTGTTTCAGGCTTGACATTTTACTCATTCCAAGAAATTCACTCGGTGGTTTCATCCTCCTTGATTTCTACAGGTGGCAGCTCTATGCCAAAATTACTGTATCTCTCTAATGAGTGCAACCCCGTTTTGATGAACGCCCAAGAGCTACGGTAATCATCACATACGGAGAAAGATGATCCTTTCATGAAAAGAGTAAAACCATCTGGATCATCCCCGTACTTCAAATCAAATTCCTCGGCACACCGAACCTTTTCCCATGCGGAAATATTCGTTTTCCCATGAAGGACATGATCAAGATTCAAGGAAAAATAGTACATACTATATGGAATGCCTGCGATTCTAGGGCAAGCAGAAAGTCGGTCGACATTCTTCTGCTTTCTCTTATTCCGATCCAAAATGCCCACACGGTTTGGTGTTTGAATTTGAGTTTCTGTGTAATGCGGTGGAGCACCATCTGCCATCATATTATCCTCTACAACCGCATTATCCGGAACAAAAACTCCATCCATATCGGTAAGGTGAACGATGCGGCAAATGTCGCTTTTCTTATAGATTTCACCCATAAAGGCTTTGACTTGATCCCATACCGCAGCCACAATTTTATCCGATGACGTAAAATCACGAGTCAACACATCACCGTGAACAACTTGAAATTTCACCGTTGAGGATGAAAAAATACGGTTCAGAACTGTGGAGAGGCTGGTTTCATCTGTTGGGCCCTCTACAATAAAGAGCATGACCTTCTTTTTAGCCATGGGACACCTCCGAGGACGTTTCCTCTTTTATAGAGATATTCTCCATACACTTACCAACAACTCTCATTGCGTGGGCAATTTCAGACACATTGGTTTCCTCATACAGTGCTGCGTCATTATCGCTTCCAAGGATCACTTCACGCAGGTACATAGAACGAAGATTATTCGTGGCTCTCACACTTCTGATGCGTGTATAACGGTCATCATTTTTTGTCGTTGTAAAAACAATAGAATCGCTATCCAATGTTTCCAGCGGATAAAGATTGTGGGAAGTAAAAATCAACTGTCCCTTGCCCGAATTCTGGATAATGCGCAGCAATTCTCCAAGCAGATACTCATAGATACCAGAGTCCAATTCATCAATCGCAAGTGTGATGGATGGATTATTATATGCCGCAATCAGCAAATGCAAGATGGACGTGATTTTCTTAATGCCTTCAGATTCATACTTCAAAGGCAGTCGATGCGTTTCTCCATTCGCACAGAGAAGTTCGCGCGCCAGCTGAATTTTTGTACCCTGATTTCCATCTTCCATCAGCTCAGTGCCAAGTTCTACAAGTGTCAATTTCACACCCGGAATGATTTTGCAGAGAACCATACTGATAGTCGATATAACCTGTTGGACAATCTCCAAGAGATTACTCGGAATCGTCGTTGGTCGGTCAATTGGCAGCGTAAACATACCACCCGCCGTTTCTGTTCTGAAATTGACAGGAATTGCTGCATCTAACGAAATAAGTCCATTATTGCGGTTTAGAATAACAAAGAAAGATGTCTTTGCAAAATATGCGATCTCAAATAATGGTTCAACGTCGTTATCGTTTTTCTGTGCGGCATCGTGGAGCATCTTTAAAAATTCAGGAGAGAACAAAAAGGAACGATGCTCCTTTTGGCACAACAGTTTAGTGACACGAAGTTCATTCACCTTTGCACTCTGTTTTGTACCAAACAGAGAATCCAATTTAACCTGCGGCAGAAACGCGGCGTTCTCCGCCTCATGGGTACACTCAAAAATAGTCTTAATTCGAGAGGTCTTTTCCGGAGCACTGCTGGGCGTAACACACTTGACCGATTCATCAATCGTGTCTCTGCTCAGAATAGCAGAATAGATAAACCGTCGTCTGTATGACACGCTGCCTTTATCCAGTTTGAGAATACTAAACTCAAATTGCAGCTCTGCCTGCTCCTGTCCATAAGAAATGCAGTCAGACAATTCAGTTCCTACTTTCTGACCGCACAGCAGCGTCTTCAAAATCTCCAGCGCATCAATAAACGTAGTCTTACCCGATCCATTCTGACCATAAATTCCAAGAACATCTGCTTTGGGCGCAAAAATATCTTCACCATAATTGCAGGGGAAACGAATTTCTCCGGATTCCACATTTCTGAAATTTCTGATAGCAGCCCGTTGAATCCGAACAATCGGCATTTCGCTCACAGATACCACCTCCGATTTTAGTATACCAACTTCTTCGGAAAATAGCAACACGAATTTTGAAAATCGAATATTAAATTCAATAATCCTGTTTATATTTCAATTTCCGTTCCCCGCATTAGCCACAATCAGCTTTGTCGCGCCGTTTTGGGTCACACTCCATCCATTCTTCCAGCGTCAGCGGCGTGTAATCCGAATACATGCAGAAGCAGTTGATCATTTGGCACGGCACTGGCTGCGCTGTTTCCTGATGGGCACTTTTCCGCATCGTGGCTCTGGTCTCTGCGCAGAACCGATCCACCAGTTCCTGATCTTCCGACTTGTGGATATGCCCATGCAGCATGTAGGTCAGCGGTATTCCATCTGCCCCACGCCGAAACTGGCCGTTATAGCAGAATACCGGATAGTGCATCAGCACGATTTTTCGCTTATTGTCATGGATTTCCGCATAATCCTTGACCCACTCAAACCGGGATACGTCAAAATTCTTGTCCCTTAAATACCTCTCATCGTGATTTCCACGAATCAAGCAGAGCCGTCCCTTCAGCCGACACAGTATTTCGTTGGTTTCCTTTCCGTTGCCAAGAGACAGGTCGCCAAGAATCACCACTTCATCCCGTGCGTGTACTTTTTTGTTCCACTTTTCTATCATTACCTCATTCATCTGCTCCACAGATTCAAAATCACGGTTATCCATTTCTGTGAGCAGATTTTTATGATAAAAGTGGCAGTCTGCTATGTAGTATCTCATGCCTGCCTCCAACTATTATAACAGCCCTTGTTTCGTCATAAGCGAAATTTCCGTTTTACGATTTCGTTTTCATTTCGTTTGAAACGAAATTTTCTAAAAGTTTATTATACGGAGAAAGGCGCACCGTCCGGTACGCCGCATCTCCTGGCTTTTACGCAGCGTTCCCCTGCACTCGTGCGGGTTTTAGGTCTCCGCACCGACCATATGCAGCAGCTCACATGCCGCCAAGAACCTGCTGGAACACACGATAATTCGTGTCATACTGCGCCCCACAGTACACAGCGAACTCAATAGTTTCAAAGTTCTGCCGATATTCCTGCACCACATTCTTCATGGCCTGCGCCACCACAGCTGGCGGATTACGGAATGCACCGCAGCCAAATGCGCCGAGAATTACGACTTCATTTCCTTTTGCCCTTGCAATTTCCAGCACTCTGCGCATCCTTTTTTCATGCAAGGCTTGCAGGTCTTCCCTGCTGATATGTGCGGCGGCATCACCGTCCCCAGAGTTCATTTCGTTGCTGGGGCGTTCCCGCAAGTTAGGTGCTGCGCAGGTCAGAACATTTACCGAATACCACGTTTCTTCCGGCAACAGTTGTGGATAATCCGTGTCTGATTTAAAGACCATCACGCCCGGCGTATAAATGCAGTCATCGTTATGCAACGGGTCACGGGCACGCCGATGGGGTGCGTAAAATTTCTCCCATGCACGCTCTGCTTTCAGGTTTGGATAGAGCGTAGAACAACGGCAGATTGCTTCTTCCTGCGCAGACGAGCCTTTAATCACACCGCCGCCCGGATTCGTCGCCGATGCAAAATTCAACACACAGACTTTCTTTCCTGCATATGCGTAGGGTGCCGCTGCCTCCAGAGTACGCTTGGAGCTTACTACGACTTGCGCTGGCTTCTGATAAATCCGATGCTCTGGGCCATACCAGTGCCGTCCCGTGCCCGTGAAACACTCTTGTGCAGCACTGGAATTCTTGATTGCAGAGATCAGCCGTTCGTTGCTGCTGTACAACCGCTGCGTATCTTCAAAAATCTCAACATTATCCTGCCGTCCCATTTTCACACCTCCTTACGTTCAGTTTCACCCTTCAGCCACTGCGCCGCAGCTTCCGGATCTCGTATCACCCACAAGTAAAATTGCCGCACCAAATCTTCTACCTTTATTGTATAGCTTTTGCAGATTTCTTCAAGTACCATCTTATCTTTTTCTGGCATAGAAATCACATAGAGCCATTCATTATGTTCTTCATCAAATGCGCAGCGCACATCATATGCTACATCAGGATTCTCCGATACAAGATTGACGCACTGGGCACCATCTTTCATGGAAATACGAATTTCCGTGATTGGCTGTCCATTGACAAGAACCGGTGTTTCTTTCCGGTTACTCAGACCACTCGTTGCCTGAATCAGCTGTTCCAATTTCATTGTTTCCATGTGATTTCTCCCGTTACTTTTACAATCCATCATAGTTTATCGGATTAAAAGGACAGTCCATGCATCGGCACTCCAGCTCACCATCTTCATCCGGATAATAGTTATCCCCGTTTACATCACATTCATCGCACCGTTCAAAGTCATCCTGTAGGTTTTCCTCATCTTTTGACGGAAATTCGTCAAAATCGTTGTACATAAATTGAATTTCATCAATTTTCTTAGCAGTGTGGTAATGCCCGCAATACCACCTGTCATAGTATAGCTGCTCCTCGATGCTGTCCAACCATTGCTCGGTCGACTTATCCACGGTGCTTTGGTTGATCATCGGCAAAAACACTTCTGTCGGCTCGTATTTTAATGGTGCTGTATGGGTCAGAACCACATCAACTTCCTAGTCCATTCCCTCCAGCTTTTCTTCCACCTGACGTTTAATTTCATCAGATGGCTGCTCGTCCGGCCACCATGCAAGGCCGTGCAGCAGACGATAATTCTTGTCTACGCTGTATGCGCCACCAACCACAAAAGTGAGCAGTCCGTTCAACTCATACAGTTCTGCGTCTTTGGCAAACAGGATATGGGGATAGTCGTCTTCCATGTAAACTTTGCCGCCGTTCCAGTCTACTTCATGGTATGTCGGAATCGTCTGCGGCCGCATTTCATGATTGCCATGGATCGCAAAAATCGTAATGGGCAGCGATTCCAGATACTTTTTCTTCCGCTTGTCCTGTTCGGAGCCATAATAGTTGATGCCTGCATCACCCAGAATGATCAGAACATCCTCTTTACTGGTTTGCATCTTTTTACAGAACCGCGCTATACTTCGGAAATCTCCGTGGGGATTCCCTGTGATATAAATCATGTGATCACCGCCTTGCAATTTTGTATTTTTACCTATATAATAGTGGGGACAGGACTCCCCA
>OIZP01001836.1_pt1 | contig 10285 bp, 9 predicted proteins | sample 1588531 | NCBI WGS metagenome assembly OIZP01 (sample SAMN03283283) | human gut metagenome | biome: human-associated habitat; material: feces | host: Homo sapiens | place: Peru | collected 2012 | reverse complement strand
CCGAGATATAATAGCAGAAGGTATCCAGCGGATAGTCGTCTTCCTCCTTCATCTTCTTGCGGTAAAGGACATCCTGGTGCATCAGTCTCTCAGCCTCCTCAAGGGTAGTGGCAAAGGCTTGCGGACAATAAGTGCTCACCTTATATTTCGGATAATGCGAACGCTTCTTCTCCTCCAGCTCTTCCGTTTCTATTACTTCGAGCTTGAAGATGGAAGGGATGTCACGATGCTGAGGGTGCTCAGCCAATTGCTTGAATTCCTCGTATGTCATGGGATAGTTATTTTAAGAATTGGTGTGTCTTCTTGTATTTTGTACCATCACAGTTGGTGATGTTGATTTCCAAGACCAATCCTTCCAGCTGAAAGTCTGTCGGAATGTTGATAGCACGTCTTTCAATATCCATTTCGTTGAAGTTGATGCCGTCCCTTTTGCAGAGCACGATATCCAGATAGTCTGGCATATCAGGTATAGCTCCTGGCTCTGACATTTGAGGTCTAAACTCCCCAAACGCCTCCTTCGCATACTCGAATATTCCCCGAGTATATTTTTCGATATCCACCCCTACATATCTAGTATAGGTGTATTTGATAATGCACAAAGACTTTTTATTTGCCATATTATTCTTTCTTTTTGGTTATACCTTTCTAATATAGTAATATTGAGGGAAAATTTCAAAAAAAGTGCTGGTATTTCAAAAAACACCAGCACTTTCATTCTGATCTTTATTCTGAACAACGATTTATATATCAATTGTCATGATTAATAGGCTGGGACAATTTTGAGACGCTTGAATAAAGTATTGCTTTGTTTTTTTATGTGTTCGAGGAAATTTTTAAAGTCACCTTTGCGCCACATTTTTGCAATCATAGCTTTACCTGCTGTCTTGTTGTTTTTATATAACGTACCATAGCCAGGGCCATAAGGCGCGTCTTGCTTTATTGGATACAAGTCCCAACAACTTTTGGTGATTTCTATTTCAAAACCTGATTCTGTTTTTGCCTTTTTATCATCTTCAGATAAGCATATCACGCTATCGTATTGTTTCTTCTTTTTATTGTGGGCATAATAGGAATTGATTTTTGTAGGGAATGCTGCTCTAACCTCATCAATGCTTTTTGGTGACGAAAGTTCCATCCATTTCATGAAGAAAACAGCAACAGTTCTGCCTTTGGACAGAGGTTTTTCAAAACCATCTATAGTAGTCAAATTACCGTCACCGTTTTTGTCCCAAAGAACTCGATATTTGGAATTGTCTCGACGATTCTGCTTGAACACTTTCATCAGTTCACCCTCGTGACCTTCAACAATCTGGCTTTTGCACACATACAAGATAGTGGTAAACAGATTGATGTTGTTATCCCAAAAGTTCTGTAGCAGTTCTACATACTCACTATTCACATTTATGTCATTCATAAGTTTTCTGGTCGCCTCACCTCCAGCCACAAACAATGCGGCATCATATAGCTCTTTGTATCTGCAATACAAATCAGTTAGATTTTTTCGATGAGTCGAAGATATTGCCAGAATAGAGTTTGACAACTTGTTAGGGTCGATTTCTTTATCATCAGTCCATTGTGTCGCTGGCACACTCAGATTCTCAATGTAGGCATTAATCAAGTCGCTATACTCAGACGACATTGGGTATGCAGTCAATGGCTCTATCACATTATCAAGCAGAGTTTGATATGTAAGATGTACAAATTGTTCACAACTGCATGTTTTTGTATCGTCGGGGGTCAGATATATTTCGATGGCATGGGCTCTTTTCTCTTTAGCCAGATATTGGGCGACCGCATCGTGATATTTCTTTGTTTGGTTTTGCCCCTCATTTGAGTATATCTTGTTTTCAATCACCAATGGCATCATCATTTTATTGCCATCACAATCAGTCAGCCACAGTTTCATCCATATATCCAACCGGTCCTTACCCCTGCTTTCTGCTATCTGATTAAGAGATCTTTCTGTAGTACAATCTTCTACTTCCAGTTGATAATTTCCGCTTATCATCAACATTGCAAGGTCTGGTTGCAGAGCTTCATTATGTAATGCATACAGAGCCAGTAGCTTTTTCAAAGGAATAAGACCCAAACCATGTTCTGAGTCAGGATTGAAAAGCCAACACAAGAAAGCACTATGTCTGTTCTCATTACGCTCAATTTTCAGTATGCTGAATATATTTTGTTTGTTATAGGATGTCGAAAGATTCTGATATATAGAATCATTTTGCATATCTATAATTTTCTTTTTCAAATCTAGGCTGCTCATTGTAAAAACGTTGTTAGAAATCAAATATTCATTTTTATTCTGCTATTTTGAGCCATTTTTGATAGAATTCATCATCATCGACATTCAATTCCAATCCCTTTGCTTCGTTTGTTATGAATGTTATTTGTTGAGCATAGTCTTTGCTTGATGATTCTACAAGAAGAGAAGTGAGTGTGATTTCTTTTACCGTTCCAGGCTCTGACCTAAGAAATTCAACAAACTCCATTGTTAAATCGTTATTGCTATTAATGCCCCATGGATCCTTACCAATATACCACTCTGATGAATTTTTTATATTTTTATCGCCATTTGCATCAACAAGAGTGAATGTTGGAAAGTTTCCGCTATCCTTTGCTTTTTCCTCATCAATAATCTCAACTTTCTTATTAAGCTTAAGTTTTATTTTCATCTCTCCCTTGTATTGTGTCATCTGTGGTAGCTCGTCTTTCACAGTCCATGTGATTGTGTAGTCGCCAGGAACTATAGAGAATACAGTTCCCATTAATCGGTCTCCCTCAAAACTTTTACCAAAATTATCTTTAACTGCTGCAAATTCATCCAGTTTGATGGTCTGACTACCATCCTTTGAGCAACTTGCAAGACCTAAAATGGCTAAACACACAATGATTAATGATTTAATTTTCATACTTTTAAAATTTAAGAATTATAAAATATATTATAAAAACACAATTATCTTGGCTCTTGGTTTACACTTCCATCAGCGTTAAGATAACCTATTTTGCTACCATTTGTTACCTTAAACTTATTGTCTTGAAGAGAATAAATATAGGTATAGCAACAAGGAGTTACTTCCTGAAGAGTGTTTGCATTAAGGAAACCATACAACTTGTTGTTAGACACCTTTATCATTCCATCCTTCGGCTCCTCTATTGTATCGTATTTCGGTTCAACGACAATAGTACCCTTCAGATTAAGAAATCCCATCTTACCATCTTTGACAATTTTTATGAGACCTAAATTGTTCTTGTTACCTATTTCATCGAATTTTGGCTTTTGAATTATCTTGCCCGACTTGTCGGCAAGACCATATAGATTATTGAGCTTCAACTTATAAAAACCTGCATTAAGATTATATACCATATCATAATGCGTTTCGAGTTGAGCCTTAACATCACCGTTAGCATCAATAACAATAGAAGGATCGTCTGAAGGAACATCTTCAGTACTTACTTCAATGTCATCAATATGTTCGTTATTTATTTGGTTATACGCTGCCTCAGAAGCAAGTTTAGCCATGCTCTTACCTGTCATTATTTTGAAATATGCGGTTGCGCACGCTCCACCTAATAGGATAATGACAATGATAGCCACTATATAGGTTCTTCTTTTACTCTTGCGTTTAGCATCATCAACCACCTGTTGATGGCGCTTTTCCTTGAGAGTGTCAGCTTCGGCACGTTTAGTCTCTGCATTTGCCATTGCAGTAAGTGCATTGCTGGAAGCTATTTCTGCAACCTTAGCGTCACTAATAGCTTTGTGCTTAGCCTCCTCAACTCGTGTTTGCCTATCAGCTTCACGTTCCGCCTGTCGCTTAGCCTCTGCCTGCTTTTCTGCAAGAGTTGGCCCATTTGAACATTTTTCAACGAAGGCCAAGACTTCTTCGCCGTCAGCTCCCAATTCTACAATCTTGTTCTCAATAGCATTCATGATGATCTCTGATGGTTCCACACCAGAGCAATGCTGTTCAATAAAATCTTTAAGTTCTTGCTGTATCATAGTTGTTTGAATATATTTTATATTTCGACAATATCAACTTTTGCTCCGTTAGATGTCAATTTCTCATAGAGTTCTGAATATTCGTCACGGCTTGCATTCTTAAGTATTTCTATTGGGGTACAATCCATAAGAACTTTAACTTCTGAAAGTGATATCCCAAGACTTGACTTAAGTATCATGGATATTTTGAATGAATTGTTCCCTACAGACACCATGCGCAGAGTGTAACGTTTATTTGCTTCAGCCTTCTCACGTTCTATTTTGGCTTGCTCGTCCTCAAACTGAAGTAGGTTTTCGATATAGAAAGCGCAATTTTCTGTTGTTGCACCAAACTCTTCAGCCATTGTAGGCTCTAATAGTAGATAGAGTGACTTTGCGAATGGTTCAAGATATTCATGATAGTTTCCTGCAAGGCTTTCTATAAGTTTTAAAGCCGTTTCATTACCGAACTCACGCATTGCGCCAACTGTAGATAGTAATACCGTATTTTCAGGTGAATAGGCTGAATTTAGCGACAATCTATTCAACACATCCTCTGCTCTCTTGAAATCGTTTTTCTTTGTGTACGCAATGTACGACCAAAAAACCATCCAATAGTCATCGCTTGTTGTAGACTCGTATTCTGAGATAAGTTTATCTGGATCTAACGCAGCAACAGAGAGGTAGTAAATAAATTGTGTGTGCTCTTCATTAGTGCTATTGGCAATACCTTCAAGACGTGATAATTGTCTGCCCAGTCGTTCGGTGTCATTGTCATCAATCATTTTGGTTATCTGCTTCATAATTACCAACTGTGTTGGATTAAGATCAGATTTGTTCATATTTATGATGTTGTTTTTAGCAGACTCTATGAGCCGTTTTGCAGAAATAGCATCAAGACCTATGCGCAACCGTTCATTCTCCAATAACATCATTTCCTCTTGAGAGATAACCCCATCTGCCAAAGTTTGGTTTACTATTTTCATAAACTCAACTTTGCGTTCTTGGAGCAATTCCATCTCTGTCTTTTGGGCTGCGATGTTTGTTATAGTGGTTGTGTTATTAGTTATATTGTGCACACTATTGTCAACGTTTGTTACATCGTGTGAGTCATGAAGGTTTATATCACCACTGATTGCATTAGCATCACCAAGGTTAATTGACATTCCACCTTCTAATGCTGGTTTCTCTATGAGTTTTGAACCGCATTCGGGGCAGAACTTACCTTCAAATTCTTGTTTACAATTAGGACAATACATTGCTTTGTTATTTATTTAGATTTATATACTTTTTTTATTCTTCCAAGTTCGTCCACCTCAGCCCAAGTTCTTTGGGTAAATGCGCACGAGTCATCTTTGTATGCATACATATATCCTTTTTCTACGTTTCCGAATTCATTAGATATAGTGTAGGAGTCTACATGGTGCAAATGACGAGGTTCAAGTCCAAGTTGAGCGTATAGAGTCTGTTTTATAGACTCATGCATGGCGTAGAGGTTTGCATCCACAGCATCTCTAATTTCGGATAGTAAACCCTTGGGACCGTTTTTATCAATCATACGCCTTTGACGCTTTATACGCAAAGGTTTGTTTGTAGCCTTGTTTTGTGGCAGTTTTGGTATTACGTTCATTTCCTCCGCCTTGCGGATCACCTCGTTGTTGCGACATAGTTGAATCATCGGGTTGCCGTAGAGCGAGAACATCATAATGGTAGCCAATGAGAAACTATCGTTTTCCATATGGCGGAATGTATTGAAGTATTTTATCTTCGCTTTCATTAAAGCCTCGCCTGCAGGTAATCCACGGTATTGTTCCATGCAGTAGATAGGCATGAATTGCTCTGAGCCGCTACCTTCTCCCACCTCTATCCCCTCTGGCACATCAAGTGTAGTCATAGGTACCGGAATAAGCGAACCGGTATAGAGCAGGTACTCACGCTCGTATAAGGCGGTAAGCACCATTGATTCTTCACGTGCGTAGCCATAATAGCGAGCACCATAGCATGCCACAGTATTTAATACGCGTGCAGCTGAACTGCGTAGCATATTAATGGTAAAAGCTTCTCCGTTATCGCTATAGAATCCTGATGCGTCTTTTGACTCGGATCCATGTAGATTGAAGAGTAACATGGCTGCATTGCGCTGAGATTTGTCAATAGCATCTGTCGCCTCTTCGTTGTCGGGCGCTACGGGAGGTGCTACGTATATTCCGTTGTCGTTTATTTCTGAGTCGTAGGCATTGTTGATTAGAGGTAGGTGGTGTGACATAGTATGACTTGCAGGGAGCCATGAAGCATTAGCTGTCATCATTACCCAATCGCATCTTATGCCACTTTTGTAGTAATCTTCGCAACGTTTGAAATATCCGACAATATCCCTTTGAAAGTCGGTGTTCATATTACCCTCCTCAAGTGGTAGACGTGCTACGGTATTGCGTACATCGCACTCGCTGATGGAACGATTACCTCCATCCCACAAATCGCTAAAGAAATTGCCTGAAAAGCTGTAGCACATATCGCACGGAATGCGTCCGTTATCGCTTGAGCCCAATGGGTCTTCTATTTCCGGAATTGGTATGACATCATTGCCTCCCACGATGAGTAGGTGGGTCTTTATTCCATAGCGTAGACTGCTTTCTCTCTCTATAAAATCAGAGATAACTTGATTATAGTCGAGCCATATAGGATTGGTGCCAAGAGTTTTAGTAAAGTCGCAGACATTGAGCAAGTGCCATATGATATTGTAGTCTTTACTTCTATTGACAATTTCAAGCATTTCGGCTAGGATTAGCTCTTCGTCAACTCCATATTTCATGGCCAAACGTGCAGAGTCAATCATGAGGATGCCGTATAACTTATCTGTTTCTGGTTGCTGGGGCGTTACATCAAAATGTGTGCCGCATTGAGGACAGAAGCGTGTTCCTTCCTCAATACGTGTTCCACATTCCGGACAGAACGAAAAGACACCAGTTTGCAGCCTGTACTGTGAAGCAGTAGGCTGTGTTTCCAAGTTATTGTTGGTGTCTAACAGACCATTCATTTCTGCCCTTTGACGCTCTAGGTTGGTGTTTAGCTCATTGAGCATATCGTCTATATCCATATCTTATAGGATATTATGTTGTAATTTAATTATACCATTTTTTGTCCACACTCGCTACAGAACATTTCGCCTTCTGGTACTGTGGCACCGCAACTTGGACATACTCTGTGCTGATGAGCACCTCCATTATAGGCATTGATGTTTCCTGCCGCAGCTGTACTTACTTGACCGATGTTGTTGAGTGAAGCATCCATAGTTTGGTCCATGCGGTTTTGCTGGTGCATCATATTGTCTCGATACTCTTGCTTCATCTGTACTTGATCATCGTATCTTTGCTGCTGTAAGGCCTGTTGCTGCTGGAATATCTGTTGTTGGGCATTCATCTGTTGTTGACTCACGCCCATCATGCCTTGCTGCATCATTTGTGCCATCTGCATCATCATTTGCTGATTTTGTGCATTTTGTGCATTCTGCTGCTGCATCATCTTTTCGTATAGACTTTTTTGCTCGGCTTGCTGTTGTGCACGTAGCTCATTCTCCTTCTCGCTGCTGTAACTCTGAGCCATTGCCACTTGTGCATCACCTGATAGATGAGATAGCTGAGCGGCGCGTATCTGCTCTGCCGACATATTGGCAAAGTTGTTGTCGCGGTTCATCTGCTCATTGTGTTGCATTGAGGCAAGGCTTTCTGCCGAGCGATTTTTCTCCTGTAGTTCCGACAGTTCTGCTTCCTTCATGGCACGCATATTTGCTTGTGCTATGTTTGCTTTACGCTCCAGAATGTCCATATCATCAAACTTGTTTTGACGAGCAAAGGCGTGTTCACGTTCCTCTTGTTGCTGTCGCATCTGCTGCTCAAATAAAGCTTGTTGATTGTCTGCTTGCTGCTCACGCTGTTGTTTCTGCCAGTTGTAGTCATCTTGATGCTTATTCTGCTCGAAGGCATAACTGTCTTCTTGCTGACGGCGAGAGAAGGCGCGATTCCAATCGAACTCGTTGCGCTCATTGTCGTAGGCATCCATCAGTCGCTTGGTGTCTAGCTGTACAGCTGCGAGCTTACCCTGATGTTGGGCTTGCCTTAGGGCATTTGCCATGTCGTGCTCCATCTTGCTGTCAGAGAGCTCGAAGTTGGCAATCTGTTGTGTCATGGCAGCTTTTTGGCTTGCCTGTATGCGTAAGATTTGAGTAACGTTTTCACGGTTTATTACGTTCTGCTCAAGGGAATTCTGTAATGCAGCAATCTCATCATCTTTGAGAATGTGATTTTTTTTCATGTCTTGAAGAGCCTCATACTCTTCTTCCTTGGTCTTTGCCTCGCGCAGACGCTTCTGACTCTCCAATTGCATCACGAACTTTTCCATCTCATGCTCGTTCAACAATCGGTCTTTGTTGATTGACTGAAGTGCCTGGCGTAACTGCTCTACATTCTGTGTATGATTGATGGCTTGTGAGTTTTGCTCTTGCTCAAGTCGGTTGCGGAACTCGCCGGTACGTTGTAGGTAGTTTAACTCGCGCTCGCTGGCATAAAGTTCGCGTTCTACTGAACGGAAACGCTCGAAATCAGAACTATGGTCGGTGAGGTCGAGCACGCGTACTATGCGGATGCCTACTAAACGTTCTTCAAGTGTGGACTGTAGTTTGTCCTTGAGATTCTTAACGAAAGGCTCTGGCAATCCTTCAGGACCATACTCGAAGTTGCGTAGCGCCTGGGTGAGGGTAGCCTTAACAGTAGGCATAAGCATCTTTTGGAAGTCTAAGGCAGAGATTGATTTTCTGTCGGCAAGGTAGTTTTTTACAAACTCTTGCATGTTGCTTATTTCCAGTTGCATGCTAACAGCTATGCTGATATCCATTAACTTTGTTGGAATGGTCATTGGAGCAAAATCGATGCTACCATCTGCTGTTTCCTGCGAGTTGAAAATGAGGTTTATAAGTCGGTTGCATACAATATATACACGACATATTTTTGGCGAAGAAATGCTGTTGAGTCGCTGTCGAGTACGTTCGATGCGCTGTTGATGCTGTTGTGCTGTGTCCTCTTTTTTCTTGCCAAAGAGAAAGTTCATTACACCATGTCCGAAAGCTGCTATTTCGCCAAACACGCCTCGCGCAGCAAATGTGTTTGCCTCTTCCTCGTCCTTTTTACGCTGTTCTGCTTCAAGGGCGCGACGCTCTTTCTCTTGATTCTTGGCTTCTTCTTCGAGTTCACGCTGACGAATGTCAAGCATACGCTCTGCTTCGGTCTTGGCAGGGAAAGTGTATATGCCTGCTTGTATTGTGCTGATGAATACTCCGTCTATAAATACCATGGCGGTACAGCCTTCTTGCACAATAACGCCTTTCAATCCATTGGCATTAGCAAATTCTGCCTCTGTGACAAGTCGACCAACTTCTCCCTTTTTAATATCCCAAATCGCACGACCGCTCACAAGGTTAACTCCTTCTACAGAAGTGTTATCAACCACAAGTTGCCGTGATTGTTGAACTTGGTTAGAAGTGGAAAGTGGTTGAGAGTTGTCACTTTGAGGCTTGTTTACTTCCAACCCCATAGCTTGTGCCTGTTGGCGCAATTGGGCTTCCTGTTCACGGCGCATTTGACGGTCGACGCCTTGCGAGCCTTGACGTAGGAAAGTACCTAAATTGCTAACGTTGTCGATAAAGCCTTTATTATCAGAGATATTTTCCGATTTTGCAACTGCTGGCTGAGCAGAAACCTTTGTTCCACATTTTGTGCAGAACTTTTGGCCTGAGGTTAATGGGGCTCCACAATTCTGACATACATCTGTTGTATGAGTTCGTGTAGATTCTACTTTATTTAACAGCTGACCGCACTTAGTGCAGAATTTCTGACCAGGATTGACTGGTGCGCCACATTTAGGACATTGTTCCATATGTAATTATTTTTAAGTTTTTATAATACCCGATAGGTTGTGTATATTATAGTTGTTGGTTTGCACTATGCATAGTGGTTCTTGTTTTTAAGATTAAGAGAACTGATTAAAATATCAGCGCTAAAGATATACTGATTACCAGAATTACCCAGAAGAATTTGACGAAGCATCCTATACATCCCACGATGCCTTCACCTAATAGTTCTCCGAGAAATCCCAATAGCTGTATTCCCCAGCCAATAATGCCGAGGAGTACAAATGCTCCGATTCCTATCAATATGATTAATAGTATTGTCATATTGTCTTTAAGTCAATTTTCTTTTATTGCTGTCCGCTAAAACTCAAAAGAGCATAGAAATCCTATCCGCAATGCCC
>OIZP01001832.1_pt1 | contig 10322 bp, 9 predicted proteins | sample 1588531 | NCBI WGS metagenome assembly OIZP01 (sample SAMN03283283) | human gut metagenome | biome: human-associated habitat; material: feces | host: Homo sapiens | place: Peru | collected 2012 | reverse complement strand
TGCCCTTCAGGCAATTAAAATCTTTTTTTAAGATTTTAATTGGAGTTCAGTATGACAGAATGAAGGAATCAAATTTCCTGATCCTGTTTGTGGGATGTGCGCTGCTGCGCCTGTTCAAAATTCTTGCGGGCAGAGTCCACATAGAATTTAATTTTCCAAAGCTGCTGAGAATCCTCCCGGATGGATTTGAACTGGGCATAGGTTCCCCGATACACGGTATCCATCTGATAAAAGTGTTATGGCAACTGCGCCAGAAGCGCGTCCGGCATTACGCCGGAGAAGCCTGGGATGGTCAGCTCTGCCGACGGGAGCAGTCGGGCCGTTCCGATGCCGATGGCTTTCATTCCGCCCCGGTGGGCGGCCTCGATACCTGCGGCTGAGTCCTCGAAAACCAGGCACTGCTCAGGTGGGAGTCCCAGAGCCTCCGCTCCTTTGAGGAACACCTCCGGGTTGGGCTTGCCGTTTACAATTTTCCAGCCGTCGATTACGGCGTCAAAAAACGCCGTAATTTCCAGCTTTTTCAGGACAAACTCCGCATTTTTGCTGACACTGCCAAGCGCTATCCGGTATCCCTCGGCCCGGGCAGCGCGTAAGAATTCCAACACGCCCGGCAGCAGCGCCGCCGGGGTTAAAGTGCCGATCATCTCCCGGTAGCGGTCATTTTTCCGGGTGCACAGCCTCTCTTTTTCGGATTCCGAAAGGGAGCGGTTTCCCTTTTTCAGCAGAATTTCCAGGCACTGTGCCCGGCTGATGCCCAGAAAGGCCTCCTGGTCTGCCGGAGTGAAGGAAATTCCCAATTCTTCGGCAAGCTCCTGCCACGCCCGGGCGTGGAGGAGGTTCGTGTTCACCAGGACTCCGTCCAGATCGAATAACAGTCCCCGGATCATAGCAGCTTCAGGGTGCCGGAGGTGATGCGCCGACCGCTTGACCGGTCAAAGAGCATCACGCTGCTGCCGGTGATATCCAGCAGGTGTTTGCTTCCGATGGTAAACAGGGTGCTGCCGAAGACCACGCCGGTGAGCAAATACTCTCCGATGCGCACCTTGACGGTGGATTCCATGCCGGTGGGCATGGCACCGTAAATCTCGCACTCCACATTTCCACCGCCGGTGATGGACAGGAACTCCGGGCGGATGCCCAGCACCAGATCCTCGTTGGTGAGCACCGGCTCCTCGTGGATGCCGTCGTCCTCGTCGTTGACTCTGGCGATGTGGTAGCGGAAGGTCTCGTCCTTGTTGCTCTTTTCCACGTAGCCGCTCTCTCCCGCACGGGCCTTCAGAGCCTGCGCCTGGGCTTCCAGCTCCTCGTCCCGCCGGTGGAACCACTGGGGCAGCTGCAATGGCTGCTCGGGGGTGAAAACTGCCTTGTGTCCGTCCAGCAGCGTCAGCTCAATGCTGCCCTCAGGCCCCTGCCAGCCCTTGGCCTCCACAAAGTTGATGGAGGGGTTGCCCACGAAGTCTGCCGCAAAAAGATTGGCAGGGTGATTGTAAACTTCCAGCGGCGCGGCATACTGCTGAAGGACACCGTTGGTCATCAGGCAGATCTGCGTTGCCAGCGTCATGGCCTCCATTTGGTCGTGGGTGACGTATACGAAGGTGGAGCCGGTCTCCACATGGAGCCGCTGCAATTCATAGCGCATTTCCAGACGCAGTTTGGCATCCAGATTGGAAAGCGGCTCGTCCATGAACAGCACGCTGGGCTCGGGAGCCAGCGTCCGGGCGATGGCCACACGCTGCTGCTGACCGCCGGACAGCTCCGCGGGATAGCGGTCCATGAACATACTGATTTTGACGATGCGGGACACCCGGCGCACGGACAGGTCGACCTCTTCTTTGGTCAGCTTGCGCACAGCAGTTTCCACCTTGCCGTCCTTGAGAAGCTCAAAGTTCTCGTTGAAGGGTTGAGCCTTTCGAGCGGCCTCCACCTTTTCTTCCAGAGCCTTTACCTCGGCGGACACGTCCTTACCCTGCTCCAAATGATAGTCGAACAGCTTTTGGGCAGTGTACTGGGAGATGGTGTAGGTATCGATCAGCTTGATGATGGCCTTCTTTTCGTCCAGCTTGCCGCTTTTATCCCGGCATTCCTCAAGCGTCTTTACCACATCCTGAGGATTTTTGAGGATCTGTGCCAGACGGGCGGCGTTTTTCGCCTCAAAGCTGATCTTCGGCATTTCCTCCTTGATGTTTGACAGGCCGAAGGAAATATTCTGGTAGACGGTCATGTTGGGCCACAGGGCATAGTTCTGGAAGAGGAAGCCCACCTTCCGCTTGTTGGCGGGGATGTTGATGCCCAGCTCACTGTCGAATACCACCGTGTCGCCGATGGTGATGCGTCCGCTAGTGGGGGTCTCCAGTCCCGCGATCATCCGCAGGGTGGTGGTCTTGCCGCAGCCGGAGGGGCCCAGCAGGGTGACAAACGCGTTATTTTCAATGACCAGATTCAGGTCGTCCACACCATAGAACTTGCCCCAGCGCTTGGTGATATGCTCTAATCTGATTTCAGGCATGATTTAACCTCCGATTCCTTTATCCAGGCTTGCGCCGGTGACTTTGTTGACAAGGGTGTTGCACACCAGAATGGTGATGATGAGGATCAGGTTGATGCCGCTGGAGAAGGCATACAGGCCCATTTCATCGAAGTAATCCAGCGTGGTGGACAGGATGAAGCCCTGTACGCACAGCAGCATGAACAGGCTCAGCTCCCGCAGGCAGGTCATGAAGGGCAGCAGGTAGCCGCTGATGATGGAGGATTTCTGGATGGGGATGATGATGCGGGTCATGCGCTTGATCCATGGGATGTCCTGAATGATGGCGGCTTCCTCGATCTCGCCGGACAGCTGCAGCATGGAGTTCAGGGAACTGCGGCTGGCGAAGGGAATGTACTTGATGGTGCCCACGATGATCAGCAGGGTGTAGGTGTTAAACAGGTTCAGCTTCTCCGTGGAGAACAGAATGAAGAAGGCCGCGCCGACTGCCAGCGAGGGCATCAGGTAGGGCAGGAAGGCCATTGAGTTGACATAATTCGCCCATTTACTTCGCCGGTTCTTGGACACCGCGTAGCCAACCAGCGTGCCGATGGTGCCCGCCAGCAGTGCGCAGCACACGCTGACAAAGATGGTACCCCGGAAGGCGTGCCAGATGGTCTCGTTGTGCAGGATGCCTTTCTGGCCGTACATACCGTTCTCGGTGACGTTTTCGCTGGTGACCCACCACTTGGTGGTCAGGTTGCTGGTATCGCCGGTGTACAGGAAGGAGTAGTCGCCGGGGTTGGGCAGGAACGTCTCGAAGGCGAAGGAGACGATGGGGAAAATGCTGGTGAAGAAGGTCAGGATCACCAGAATCAGGGCGATGATGTACTTGCCAGATTTACCCAGATTGATCTTGGAGATCTGACCGGATTTGCCGGTGACGGTGGTGTAGTTCTTCCGGCTGGTGAGAGACAGCTGATTCAGCATCATGATGGCCACGCCGAAGATCATCATGATGATGGCAAGGATGCTGGCTTCGCCGGTATACTTGGAGTTCATGGAGACGTACTTGGTGGACAGGGTGCTGAGGCCCAGATAATGGGGCACGGGGTAGGAACCCATGGCGCTGCCGAAGACCAGCAGAATGGTGGACAGAATGGCGGGCTTGACCATGGGCAGGGTGATGCGGGTCATGATCTTCCACTTGGGGGTGTCCAGAATGGTGGCGGCTTCCTCAAGGTTCGCGTCCATGTTGCGGAAAATGCCGCCGATCAGAATGTAGGCAAAGGGGGCGTAGTGCAGGCCCAGCACCACCATGCTGGGGAACAGACCCTTGCACCACCACATGGGCATCTCGATGCCGAACAGGGCTGCGAGAAGACCGTTGGAGGTGCCAGTGACGGCGTTGGAGTTAAAAAGGTTCTGCCACACCACGGCCAGCGTCCACTGTGGCATGATATAGGGGAAAATAAAGATGGAACTGATGTACTTGCGCCATGCCATGTTGGTGCGGGTGACGAGGAAGGCCACAATGCCACCGAACAGAATGGACACGATGCAGGTGCCCACTGCCAGCAGGAGGGTGTTCAGCAGGGGCGTCCACAGGTTGGTTTTTGCCATCCGGCTGGTAAAGAGGTCGATGTAGTTGACGAGGGTATAGCCGGACACCTGCCCGGTCAGGTGGGCATCGATGGTGCCGGGGTGAATTTTCAGGGTGTCCTGAATGATGGCCAAAATGGGGGCGACGGTGGTAACGGTAAAGACAATGCCCATCAGCAGCAGGATCACGTTATAGGGCTTGGAAAAGAAGGTTTTCGTCTTGTTCAGCCCGATGGTGAGGCGGCTGGCGGGGGGATTGGCGGTTGTTTTCATGGAACCTCCTTCCAGAAAGGGAAGCGCCTCCGGATCGATTGTTGGGCAGATCCAGAGGCGCCATCTTTGTTACTTGACTGAAATTTCTCTGGAATTTAGCCTGCGCTGTACTTGGTCAGCATTTCGATCCAGCTGCCTACGGTGAAGGCAACGGAAGCGCAGTACTCGGGATCTTCCAGAACCAGCTTGCCGTCGGTGGTCCACCAGTCGTAGCCCCGGTCGTTCTTGGCCTCGTAGACGCTGACGCCGTCCACGTAACCGCCGGTCTGATGGTGACGGGTGTTTTCGGTAGCCTCAGCAACCTTGGGGTTGGAGGAGTAGCCGCCCATGTCCTTGCCCCAGGCGGAGAAGCCGTCCTCGGTGCAGGTCATGTAGGCGATGAAGGCACAGGCAGTCCAGGGCAGGGGGCTGTTGTCGGTGACGAACAGGTAGTGGCAGTAGCCGTAGCCGCCGATGCCCTGATAGCCGTCGGTGTAAGCGGCAACGTTGACGTTGTTCACGGAGACGGAGTTGGATTCCTCAACGGAGCGGAGCTTGGAGTAAACCAGCAGGCCAAACTGATCGGTAGCACTCTTATCGACCAGAGTGTTGCAGATGGGGCCGTCATCGGTCTGGGCGTTGTAGCTCTCTACCCACAGCTTGATCCAAGCCAGCGCGTAGGCACCGTCGGGGCCAAGGCCCAGATCAGCGGCCTCGGACTCCATGGCCTTGATAGTGGGCTGGAAGTAGGCCTGCTCCTCGGCGGGCAGGGCGTTGTAGGCTTCTTTCAGCCAGCCGGCGTAGGTGTCCTCGGTGAGCATATACAGGAAGTTCTTGCCGACGATCTCGGAGTCGATGTCCATGTACAGACCATGCTCGCCCTCGGCGACGAAGTCCCAGCAGTTGTCATAAGTCTTGCTGCCGGTGTTGTTGTACATGAAGACCTTGTTCAGGGTCTGCAGAGCCAGGAAACCCTTGTACTCTTCGGCAGTGGTGCCGTTGGCATCGGCCCAGTCCTTGGGGATGAAGGTGTCCAGAATACCGGTCTGAACCATCTTGCTCTCAATCTGGTTGCCGTCCTGAATCAGGGTCATGGCGAAGGTGCCGGTGTCCTTCAGGGAGTCAGCGGTGAGCTGATCGAAGATCTTGTTGTTCTTGGGCTGCTGCCACTCGAAGTCCATGTTGTAGCTGGGGTCGATGGTCTGTAAGTAGGCGATGAACAGAGGCAGGGCGCTCTTGCCGCGGCTGGAGTTGCCCACGCCGTAGAACATCTTGCCGTTGGACTCCTCGATGGCCTTTTTGGCCAACTCCTCGAGGGTCATGGTCTGAGCTTCCTTGATGATTTTCTGGGTTTCCGTCAGATTCTCCTCGACGGGGGCTTCCGTAGCGGCGGGAGCGGCCTCGGCGGAAGCAGCGGGGGCTTCCGTGGGAGCGGGGGCCTTCTGTCCGCAGGCGGCCAGGCCCAGCGCCATGCACAGAACCAGAAGCATTGCAACGATACGTTTCATTTCAGTTCCTCCTCAAAAGATTTATTCGGCGGCAGGTCTTGTTCCCTGCTGTGCTTATAGTCTAATGGCAAAACAAACAAAAATAAACCGGTCAAAACTGATATTTTTTGCATATTTCTGATTTCGGTGTAAAATATGATGAAATTGCAAGACCTATGTGCTATAATTTAGTCACTTCATTCAAAGCATAGCGGAGATATGCCTATGAAAAAACAAATTCTGATTCTGGCCCTGCTCCTTCCCCTGCTGGCAGGCTGCACCGCAAAGCAGCCGGAGCCGCTTCCCTGTACCCCAGGAGAAGCTCAGCGGCTGGTGGTCTACACCTCCCATAAAGAGGAGGTCTACACTCCCATTATCCGGGAATTTGAGGAGCGCACAGGCATCTGGGTGGACGTGGTCAGCGGCGGCACCAATGAGCTGCTCCAGCGCATCCAGCAGGAAGCGGACGCGCCAAAGGCGGACGTGATGTTCGGCGGCGGCGTGGAGAGCCTCGAGTCCTATCAGGACTGCTTCAGCCCCTATATCTGTCGGGAGGCCGCCGGTATCTCCGAGCAGTTTCAGGCGGAGTCCGGCTACTGGACGCCTTTTTCCGCCCTGCCCGTGGTGCTGGTGTACAATACCAAACTGGTGGCCCCGGAGTCCTTAACGAGCTGGAAGGATCTGGAATCCCCGGCTTTTCGGGGAAAAATCGCCTTTGCCGACCCCCAGATATCCGGTTCCTCCTATACAGCGCTGGTGACCTGGCTTCAGACGGGCGGTGGGATGGAGGATAGCCTGACTCGGCTGTGCACTGCGCTGGATGGAAAGCAGCTGGACAGCTCCGGCGCGGTGCTGACCGCAGTCGCTGACGGAAGCGCCTTGGTGGGCATCACGCTGGAGGAGACTGCCCTCCAACATATCGCCGCCGGGGAGGACATCGCTTTGGTCTACCCGTCCGACGGCACTTCCTGTGTCCCCGACGGCAGTGCGCTGGTGAAGGGCGCGCCCCACGGGGACAACGCCAGACTGTTTCTGGATTTCACCGTCAGCACCGATGTACAGTCCATGGTGGGTCAGCGGTTCTGCCGCCGGACGGTCCGGGCGGACATTCCCGCGGACCCCTCCCTGCCGCCGCTGTCCACCCTGAACATGGTGTCCTACGATGTGGAATGGGCCAGCCAGAACCGGGATCGGCTGCTGTCGGAATGGTCCTTCCTGCTTGGGGAGGTGCCGTTATGACCCGACCTCAGAGCCGCTCCTTCCGAAACCGGCTGCTGCTATCCTTCCTGATCGCCTCTCTGGCACCCATGATCATCTGCTCCGCCATGCTGTCCCAAATTTCCCGGATTCAGATGACGAAGCAGCTGGACACCGACGCCCAGACCCAGACCGCCCACCTGATGACCGCCCTGGATCGGATCAGCGACGCCCTGCCGGGGGCAGCCCGAGCGTTGGAAGAAAGCCGCCTGCTGCCCCGGGCTTTTACCAGCCGGGAGGACACCAAAATCAATACCGCCCTGTTCCTGGCCACTGAGGGCAGCCGGGATCTGGCGGATTACTCTTTGTATGATCTGCGGGGCAGTCTGCGCTATTCCACCGGCAGCGTTACAGCAGGCACCACCCTTTCCACCCGGTGGGGCGTCCTGTTCGCGGCGAAAAATGCCGGCAGGCAGGCGGTGTATCAGGCGCCCATGGACGGCGGCAAAACCCTGCTGCAGGGTGCGGCGCTTCTGAAAAATCCTCAGGGAGAACCGCTGGGCTATCTGGTGATGGAACTGTCCGAGGAGAATTTTCAAAAGCTCTTCGCCGGCAAATACGGCAGTTCCAACGAGGTTCTGATTCTAAATCGGTACTGGCACCCGGTCTACGCCAGCCAGAGCGGCATGAAGGAGGAGCTGGCGGATTCCCTGCGTGGCCAACTGCTGCGCAACGGCAATCCCGGCGCGGAGACGGAGGAATACCGCCTGCTAATTCAGGAGCATCCGCCCACCGGCCTGTATCTGGTACTGCGTCAGCCCCAGATGTTTACGCAGAGCACCATGAAGCTGCTCCACGCCGCCAGCTTTTTCTGTGTTCTGATGGGCATTGTGATTTCCGCGGTGCTCTGCCTGCCTCTGAGCCGCCGGATCTCCCAGCCCATCGGGCGGCTGCTGAAAGCCTTCTCCCGGCTGGAGCAGGACGATCTGGACGTCCACGTCTCCCGGGACGGAGAGGATGAGCTGGGTCAGCTGGCATCAGGCTTTAATCACATGGTTCTGGCCCTGAAGGCCAACCGGCAGGAGCTGGTGGAAAATCAACGGGAGCTGAATCAGGCCCAGGTACGGATGCTGCAGGCTCAGCTGAATCCCCATTTCCTGTGCAACACGCTGGACACCATGAAGTGGATCAGCAAAATCAACCATGTGCCGCAGGTGGCGCTGATGTCCACGAACCTGGCGGATATTCTGCGGTTTTGTATCTCTGCCGAGGAATTTGTGCCTCTGCGCCGGGAGGTGGAGGTGCTGAACCGGTATGTGGAAATACAAAAAATCCGGCTGTCCGACCAGTTCAGCTTTCTGGTCAGCCTGCCGGAGAAGCTGGAAACTTGCATGGTTCCCAAAATGATTTTGCAGCCCATTGTGGAGAACGCCATTCTCCACGGCCTGGAAGGGATTTCCGACAGCGTCATCCGGGTGGAGGCGGCTCAGGAGGGGGAAGACCTGCTCATTACCGTCACGGACAACGGTCACGGCCTGCCGCCGGATATGATCGGCCATCCTTACCGCCGGGAGTCCGCGCCCAGCGGACACCATCTGGGACTATTCAACGTGGACACCATTCTGAAAAAGCACTACGGGGAGCGCTACGGCCTGTATCTGGACAACAACCCCGCCGGCAGCGGCGCGAGAGTCCGGGCGCGGCTGCCCCTGCGCCGAAGGGAGGAAGAAGAATGCTGAAAGTACTCATCGTGGAGGACGAAGAACTCATCCGCAAGGGCATCGCGCTGACCGTGGACTGGGCGACGCTGGACTGCGTGGTGGTGGGCGAAGCCGCCAACGGCGCGGAGGGGTTGGAGAAGGCAGAAAAATGCGACCCGGACCTCATCATCACCGACCTGAAAATGCCCCAGATGGACGGCATCGAAATGCTGGAACGGCTCCGACAGGCAGGAAAAACCACTCATGTCATCATCTTGACCGCCTACGACAGCTTTTCCTACGTTCAGACCGCCCTGCGTCTGGAAGCGGTGGACTATCTGCTCAAGCCCTTCCATGACGGTGATCTGGAAAAGGCGGTGCAGCGGGTGCAGGCAAAGCTGGCACCGAAGCAGACAGTGCTGCCGGAGCCGAAAACCGGCAGCGGCAACCGCTATGTCTCCGAAGCAATCCAGTACATCAAGAACCACTATCAGGAGCCGGATATCAGCGTCAGCTCCGTGGCCCAGAGCCTGAACATCAGCGAGGGTCACCTGAGCCACACCTTCAGGAAGGAAACCGGCAGCACGCTTCTGGGATACCTGACCCGCTACCGCATCCACAAGGCGGCGGAGCTGCTGAAGGACTGCCGGGTGAAGGTCTACGAGGTGGCGGAGCAGGTGGGCTACCGGGACATTGGCTATTTTTCCAACACCTTCAAGAAAATCACCGGGAAAACACCCTCGGAGTATCAGGACAGTCTTTCATTTCGTTTTTAGGAGGATACGCCTGCATTCTGGTTGCCGGTATGCCCGCCAGCGGCAAGAGCACCATCGCCGTCAGGATTTCGGAGTCTCTGGGAATTCCAATGCTGTCCAAGGACTCCATCAAGGAGGTGCTGTTTGACGATCTGGGCTTTCACAGCCGGGCAGAAAAGGTTATAGTTATCCAAGGCGGTAAGGTAATCTGCATATTTCATGCGTAGATCACCTCCGCAAAGAGGATTTCCTCCGCAGCATTGCGGATGTTGTTCATGGCTCCGACCCACGCCATAGAGTCACGGGCTTTCAGCTCCTCTGTGATGCCTTGCGTTTCTTTCATGCCAAGAACGAGCATGTCCATACGCTCTTTGCAGGTCTTATCGACTTCGGCAAGGTGACTCCAGAGTGTTCCGTCCAGTATCATGGCGTTGTAGAGCACCCTGCGATGCTCCTTCAGGTGGCGATGGCGCATACGGCCATATTTTCCAAGAGGGTTTTCAGGCGTGTCGGGTAAGGCTATCTCTGGGATAAAGAAATCCCCACATTGACGATATGTCCCACCCATAGCTTCAAATGCAGATTTCATTGCAGACTCCTTTCGTGGATGATTGCAGTTATGAAGAATCTCCTTTCTCACAAAACTGCAAATCCATTCACCACAAATGAGCCGCAGTCATGTGTATTTTGTGAAGGGGGTAAAACCTTCCTTTACAAAATACACCCTGGTTCGCAATGACATGGTTCTATTTGGGTACACCCCAGTTCGCAATAATAACCTATCATTCTGGCGCGAAACACCCCTGAAAGCAAGGCTTAATAGTGACAAGTAACTATTTTGTCGCAGAGAACGGTGTGACCCGAA
>OIZP01001831.1_pt1 | contig 10326 bp, 11 predicted proteins | sample 1588531 | NCBI WGS metagenome assembly OIZP01 (sample SAMN03283283) | human gut metagenome | biome: human-associated habitat; material: feces | host: Homo sapiens | place: Peru | collected 2012 | reverse complement strand
CTTTTCGTCAGAAAATTCCCACCGGGAGACCTTACATCGAGGAAGGATGTTCCGCTCGCCGTGGGCGTTCGTGGCTTTTTCGCTAACTCTCAATTTATATCAGTAGTACATAGCTCCCTGCAAAAATCCCCAGAAATAATACAGACCACATACCAAGTGCCATAAATAGGCGAGCCACTGCAAGGCAATCACTGCCTTTTTCTTCCCGGTATCTGCTTTCACCGTCGCGCGCAACAACACTAACAGTGCACCCACAAATGCGAAGAAGATTCCATACATATATCCCCAGGAAAAGTTGAAATCCATCTCCCGGAAGCCCTTTTCATACAAGCAGAATGCCATGAGGAAGCTCATCGCGTACACCTGCCAGGAGAACCGGTAGATGCTGTCTCTGCGAAGTTCCTTGTAATTCAGCAGGAGCACCAGCAGGGGGAATCCAACCGCCAGTCCGATCGCCAGGGGAATGTTGTTGCAATATTGCAGCCAGACATGCCCGAAGGTAAACCCAATGCCGCCCTCCTGTCCTTCCTGCGGTACGAATACGCCGCGGAACTGGTACAGCAGATCAATAAATGTGGGGATAAAGCACACTCCCAGCCAGATCGTAGGAAGGAAATTCCGGAATTTGCTCCGGACCATTCTCCATACCATCAGGATTCCGGCAGCTCCTACCAGCACAATTGTAAAGCTGGGTTTTGCCATGGTAGCAAGCAACAGATACAGTGCAAAGAGAATGTAATCTCTACTGTGTTCCTTCCAGGCATTTTTCTGCTCATATACAGGCAACAGCTCTCCGTATTTGAAAAATGCGAGAATCGCAAAAGGTCGTGCTGCCATATACGTCGCATTGTGGAACGGGTTCGCTGTAAATACGCCCAGATACTTATATTTGATCCCCGGCAGATAGATGCCTGTGGGCGGATAGACCATGGATACGAAGAATAGTGACACTGCCACCGTTCCGGTCAACACATCCGCAAGCCACTCTTTTCCGGGCAGGTTCCTTTGCAGGTTCGCACCTACATGCTTATCCAGCATAACTTTCAGGCATACCATCGCTCCGCTGTTTAACAACAGCGTTGCCAGTGCCATCGCCAGTTCCGCTCCGTTGTTCATGGAGGCGGTCACGAGATGGATCAGCGCTGCCAGCTTGAACAGGATCGGATAAGGGAAGCTGTATCCGCTGTCTTGTCCCTGCATTTCCAGAATGTATGCCTTCATGTCTGAATGATACAGACCGGATCCCAGCATACTTTCCACGCTTTGGCGGTAAAACAGAGCAAACGTAACTGCCGATGCAATCAGTACCAGCGCTGCAAACAGTAATGTTCCTATACTATTTTTATTATTTCTACTGTTTTTTTTACTGCTATTGCTTTCCGCTTGTTGCTTCTTATTTTTCATGTTCTGCATATTTATGTTTGTACTGTCCTATTTTAACTTTGTGTAGTATGCCACTACCTTTTTCACTGCGTGGATCACATCCTCCACATCGTCATCCGTCAGACCATAGTACAGAGGAATACTCATGACCTCGTTGTAATATTTCTCCGCATTGGGACATAATCCCTTCTCGTATCCCAGTTTTTCATAATAAGAATGCCAGTAAACCGGCAGGTAATGTACCTGCGGGCAGGTGTGCTCCGCATACAGCGCATCGAAGAACTGCCGCCTGTCACAGTTCAGATTCTCCAGATTCAGATGCAGAACATACAGATGCCAGGTCGTATCGGACTCCGGAATCTCTTTCTGTAAGATCAGCTCCGGCATCTTGCCGAATGCTTCATCGTAGCGCTTCTTGATCTCTTTTCTGCGTGCCCGGAACATTGGAAGCTTTTTCAGCTGGCTTAACAGAAGCGCTGCCTGGAAATCCGTCATACGATAGTTGAAGCCCAGCTCTACCTGCTCGTTGTACCACAGAGCATCGGTGGGATGTACCATTTCTTCCGGATCTCTGGTGATACCGTGGGTACGCAGTCTCATGAGGTGACGATATAATTTTTCATCGTTGGTCGTGATTGCTCCGCCTTCTCCACCGGTCACTGTCTTCACCGGATGGAAGCTGAAGCAGGTCATATCAGCCAGGCTGCCTACCGGCTGTCCCTTATACGTAGTGCCGATGGCATGTGCCGCATCCTCAATGAGGAGCAGATTGTGCTCCTTGCAGATTGCGCGGATCTCATCCAGTTCCACTGCCTGACCGGTGAAATCTACCGCAACAATAGCCTTGGTCCTCGGAGTGATCAGCTTGCGAATCGATGCCGGATCGATATTATAGGTCTCGGGATCGATGTCTGCGAATACCGGCTTAGCCCCTGCGTACAGTACACAGTTGGAGGATGCCGCAAAAGTGATGGAGCTTACGATAACCTCATCTCCCTCGCCGAATCCTGCTGCCAGTGCTGCCAGATGCAGTGCTGCCGTACCGTTGCATACCACTACCGCATATTTTGCATGGGTCAGTTCACACAGATGCTCCTCCAGTTCCTTCACTTTCGGTCCGCAGGTAATCAGATCGCTGGTCATTACTGCTGCCACCGCATCCACATCTGCCTGATCAATATACTGTCTTCCGTAGAAGATTTTATTCTCTCTTACAGGTTTTCCACCAAAAATAGCTAATTCTTCCATAGCTGCCTCCTGTCCGCTGTCTTATACTCTGTATTATTTATGGATTCTAATGCTTATCAGCTGTTTCCTTTTCATTGTATACTGATTTATCTTAACATATTGCGGTAAGAAAAACAACAATGGTATAATGGTGTTGTTTCTACATACTTATTTGCTTTAAATTTACTTTGTACTTATTTTCGGAAAGGATCCGCATACTCTTATGAAGGAAACACATAGATCACCCTTAAAACTTATCCTTGGCATTGTTACCGTTTTTCTGCTGTTATTACTGCTCGCCGCAGGAATTCTCTACCTGAAAATACAGGAACCCGCAAAACGCTCCGCGGATTTTGCCCGTCTGCGGCAGGAATCTTACCAAGGGGTCTTCTTCTCCATGTGTGCACCGGAAGCATTTCCCGAGGATATCTATCCCACCTATATGGGCTATGATGCCGTAGGCTGTTCCCATCGCATTGCCTCCTTCTCCGATCTGTCCGACTACCTGGAGACAGCTTTTTCCTCCGATAACGAAGTCACCCATGTCTTCCTGATGCTGGATCCTCTGCTCCTGTGGGACAGCAGTCTGCACCGGGATGCGCAGTTTGCCGCCTCCCTGGAAGAAAAACTTTTAGCATATGTAGATACCTATGCCGGTGCGGAATTCACCGTTATTTTCTCTGCACCTTCCCTCGCCTACTGGCAGTCCCATGCTGACGGCGATCTCGACACTTACTGCAATGTGATCCGTGTACTGGCTGCCCCTCTGACCGCCAGAGAAAATGTCACTCTGTATTTTCCGGGCCAGGAAGAGTGGCTCATTTCCAATCCCGATGCCTACGACACTCCCAGGGAGTTAAATGCTGTCGCCGCCCGCTCCACCATGCTTTTAATACTGAGCGGTGCCATGCAGTACCGGGATACAGAAGACTACAATAGTCTGGATCATTTTTCCGCACTGGTGCAGCAGGCAGTCTCTTCCCCTGCCACCTATCCCGACCTGTCCGATTACGATCTCGTATTTTTCGGTGACAGCGTCATGGGTAATTACAAGGATTTCGCCTCCATCCCCGGAGTCATCGGTGCCCTGACCGGTGCCAAAGTACATAACCTCGCTGTCGGCGGCTCCTCTGCCACCCGGAGCGATGGGGAAAATGCGTCCTTTAACGAGGTCGTTGGATACCTTGTAAGCACATCAAGTCTCTCGCTGCCTGCCGATGACAAACTGTGCTTTATTATCAACTATGGTCTGAATGATTATTTTGAGGGATATCCTCTGGAAAAATATTGTGACGGGCTCCGCAGCGGCATCCGCACCCTGCGGGATGCCTACCCGAATGCCCATATTCTCGTGATCTCTTCCAACTATATTCTGTCTTTTGAAAAGGGTACCGCCCCGAAGGGAGACGAAGAGAACGTGCTGGCAGACTACGTTGCTGCCGCGGAAGAGACCGCTGCCGCTGAGGGTGTTGATTTCCTGAATATTAATGAGGTACTGCGGTGGAATGCTGATAATGCCGCAAAGTATCTGGCGGATGCCATCCATCCCAATGAAGAGGGACGGTGGCTGTTCGGCGTGGCGGTAGCACATGAAATGTTTTAGTCTAGCCATCTTTCATTAGCATCCCACTTCCCAACTATTGTTCATCTAATATTCGCCTGATAGCATTTTCTAATTCTGCAAAGTCTTGAGTTGCTTTTGACGATACCTCTCTAACCACATCGTTTCGAATAACATCTACTTTTTGTGCCAGTTTTTCCTGTAATGTGTAAAATTCGTTGTGCTTGCCAGCAGCAATTGCTTCATCAAATATTCCTTCCAATGCATCTCTATCAATCTGCCACAATCCTGCTAATTCTGCTAATGCTTCGTTCTCTGCAAGTGATACTAAATACTTTTCTGGCCACTCATCTCCCGGTAAATAAAACAATCTTTTTAAAAGCCAACTCTCGAAATCTTTTCCCACTCTTCCTTCCAAGTATTTTTTAACTTGTTTTCTAGCCGTTTCGTCATTTTCTCGCTTGTCCCCATCCAAGAATGCAATACAATTATCACCATTTTCTCTATAGCGAGCAGCTAACTGTTTCAGCACTGCTTGATCTGATCCGATAGGTATAATGCGAATTCTTTCTCTAATCTTTTGTGGAAGAAAACTTTCTACAACTGATGCTCCTACTTCATCCTCTGTAAATACTACAATTTCTCTACTTTGTCCTCCGTTTAATCTTCCCATTGCATAAGCCGAAGAAATTCCTGTATATATTTCTGTCCTATTTTCTCTGGAATCAACAAAAAATCTTCCCTCTGGAGGCAGCGCATCTATAATTCTAGCCGAATGTGTAGAACAAATTATTTGACAGTGCAGTTTGCAACATACTTTTTTTAATTCTTCAATTAATCTAGTTTGAGCTTCTTCGTGTAATCCCAACTCTATTTCATCTACAACAAGCAACGAATTTTTCCCTGCCGAAAAAAGCTCTATCAACAATGAAAAAACAGCGTTTTCGCCGGCTCCCATATTGAATCCTGAATAATGTTTGTCCTTATGATCTACTACAAATAAGCGCCTTTTATCCACAGTTCTTAAATCCAACAACGTATAAGTTTTTCCCATTACTCTGCTTGCTATTTCTAAAATTTCTTTTTTCGTATCTTCTGCCACTTGTGTTGATGTAAATCTACCGGAATATGTACGCTCAGTTTTCCTTTCGCTGGGAGGTACTATTCTTTGAATCCCCAAAAAGACTACATTTCTCAACGGGCGTTTATCATATTTATCCCATTTACCTCCCTTCTTTTTATTTTTTGCATAGTATCCTAACCCTTCCCGACGTCTTTTTTCTGCTCTGTTAATCCAGGTACCATTACATCCATATATGATTTGTACTCCTTCAACTTTTACCTCATCAGCCGTCTGGATAAAGAAATCACTAAATGTATAATAAGTTTTTCTTCTATCTGCGGGAACATAGCCTGTCTTTTTATTATGAAAAGCGCAGCATGCCATAGCTAACAATGTGGATTTTCCCGATCCATTTTTACCGGCAATTACAGATATAGGATACTCCATGTGTATTTTACAAGGATGCAATCCCCTTAATGTTCCTACACGTAATTCCAAGTCTATTAAGCTTTTTGCCTCTATGTCGTTTTTAAACCATACTTGGTTCCTTCTGTCTATTTGAGAATAACTATAACTCACCCACGCTTCCTCCTAAGTAGTTCTTTTTCTTCATCAGCAATACCCTTTATATCAAAATGTACATTCTTGAATATCTTCACAAAAATGATCTATCTTCTTTCGTAAATTCATTGCTGAAAAAATAATGTCTTTATTTTCTTCAGTAATGTCTATTTCATTTATTATTCTAAAGGCTTCATTTTTATAAGAATTCGTCAATTCTACTATTTTATAATATATTGTTTCATTTAGTGCTTTTTCACACTTATTCTCATTTTCAATCTGATTCACTTGCGATAGTTCCACTTCACTCAGCCGATACATCCCTCGTTCCACTTTTTCGAGAGTTCCATTAGTTGTCATTGTTTTTAAACAGCCCGCGATAACGCCTTCTGATACAATCTCATCTGTGTGATTCATAATATATGTTTTAATTTCTTTTGCCTCGTGAACTTTTCCATCCTTCAAAAAATTAATGATTATTTCTTTTACTTTCTTACTGATGCTCATGTGTTTTTCTCCTTTTCATTTTTCTCATTTGAGTGCAAACCGTTCATTCGTTTAAATGCATTATATCATATATTTGTAATTATTCAATACTTTTAAATAATTTAATTATTTTCTTTATTATTGTTTTATATTCTGTATTATTTACGGAAACTTTATTGGTATTCATTAATTGAAACCTTCTGCTTTTTCTGTTTGATTTTATTAAATTAATGATAATCGATAGATTTATTTTCTGGCAACTACTGGCAACTCTGGATAACTTTCCAGACTTTTTTCATAGTCTATTTTGTTTTTCCAAAACAAAAACAGAAGGTAACAATTTTAACCTTCTGCTTTCTATAATTGATCCTGCATCATACCTACTACATTTCTTCTATGTACTGAAAAGACTGAGGAGCACTACTAATTCCGTAATCTTTCAACTTCTTTGGTTCTTCGTATTTCACTACGTTCCTCAGTTTGTATGCCACATCCTGTTCCCGGTCTATATAATACTTATCAAAAAAGCCTTGTCAATTCCGGAATTTTTTGTGGATTGGTGGAATATATCAATATTTTATTTATGCCGACTCTTTGGGCAATCTTGTAAAACTGCTCATCCGACAATTAAAGGAAACCCCAGTATTAGTTGCCGATTCTATATAAGGCCAAAATATCACCTTGTTTCAAATATTCTATCCCATCCATTCTGCATACATATATTTTATGAATAGAATTTTTATAAGAAACATCCGTTATTATGCTTTTATCCTCTGTTACTAAAATCGAATCCGGAAACATAACCGAATGATACTGTGCATCTATAAACAAGTGTGTGAAGAAGTCAAACTCCTACCAGGATAAATTGAGAGTTCTCTCTTTTTTACTGCCCACGATAATAATCCAATACATTTACAAATGGAATGGATATTTTCCCATTGTTAAATATATTTGCTGTAATAGCTTCCAACTTTCCTCGTGCCAGGCCAATAATTGCAGCCGCACCATTAACAGCAACCAGTTGTTTGAACTCATCCTCTATAGGCTCTGCTTCTGACAAAAAGGCTCCTTCCAAAGATATTTCTATTTTACATCTCTGTTCCTCTGCCTGTATGATCTCTACCTCAAAATCTATTGTCATCTGTGCCGCCACTCTGTTATCAACGATTTGGAATTCCGGCTCATTTATGCTTAATCCAAAACTTCTTTTACACTCCTTATCTACATCGACAATATTATTATCCACCTTTAAGTTTTTTATTGTGGAACCAATTAATCTAATTCCCGATGCAATCATATTCAATTCCATTATGCTATAGCTCCTTCAATATCATAGTTTTCTAACCATGCTCTCTTTGGTGTCTTTACAGACATTATTTCGCCATCCCAGTTTACAACATTATAATCCTTGACTGCTTCTATTGGAAGCATATCAATTGTTAGCGACAAATTCAATTTCTGGCAAATATCATTCAGGCTTTTCACTGTAAAATTATAATCCCTGTTCTCCCAACGCGATACCATTCCTTGGGAAACTCCCAGGTATTGAGCAAATTCTTCCTGCGTCATTTCCATGTCCAATCTGCATCTTTCGATTTGTGCAGATATCTTCGCCAGCTGTACAATGCTTTTTACTTCTGCTTCCGGGATTCCCTGTGTAATCCAATTGCTTTTTTTAGCACTTGCCATCTTCTCGCTGATTCCCATTGTATTCTCCTCCATCCTTTTCTATTTAATCCTTATCAAGTTCTTTAAGTCTTCTTTTTGCTAGTCTGATTGCCTTTCGATAATCTCCGCTGTTCTTTTCTAAAAAAGCAGTAAGAATTATAATATCAATGGCTTTTTCTTTCTCCATTTCCAAAACAGTAAGGTCTTCTATCAGTTTCTTCTGATATCTTTTAAATGGTTCTTCATCCAACCATGGTTCATTTACTGCTTTGAGAAATTCTTTTTCAAACACAGATACCGCATATGTATTTTCCAGCCCTTTCACATCAACTTTTACTAATTCCACATTTGTAATCCCCTTCTTACGTAATATAATAATATTACTTATAAGTAATATTATCAAGTCTTTTCCAACAATTACTTGCAATAATAATTATGAACGCCCATACTTTATTTATGCATTCTTTAAATCATTTTTACAGCGCTTCATTTATCTATCCTATGCTTTTACGATACTATTCTTCCGCATATTGCGAAAGCATCTTCAAAGCTGTCTTAAGCCACTCCTTTTTCTGCTCTGGTAGATTACGGTAGCTTTCTATGATATCCTTCTCCTCTTGTGTCTGCTGATCTATAACTTCTCTTTCATCGAAAATATCTGTTATAGATATTCCCAATGAATTGCAAAGCATCAGCATTGTATCCAACTTTGGAATTGTCTTCCCTGACAGGAAGCAGCTAACCGTAGATGTAGATAAGCCTGCCCGAACGGCAACCTTGTACGGTGTTGTTCCTCTCGCATTGCATAACTCTTTAAATTTCTGCGCAATTTCTTTACATTTTTCTTTGGAATTGTACATTTGCTATACCGCCTTTGTCATGTATTTATGTCTATATAAAGTACATGACAAGAAACGACAAAATCTTACAAATTTTATTTTTTCTTATTGCTCTTATTGCTCTTATTTACAGCTACCACCAATAATACGATCTGTGCCGCAGGACATCCCAGGTAATTTACCCATGGCGAAAACAATACCGGCAATATAGCCGCAATCCACCCCAACAAACATGTAATGCAAAACACTATTATAAATGCCATAACCTTATCACTTCTACGTTTAAACGTGTTCATAAACGGAATACAGATTAAAACCATCAGAGACAGCGCTGCTCCTGACAAAAATTTTAATCTCCTATTTCCCTGTGCCGTCCCCGATGCCACAATGCCATTCACATACTCAATTGCTCTGTTCATAACAGAATTCACTGATCGTTCTCTTTGTTGCGCGACTTCCTGTAAAATACTATCATATTCATCCTTATATGCAGGATTGTGATTAATCTTTTCTTCATCCAGATCCATTAACTTCTCAAGTATCTGAATCCTCTTCTCCATACGTGAGTAATAAAAGAAATTGGAATCGATATACGGAAATACAAGAATAAATACCACAACAATTACTCCAAGCCCTATCCATAATCTGGGGCGTTTATAATTATTTTTAAATATGCCAAGTAATACATCCAAGATTTTTGCAATGACTTCTTTCATCTATCTATCCTTCTTTTGTTAACCTTTTATTCTGTTATTTCCATAATACTATATTCTTACTATTATTTCCGTTTCGATTTAATCAACATCCCCTTGCATTTTATCGATATTGTTTGATATCTTTTAATTGTAGCAACCAATTCTATTTCACTCAAAAGGAGGATCTCTTTATGAACACTTCAGAAGAAAAGAAATTAATTGCTTTCCTACAGTCTCCCGACTGTTCCGCAGAAAAAAGATCGGAAATCATTTATCTTCTATGGAAGAAGAATGAAAATTACGTACGCGGACAAATATTTCAATTTTTCAGTCAAAGTCCTTATGTGGATTATGAAGAAGTTCTTAGTGAATGTCTTATTACCTTTTGTGAATTTCTGGATAAATATGATCTATCTCGCAATAGTTCTCTGCGAACCGCATTACACTTTCCTATTAAACATGCCTTGTATATGTACATGTGTAGCGAAAACGGATTTACATCTCACGAAAATCAAGTATGTCTCCGCCTTCAAACAATATTTGATCGATACAGTCTTACCGGTCAAGAAAACATCAACGAATTAACACTTATTTACAATTCAGTTTATCCCAAAAATACAATAACTCCCAAATCCATGTACAGATATCTTCGATATTATTCAACTAAAAACAAGGTTCGTATTGATTCTATTGATCATGATGTTATCCCAACTGATTTTTCCACCGAGCACTATGTTGCACTAATGGATCTACGGGAACACTTATCCGAATGTGCTTACTCCTTTATCAATTCAGATGAGCAGTCACTTTTACTGTATATATTCCGTCTGACTGACCATGTCG
>OIZP01001828.1_pt1 | contig 10357 bp, 8 predicted proteins | sample 1588531 | NCBI WGS metagenome assembly OIZP01 (sample SAMN03283283) | human gut metagenome | biome: human-associated habitat; material: feces | host: Homo sapiens | place: Peru | collected 2012 | reverse complement strand
CGTCATCAACTTTCAATTTGATAGTGGGTTTTAGTTTTTCAGTGCCCTCCAAAAGGGAGGGGAGTAATTAGACTTGTTGGGGATGTCTTAGCTTGAGATTCTAACACAACTAAGGGGTGCAAACGGCATGCATGCCGTTTGCACCCCTTAGTTGTGAATTATCGTCAGTTGTGTTGCAGCGTTTTAATCTCTCAAGCATCCGATAGGAACCACAAATACACCATCTTTTCTTCGATAAGCGTAATCGCCTGTTCCTGTGAGTACCATCATGAAGGATGGTTCATTCATTTTTTCAGTATTTATTTTGCCTGCAAGAGTTATTAGGTTTGCTGCACCCTCGTTGATGAGTTTGTCGCCACCTAACTTTACTTCAATAAGTCCATATTTGCCATTGCGCAGATGTACTACAGCATCACATTCCAACCCATTTTTGTCACGATAATGGTATACCTCTCCATCTAAAGCATCAGCAAAGACTCTCAAATCACGAATACAGAGAGTCTCAAAAAAGAGTCCCATTGTATTGAGGTCGTTAATAAGGTCTTTAGGTCCCAGTCCTAATACTGCCGTACCTATAGATGGATCTATGAAATAACGGGTATTTGCTGTGCGGACAGCCGTCTTGGAACGTAGGTTAGGATTCCAGGCTTCGGAATCCTCTATGACAAAAATCTTGCGCAAGGCTTCCAGATAGCTACCTGCAGTCTTTGCGCTAATTTCATTTTCGTCATTTGTCATCATATCAGCCACAATCGTTCCGATGGTTGCTTGCGAACCTTGATTCCGGGCGTATGAACGCAGTAGCAATCTTGTAGTCGTTGCGTTGCGATTTACTCCATCCACCCGCGAAACATCTTTCTTAATAACAGCATCCACATAATCGAATGCTTGTTCCAATGCTGCTTCGCCTTGTAGACCACAGGCAAAAGGCCAACCTCCACGGCATATCAGGTGTGCCAGGTCGTCTATTTTTAGTTTGTTAATGGCTACTATCTTTTCAGGAGTTTCAAATAAATGTGCCAAACTAACCTTGCCATTTGATTCTCCAGACTCATATAGACTCATTGGTCGCATAGTTAGCCAACTGAACCGTCCTGTTCCAGAATGGTGCATATCTTTTTCATCTGCAGGAACAGCAGAGCCTGTCAATACAAACTGCCCAACGCTGTGCCGATGGTCAACCTCAAATCTGATGGCATCCCAAAGTTTTGGTGCAAGTTGCCATTCATCAATAAGCCTTGGTGTTTCGCCCTCAAGCAAGACAGAAGCATCTATCTCTGCCATCTGTAGATTGGTTTCCAATGATGCAGGATTATCCATATACAGAATACTTTTAGCCTGTTGCTCGGCAGTAGTAGTCTTTCCACACCATTTTGGCCCTTCTATCAAGATAGCCCCCTTACTTGCCAGTTTCTTTGCCAACATTTGGTCTGCAATTCTATGTTTGTATTCCATATTTTCGAATATTGATTATACGTATGCAAAGATACAACTTTTTTTTGTATTTCCTCAGTTGGCTGTGTTTTATTTCCTCAGTTGGCTGTATTTCGCTTCCTCAGTTGGCTGCATTTCGCTTCCTCTACGAGAATGTCACCTCCAGAGATGGTTACTTTAGCACAATCAAGTATTTTTATGGTCTTTTCTACGATACCATTGTCGGTGATGGCACGAACATTGTATTCACCTTCGTGTTTTGCCATATTCTGGATATATGCAGAATTGGTGTCTTTATCAAGAACTGTGGATAGCGAAGCGTCGTCGACAAAGATGCGTGTGGCACTAACTACGCTATTGTTTTGCTCGATGGATACAGAGAGCTTGCCCATGAAAGAAGGTTGGCTGACAACAGGAATGCCGAGAGGAGTGACAGGCATTTCAAATTCAGCCTTCTTATCGCTCTTGAAGTTAGAGAGCATCAGATAGCGTGTGCCATCAGGGTCGGCAGCCAAGGCTCCATTCCATCCCTCAGGCAACTTGTCGGTGAGAGAAATAAACTCGTCGCTCATCAGCTTGGTTTCTGTAGCATCGATATTGCTATAGTACACCACATTGCGGCTATCTATCTTTTCGCCATTATGAAACTGGCGACTCTCTGCAGAGTAGGAAGGGTAGAGCTTGGCAGTCATTATAGAGTTGTTGTTTTTGCGATCGCCAAAGCCCATGAGCTTGTCGCTATGCGAAATGATGCCGAGAGCATTGTCAATGTTAACCCAAGGAGAAATGAATGTCATGAACTGTGAACCATTGCTCTGCTTGTGAGTGTTGTCATAGTAGAGTGTGCGGTGGGTCTTGGTAAGCTCGTCTACAGAGATTGCTGTGAGTCCACCCTGCTCCTTAGTGATGGTGCCATCGGCAAGAGCTGAAACATAGTCGAGATAGATAACAGCATTGCCTGGAGTAGAATAAATTGCAAAGCGGTTGTTGAGAGTAGACTCGTTGGTGTTGAGTTCACCATTCATCACCCATGCGTCGCCATCAAACTGGTATATACCATTAACAACAGGAGTAGCGTTGGTCTTCTTGCCGTTGACGGTATAGAAGCCGAGGAAGTTGCCAGTGTTGTTCTGCTTATAAGGCACGATAATCTTGTTTTTATCTACAGAGTTGGCAGCGATATAGCCAGTATAGCTTGATATGCCTGGTGCCCAGGAGAAGGTTGTGAAGCGATCTTTGGTGTATGCTCTGACGATATTTTGCGACTTGATATGCTTGGCAGCAGAATACTGTTGACGGAAGGTTTCGAAATCAGAAGCCTGGAGGTTGGCTGTGGAGGCAACAGAATGCATGAGGTAAGTCATCATAACGCGATGAGCCTCTACACCCATACGGCGTGCACCGATATCAGAGCGAAGGAGCCATGAACCATCCGTAGTGGTGGTTTGGCGAGCCTTTATCATCTTGTAAGCAAGATTTTCGAGCATCAACGCATCAGCATCTCTGAGGAAGCAGGCGTTGGTGGTATAAGATGTAATCTGGTCGTAGAGGAACAGGCTCCAGTCGTTGCCGTTAGGCATAGCAAGTTCGCCATCAGCGAGAGCAAGCCAGTTGAGCACTTCCTTCTGTACCTTGAGGTTGTTGTGCATCAAAGCGTTTGTCTTCCATTTCTCTTTGCCATAGAGCGATGTCTGGAAAAGTTTCAAGGCAAGAGCAGCCTCGCCAAGTTCTTGGATTACCACATTCTGATAAGAGGTGTGGAAATAGTTATGGTTTTGCAGGGTGTAGTCATCGTAGAGATTCTGACCTTTGTAGAGGTTGGCAACGGTAGTGTTGTCGTATTCAGGGTCGATGACGGTATTGTTGTTAGCATCATCCTTGTGAGAATAGCTGTTGATAGCAAACTCGCGTAGACGTGCAAAGCACTTTGGTGCCAACTCGTCGTTAGGGAACAAACCGAGAGTTGCTGCAAGCACGTCAGCCTCCCATCCATTCTCTTCAGCCTTGGTGTCGCCAGCATAGCCTGTAGGAATAGAGCGGTTTAGCTCGTAGTTGCATTCTGCCTTGAGCAATGCTTTGATATATCCCTTTTGGTTGTCAGAGAGTTTATCCCATTGGAAGAAGGCTGAATAAGCTACCGACATAGCCCAAAGCGAACTTTCCCAAACATGGTCGGAAACAGATGTAGAGCCCCAATATTTGTTGCCGGCACAAACCTTCAGTTTGTTGGCTTTATGAGTAGAGTATGCAAAAACGAGCGATTTCATAGCCATCTGCTCAATGTCGTCCCAAGAGACGTTGTCAGGCAATGTAACCTTATCCTTGGCATATTTGGCAAGGAATGCGCATATCATAGAGAGGTCGGCATTAGAGCGCACACCGTCCTCATTGTTCTTCATAGTAGAATTGCTCTTGAAGCATCCGCAAAGTTCGCCCTCGCTGTTAGGAGCCTGAGCTACTTGGAAGTCGTTCTTCAAGTAGGTTGCGAAGTTGGCAAGCATCTGTAGCAAGTCGCCCTGCATAGTTGCTTCGTCAATGAAGTCGTCATTTATGATGTCTTCTGTTACGCTCTTCACTTGATCTTCTGTAGGTTCGCCTATTTCCACATAATCTTCAGTAATGTCTGTTTGTGCCATTATGCTTGTTGAGAAAGTCAGTGCGGCAAGTAATAAAATGGTCTTCATCTTGTAGTTGTTTGCGAGTTTAGAATAATGATAATTAGTTGTTCTTAAAATAGGTTTTTCTTTGCAAAGATAATGTTTTTATTGGTAATTATCTCTATATTCCGTAAGAATATGTAGAGCACCAGTATGGCTAATAAACAACAAAAGGGTGAAATCAATAATGATTTCACCCTTTTGCTATAGCTTAACCTAAGCTTATGAAGTTGGACCAACGGGATTCGAACCCATAATGACAGAACCAAAACCTGTAGTGTTACCATTACACCATGGTCCAATTTCCGTTTGCAAAGGTAGTGCTTTTTTTGTCTACTACCAAATTTTCGACAATATTTCTTTATGTTAAGCCTTTAGTAAGGACTTGAATAACTATTCGAAATATATTACTTTACTGTGATAAGGAAGTAATTCTTCTTACCCTTCTGTACGAGAAGATACTTTCCGTCAATAAGGTCATCTTCGGTAACAACCTTATCGAAAGCAGCCAACTTCTCCTTGTTGAGGCTTACGCCACCACCCTTAACGAGCTTACGCATTTCGCTCTTGCTTGGGAAGATGTCCATACCTTCCTGGTTGAATACGTCGATAGCAGGCTGGCCAATAACATCGCGACCTACTGTGTAGTGAGGCACACCATTGAAGACATCGAGGAATGTAGCCTCGTCGAGCTTCTGGAGATTCTCCTTAGTAGCCTTGCCGAAGAGAATGTTAGAAGCCTCCTGTGCTGTCTGCAAGTCTTCTGCAGAGTGTACCATAGTGGTAACCTCTTCAGCAAGACGCTTCTGAAGCACGCGGCGACCAGGATCCTGTTTGTGCTCTTCTATGAGAACATCGATAGTCTCTTTGTCGAGGTCGGTGAATATCTTGATGTACTTTTCTGCATCTTCATCGCTAACGTTGAGCCAGAACTGATAGAAAGCATAAGGAGTTGTGCGGTTGCGATCGAGCCAGATGTTTCCGCTCTCGGTCTTGCCAAACTTCTTACCGTCAGCCTTGGTAATCAAAGGACAGGTGAGGCAGAATACCTCAACATCGTTGCCCAATGTGCGGTGAATAAGCTCTGTACCTGTAGTCATGTTGCCCCATTGGTCGTTGCCACCAAGCTGTAGGCGTACGCCATACTTCTGATACTGATATAAGAAGTCGTAGCCCTGAAGGAGCTGATATGTAAATTCTGTGAATGACAAACCATCGCGTGCCTCACCGTTCAATCGCTTCTGCACAGAGTCTTTAGCCATCATGTAGTTTACGGTGATGTGCTTACCAACCTCACGTGCAAAGTCGAGGAATGTGAAGTCCTTCATCCAGTCATAGTTGTTCACCATCTCAGCCTTGTTAGGTTCTGTGCCATCGAAATCGAGGAACTTGGAAACCTGCTTTTTGATAGCTTCCTGGTTGTGATAGAGAGTGTCTGCATCAAGCAGATTGCGCTCCTGGCTCTTGCCTGAAGGGTCGCCAATCATACCGGTAGCACCACCAACGAGAAGATAAGGCTTGTGGCCACAGCGCTGCAAGTGGCGAAGCATCATAATGCCACAGAGGTGACCAATATGCAATGAGTCGGCTGTAGGGTCAGTACCGAGATATGCTGACACCATATTCTTCTGCAAGAATTCTTCGGTACCTGGCATCATCTGTGCCAACATACCACGCCATTTTAGTTCTTCTACGAAATTCTTCACTTTATTATGGTTTTATGTTATTTCAAAGGGTTAATGTAAAAACATGTGGGGTGTTATGGTACAGGGTCGTAGCCGCTGCCTCCCCAAGGGTGGCATCTCAGCAGTCGTCGTATGGCAAGCCAAAGACCTTTGATAGGTCCGTGTTTTATGATGGCTTGTCGTGCATACTCCGAGCATGTGGGCTGAAATCGGCACGAGGGTGGGGTGAGAGGAGAGATGCAAGTTTGATAAAACCTTATTGGCAATAGCAGCATAAAAACCACTATGCGTGAACACCAATGGATGAAAGTTTTCATAGTCGCTCGCTTATTCTGCCCAGCAGGTTTATCATCTTAGTCTTTATCTCGTCGGTATCGTGCAATTCTGCGTCGAGCCAGATGAAAGCCATAGTCAAGTATTTGCCTTCGTGTTTCTTCATCTGTTCAGTCACGATGGCTTTGTTGAGTCTGTAGGCTTCTCTTATCTGCCTTTTCACCCTATTGCGTTTTACCGCTCTCTTGAAGCATTTCTTAGGCACACTCACCATAATCTGGCACTGCTCCTGCTGTGGGGTGTCAGATACGAGGTATACCACCCTTATAGGAAATGCTGACAATGAGCGGCTGTGTCCGCCCTTGAACAGATTGTCGATAGCTATCTTGCTGCAAGTGCGCTCCGACTTCCTTAGGGTATATAGGTTGTTAATGCTCCTTTCTGTCATCTATATATATAATATGTGTATGAGCCTACTCCTCGTCTCTGATGTTGGCGAGGTAGGCATTCAATGCGCTTGTCATTGATGGGTAAGCAGATGTAGGTGCTTCGATATCGAGGCGCAGACCTTCGTCTGCAACAGTTTTTGCTGTAGCAGGACCGAAAGCTCCGATGCGAATGTCGCCCTGCTTAAAGTCAGGGATGTTCTTAGTGAGGGCTTTTACGCCTGTAGGACTGAAGAACAACAACATGTCGTAGTCGAAATCCTTAACCTCTTGTTCTGTGAGGTCGTTGCTAACGGTGCGGAACATCACACATTCTGTATGGTTGAGGTTCTTTGCGTCAAGCAATTCCTTCACGTGGTCGTTGTGGACATCGCTCAGTGGTACGAGATATTTTTCAGCCTTATGCTTTTGCATCAGAGGCACGAGATCATCAATCTTGCCAGTAGAGCCGAAGAAAATCTTACGCTTACGATACTGAACGTATTTTTGGATATATAGCGAAATGGTTTCTGTAACACAGAAGTACTTCATATCTTCAGGAATGGTGAGACGCATTTCTTTGGCTATGTTGAAATAGTTGTCTATGGCATGTCTTGAAGTGAACACTACAGCCGTATGACTCAATATGCTCACCTTCTGCTGACGGAACTCCTTGGCAGAGATACCTTCAACCTTAAAGAATGGACGGAATACCAATTCTACGCCATATTCGTTGGCAATGTCGTAATATGGAGACTTGTCACTTGCAGGTTTGGGTTGAGATACCAGAATCTTCTTAATCATTTCGTATTAATGTCCTAAAAATTAACTTTTAAATAGTTGCACACTGCTATGAGGATTCCCCACAATGAAACAGCAGGTACAATTTCAAGGGTACAAAAGTACAAAATATTTTGCAGAAATGTACCTCTTGACCTAAAAAAGATGATGTATGTCTTGTAAAATCCTAACAATTTGGTCAATATTACCACTATTGCCATGTAAATCACGGCATTTTTAGCTTCCATATTGAAGTATGCCATGAGTAAAACAAGTGGGTATAGTAGTACTCCTTCTATAGATGAAAGGAATACAAAAGACTTAAGCCATTGTAAAGTATTCTTCTTGTAGAAAAATAACCATCCTGCTATCCAATACATCACACCCTTGGCAAGGAAATAGCTGGCAAAGATTCCTGTTAGGCATCCCATAACAAGGTATTGGTCGATGATGAAGGTCTGCGAAGCATATCCTCTAACAGCATAGAAGAATGTTAGCGAGAAGAGTATGCAAGTTTGCAGAAGCAGGAATAGCTGGAAGTGAAGCTCGTTGGATGTTTCTGTAATCTCGGTAGTCTTTGCACGTGGTGCGTAGAAGAAGTTCTTTGCCTGACGGAATATGAACTGGCGGGATTGAGATATAGACACCATTGCGATTATGAAGCATCCCAACAGTACAGATGTAACAACATTATCGCCAGCAAGAGTGTATGGGATAGGGTCGCCACCTACACCTTGTCGCCATGCCACCACCTCTGGCTTGTAGATGGAATCCTTCTGTACCAACGATTTGCTATGCCATAGAGGCTCGTTGAGATTGAAAGTTCTAAGGTCGGGCTTGGTATATGGGGTGCCAAGAGTGTCGGGGCGTGAGCTATAGGTGATGGGCTTGATCTTGATGTGAGCCCTAATAGCAGAGTCCTGCTGAGCTGGTGTAGCCGACTTGGGCAACCAACTGAGCACTTGGGCTGGAGTAAGCTGTCCTGAATGGTGAACGGCGACAGCCTCTTCAGCAATCGCCGTTCCCTGGGTCTGTATGGTATCTGTGTTTTGTATAAACATTAGCTACCTGTGTGATATTTGCTTTTAATAAGGATGGGGATGTCGTAAAAACGACATCCAACGAGGAATTGGGGGCTAATATAAAGCTAATACTGGGCTAATATAAAGCTAATATTGAGCTAATATAAAGCTAATATTGGGGCTTATTATAGGCCAAATTCCTTCTTTATATCGTCTACTCTGTCGAGCTTCTCCCATGTGAAGAGTTCTACCTCGATGGTCTTCTCTTCATGGTAGCGGCTGGTGAAGGTTTTCTTTACAACCTCGTTCTTGCGACCCATGTGACCGTAAGCAGCAGTTTCGAGATACATAGGCTGGCGAAGCTTAAGCTTGCGCTCGATAGCCTTTGGACGAAGGTCGAACATCTGAGCAATCTTAGCTGCAATCTCGCCATCAGTCATGTTGACATGCGATTTGCCATAGGTGTCTACATATATGCTTACAGGCTTTGCTACACCGATGGCATAGGCAACCTGTACCAACATCTCGTCAGCAACACCTGCTGCTACCATGTTCTTAGCGATATAGCGTGCGGCATAAGCAGCAGAGCGGTCTACCTTGCTTGAGTCTTTACCTGAGAAAGCACCACCACCGTGAGCGCCCTTGCCACCATAGGTGTCTACGATAATCTTTCTACCTGTCAAGCCAGTATCTCCGTGAGGACCACCGATTACGAACTTGCCTGTAGGGTTAACGAAGTATTTGATATCGTCGTTGAACAAAGCCAATACCTTGTCGCCAACTTGAGCCTTAACTCTTGGTATAAGAATGTTGATAACATCTTCGCGAATCTTTGCGAGCATAGCCTCGTCGTCATCGTTGCCGTTAGCATCCTTTACGAAATCGTCGTGCTGGGTGCTTACTACGATAGTGTCGATACGCTGAGGTACACCATTGTCGCTATATTCGATAGTTACCTGGCTCTTGGAGTCTGGACGAAGATAAGTCATCTCCTTGCCCTCCTTGCGGATGTCGGCAAGAGTCTTCATGATGAGCTGTGCAAGGTCGAGGCTTACAGGCATGTAGTTCTCAGTTTCGTTACAAGCGTAACCAAACATCATACCCTGGTCGCCAGCACCCTGGTTCTCGTCTTCTTCGCGCTCAACGCCACGATTGATGTCGTCGCTCTGCTCATGAATGGCTGTGAGAATACCACATGAGTTGCCATCGAACTGATACTCCGACTTAGTGTATCCAATCTTGTTGATGGTACGGCGTGCTATTGTTGCGAGGTCGATATACTCAGCAGAGCGAACTTCGCCCATGATAACAACCTGTCCTGTTGTTACGAAAGATTCAACAGCACAATGCGCCTTGTCGTCGTAAGCAAGGAACTGGTCGAGGATGGCGTCTGAAATCTGGTCGGCTACCTTGTCGGGATGTCCCTCTGAAACCGACTCTGATGAAAATAGATATGACATACTATTTATAAATATGATAATACAGAGATAATCCTGCGCGACTAACTCTATAAATGATATAACATTATGTTTCTGAGGGTAATTCCATTCATCAGGCGCGCAGACCTAATGATAGAACGTGGGTGCAAAGTTACTGCTTTTCGGTTGATTGGCAAAATTTTATGCGCTTATTATGTAATATGTTAGATAAGGAAAATGCTACTATCAGTATAAGTTTGTAATATATAGATATCATATAAATTGTTTTAAATCATTAAGGTGTCTCAATTTTGCAACATTATAACTATGTAGTTATTGTTTTTTATGTTTATATTTGCAAAAATATTATAATTTAACCATGTAAGTCATAATCTTTGTCAAAAACTCACGGGAATCAAGACTCATAGAAATTAATAACAAGCAATGTACAAACTGTCGAAAAATAACATAAAGAACTTTATTGGAATAGACCATCTTGGAGTAACTTTGATGGTATTATTGCTTGGGTGGTTGTTTGCAATTGCCTCTGTAAATCTTACGGTCTTCAATCCTATCAAGAAGGCGCTTGCTGATTTCTCTATTACCGATATCACTACTGTCCCGTTAAAGTGGACTAATCGCTCTTTGAATTAATTGAAATAC
>OIZP01001826.1_pt1 | contig 10358 bp, 12 predicted proteins | sample 1588531 | NCBI WGS metagenome assembly OIZP01 (sample SAMN03283283) | human gut metagenome | biome: human-associated habitat; material: feces | host: Homo sapiens | place: Peru | collected 2012 | reverse complement strand
AAAAATGAAGCCGTATCACCTGAAAGAACGAAATCAGAAAAAGAAAGCGAAACTGGAACAGAAGAAATCAGATCAGCATCGGAGACTGCAAAAGCGTGAGGACAAGCTGAAAAGCAAGGGCGAACAGGTGAAACGCAGAAAAAAGCCGAAAAAGCAACCCAAGAATTCCTTTGGGGACAGGCTTAAAAATGCACTCAGACAGGCTTTTCAATTTCTTAAGAACATCTACAACAAGGAAGCAAGAGCCGTTCTGCTTGCCTGCCTTGTCCCGATTCTCATTATCGCTCTGGTGCTGGCATTCATTCTCATGATCTTTTCCGGCATTTTAAGCGGTTCGGGTTTTGTCCTTGGCACATATGCGGCTCAGGACTACGACTTGTCGGAAGCGGAAAAGTATTATACAAAACTTGCCTATGACATGAATGAGAAGATTCTGAAAGTCAGCAGTGATACAGACTGGAAAAACGGTCTTGCTGCTTTCGGAGCAAACAAGCGTAACCTCAAAGACGATCCCGACAATTGGTATTGGGGACGTTCTTCCGTTTATAACTGGGATCCGGTCTATGATTTTGATGTGTACAAGCTGTGGTCTTTCCTTTGTGCCTACTACTATGATTTCGATGCGGATGACAATGGCGACATCAAGTACTGGAGTTATGGAAGTGATACAGAGAACCTGCTGACAGAAATATTCAATGCAGAATATGCGTTTGTCTATTGGTATGACAATAAATCCCGCTGGGAGGAACTTTTCAACTACAACTACTGGGGTGGCGGAAACGCAGAAACTGGCACATATTACAGAGCAGAAGAAAACGCCTTTATCTACAGCGGCAGACCATACAAATATCGTTTCAAACCTATTGCCTATACGTCTGAACTCAGTCAGTATTTTGACAGCGAGGGTTACGTCTGCATCAATGCGGACTACCGGGTGCTGAATCCGAACGATGACTATGCTTTGACAGGATTCATGATTATGGATCACCGCTATTATTCCGGTACAAGTGCACCGTTTTACTACATCGACAATGATACGCAGACATTTTTCTTTATGAAGGGAGATACCCGATACGATCGCTCTTTCTGGGGCTGGAATGGGAATGATGCCTGGTTTTTGGTTTCGCCCACCGATACGCACATCTGGAATGTGAAGTGTTATACTGAAAGAGCAGTCGACAAACACCCAAAAATCTGGTAGAATATAAATAACAAAACCAGAAAGGGAAAACGACTATGAAGTACAGTAAAGAATTCAAAGAAGAAGCGTTAAAGCTCTCGGATGAGATCGGACTGAAAAAGGCTGCACAGCAATTAGGAATCCAGTATTACACACTCTCAGACTGGCGTGCAAAGCGAAATGCCGTTGCCAAAGCTAAGAAGTATCAGATGACCGACGAAGAGCTTAATCAGCGTAATCTTGAGCTTGAGCGCGAAAATGCCGAGCTTCGCAAAGCAAATGATATTCTCAAGGATGCACTCGGTTTTTTCGCAAAAGACCGGAAGAAGTAAAGACAAGTGAGCGCCACCTGTTCGTCAATGAGTTCCGTAACAAGTACGGAGCGAAAGCAATATGCAGATTTCTGAAAATAAGCGAATCAGGCTATTATCGCTGGCTCAGAAATCAGGGCAAGCCCGGTGCAAGGCAGCTTCTTCTGGTCAAAATACAAGGAATACTATCAGAGCATCCTGACAACAAGAATTACGGTGTCAGAAGGATGCAGGCAGCTCTTGCCCGGAAAGGCACTCACGTCAGCCTCAGGACGGTATACCGCACTATGAGCGAAGCCGGGCTTATCCACAGGCACCGAAGACCTCACGGTATCACAAAAGCTGATACTGAAACTCAGAACAGAGAGAATCTGATAAAAAGAAATTTCAGCGCAGACAAGCCGCTGAAGAAACTGCTTACCGATATTACCGAGGTCCAGTGTGCTGACGGAAAACTCTATGTTTCGCCCATCCTCGACTGCTTCAACGGCGAGATCGTAGCTCTTGAAATGCGTGATAATATGAAGAAAGAACTCTGCATAGACACCGTAAAACAGCTGCGTGAGAAGTACGGCAGACTCGACGGAACGGTCCTTCACAGTGACCGTGGCTGCCAGTATACAAGCTATGCCTTCCGCAGGGAACTTGTTACAAACGGGCTCATCCAAAGCCTCAGCGGTACTGCCCATTGCTACGATAATGCCCGTATGGAAAGCTTCTTTGCCACGCTGAAAAAAGAAAAGCTGTATCAGATCCCGACCTACAGAATGAAACGTGAAGAAGTCAAAACTGTCATATTTCGATACATCTTCGGTTATTACAACACCCAGAGAATCAACAGCTTCAACGAGGGCGGCCTCCCACCTGTGGCATTAAGAACTTCAAAGCAGCTCTCGCATCACGCCGCCTGACTCCTGCCTATCCATGATTTTGGGTATTCTCCGACTGCACATTTCTTGACAATTCCATTTTTGTAACAACCTGACCTAATTTTTGCCACAGGGTTTACGCACCATAGCGAGCCTCAAAAGGCGTTTTGTAATTATTGTAAGAATGTGGTCGTTCATGATTGTAATGAACATACGCAAATTCTTCGACAGCTTCATATAGTTCTTCCTCAGAATGATAGTAATGGTGATTGATAAGTTCATTCTTTAGGGTATTATAATAACGCTCCATAGGGGCATTATCGTACGGACAGCCGGCTTTACTCATGCTTTGCGTTATGCCAGCTGCTTCGCAGTATTCTGTGAATTCCTTGGATGTATACTGGCTTCCTTGATCCGAGTGAAGAATCAGGCGACTGGGATCTAATCTCGGCTGGGAATCGATTGCTTTCTGTAGGGTTCTTTTTGCCAGATCTGCTGTCATGTGTTTATCAGTAATGCTGGCAATAACGCTTCTGTCGTGCAGATCAATAATCGTGCAGTTATAACGTTTGCTGCCATCCGTTAAAAATAAATAAGTAAAATCGGTACACCATTTTTGATTAATGGTATCAGCTTTAAAATCCTGCTGCAGCTTATTCTCAAATACTTTATGGGGTGCACCGTACTCATAGTTTGGCTTGCGTCTTCTTACAATGGAGAATAACTCAAGCTCCGTATTCATGTACTTATGAACGGTCAAACGACTGATTTTATATCCTCTGCGAAGAAGATATACATGAATCGTTCTGTATCCGTCTGTGCCATTGTGAGAGTGGTATATATCGGCAATTTCACACTTTATCTTGTCCTTATGCTTATGGTATTCAGCTTTTCTGTTTTTCAGAAAGTTATAATAAGCATTTGGTAAAATGTTCAGTTTTCTCAATAGCCACCGGACACCGTATTTCTGTCCGTACTTCTGTATAAATCGATAAGCCTCTAATCGATTTCCCTCGCAAAGAATGCCGCCGCTTTTTTTAGAAAGTCATTTTCCTTTTGCAGTTCTGCCAGCTGCTTTTTCAATTGCAAGTTTTCCTTCATGTAATCATAATCTGCTTTGGCTTCTTTATTTGTCTGGCATTCTTCGCGGAACTGTTTTACCCAGATGGATATACTTGCCTTGGATACTCCGTATTCGGCAGCAAGTCCCTTGAGGGTTCTTCCTTCCTCAAGATGAAGTCTCACCATCTTCTTCTTGAATTCTGTTTCATAGTGTTTATTCATTTTTGTCATACCTCGTTTCCTCCTATTATTATATCATATTATAGCACTCCCAAAAAATATCGCATACTCTTGACAACAGGTTTATAATAGAGTTAAGAGGTGATGGTTATGTTACATGACGAAGCAAGAAAACTGCTTATTGAAGCTTGGAATAAAACACACAATGCAAAAGAAATTGCAGAGTGTTTTTCTGTGAATACCAGCACTGTTTACCGCTTGGAAAAACAAATGCGTGAAACAGGTTCTGTGAAAACAAGGACATCACAGAGAGGACGTAAACATGCCCTGACACCGGAAGATATCCAGAACATTGACCGAGTGGTTCAGCAGGAACCGGATATCACAATTGATGAAATCATTGATAAACTTGACCTGCATGTTTGTAATGAAACAGTCCGCAAGGCAGTTATTAAACTCGGATATTCTTACAAGAAAAAATCTCTTCATGCCTCAGAACAGGAGCGTCCCCGATGTCAGGGAAAAACGCAGAAACTGGAAAAAACATATGTCGGAAAAAGACATAAAACATCTGGTCTTTCTGGACGAAAGCGGAGTAAACATCAATATGACGCGGCATTATGCCAGAGCATGGAAAAACCAGAGAGCAGTAGATAAAACTCCACTCAACACACCCTGCAATACAACGGTTCTTTCTTCCATACGTCTGAATGGAGCGTGTGCCTATACGGTTTATCAGGGAGGAACTACTGCAGAGCGGTTTGCAGAATACCTGAAAACGAAGTTACTGCCGACGCTTTCAAAAGAAGACATTATCGTTATGGATAATATGCGTTCTCATCATGCAAAAGTAGTGAAACAGCTACTGGACAGCTCAAAAGTAACCTATCTGTATTTACCCCCGTATAGTCCTGACTTAAATCCGATTGAAAAGATGTGGTCAAAACTCAAAGCATTTTTAAGGAAAGAAAAGATACGGATTGCATCGGAATTACCATCAGCCATTTCAAAAGGATTTTTAACAATTCGTCCAAAGGACTGCATAGGGTGGTTTCATTCGTGTAATTATGTGCAATAATTTATTGGATTGCTATAATAAAATGATATTATGTGCAGCGCTATCAAATACAAACTTTCCTACATGGCCGGCATGCTTTGATGGGGTTTTCGGGGTAAGAAATTATATTGCTAAATTGCAGGAAAAAGAAATTTCGGTGTCTAAATCATTTCCTTTTTCGGAAATGAATTCGATACAGTTAAATTTTGATGACGTTTTAAAGAAGATTGTTGGGAAAGAATACAAATCAAATAGTTTTGCAGCTCCGATTATTACTGTGCTTTTGATATGTTATTTAAGGAAAAATAAAAAAGGTTCATACCAAGATGCAAAAAAATTTATTATGAATCATATAAACAAATGTATCTATGAAAAAGAATTGGAATGGAATGGGATTGTGAATAATAAAGCGTGGTCGCGAGTTTTGAACAAAAAAAGATGTGTTTTTTAAAATTAATTGACAAGGAAAGGGATTTTGAGCATTTGAAAAAAATATCAGTTGTTGATATTAAAAGTGATTCTCAAATAGAAAAATTGAGCGATAGGATTATTTGGACACTTGAAAATTAAACATAAGCTTGTCGCATTTTGAAATATATAGGGGGAAGAAAGAATATGTTGAAAAGAGCAAGCAGAAAATTAAGAAGTACTCCTGCGAAAACATTGATGTATATCATACTGTTTTTAGTACTTTTCCTGGCGATATTTTCTATGCTGATGATTGGAATTGCAAGTGGAAATAAAGTGAAAAGAGCACAGGAAACATTGGCCAACTCTATTACTCTGCGCGGGCCGGCCGAGGGAGAAGCTGGAAAATCATGTACTGTATATGCGATCCCGTCCGCAATCGTAGAAAAGTTCATTGACAGCAATTATGTTCAGGGGTACACCATGGAAGCGGGAACATATTGGCTTGATCCGGTGGATACGGAAACATATATCAGCGAGGAGACACAACAGCGCCTAAAAGGTTATCTGAAAGATTCAGGCATGTATACGATGACGGCTGTTGGAACACTGGACTGCGCATACGATACCTATTTTCTGGCAAAGGGTTACAGGATTGTGGAAGGAAGCGGACTGAGCTACGGAGAACGGGGCAAATACGAAGCTGTGGTAGGAGAAAAATACGCCGAAAAAAATCATCTCCATGTGGGCGATACTGTTAAATATAAAATGGAGCAGGGAACGATCGAATACTATAAAGTAAGTGCCCCGGAAGAAATTAGTTTCAAAATTCGAGGCATTTACAGAACTCCAGAGGTTTATCAGTCCGATTCCGTTGTGAATGACTGGCACAATAATTTAATTTTTATTCCACTGGATATTTTCTGCGAGTATTCTATGAAAGCATTAAAAATTCAAAATGTGGGATTTAATACAGTTACGGTCTATTTGAAAGATACAAAATCAGTTGAACCATTCATAGAAGAAACAAAAAACAAAATAAAAATAGGAAGTGTGGATGATGTTGTACAGACCGATGAAAATGGAATACGTTCCAGCGTAAAGCCAATGGTAATATCACAGCAGGATTTGGAATCTGGAGAATGGTCCTATCAGTTGATTCGAAACAAGGAATGGTATGAGATGGTTGCGAAACCTGTTGAAAAATTGAATCGTCTGATAGGATATATGATCGTAGGATTTGTGACTGCCGGAATTTTACTGTTCGGCATTCTGACCAGCCTGTCAGTCAAAGGGCGAAAACGTGAGATTGGAATTTTACTTTCGATGGGGGAACACAGAAAAAGGATTTTAGGACAGTTCGTTTTGGAGAATTTGGTTCCGGTTTTGATTGCCCTGGTTTTTGCGGCGCTGTGTGCGACACCAACAGCAGAGTATTTCGCAGATCGGATGATTTCGAATCAGGCTGAGAAAGTGGAGCAGGAAAATGAAGATCTGTCGGGAAATATTAAAAACGCGCTCCCGACAAGCGAAATAGCTGCGTATGAATCAACGGGAGTAACTGTTGATACGGATTTGTCCATTGAGTGGAACTGGAAAATCATGACGGGGATGATTCTTGGTATTTTAGATCTTTTCCTTTTGATATTAATTCTGCAAGTCGGCAAAATAACTAGAGAAAGCCCGGCATCTATATTGCTGGACAGAAAGTAGGTGTTCATGAAGAAAAAAAGAATGATAATGATCGTAGCGATGGTTCTGGTGCTGGTATGGCGGGAAGACGTTTTTGCAGTGGAATCTGGAACGACACAGGTTTCGCTACAGGCAGACTGGCTCCAAGAGGGAGATTACCAGTATAGCGTGGAAGAAGATGAAACTGTAACTTTACGAAACTATATCGGGACGGAAAGCGTGATTGTCACACCGAAAGAAGTAGGTGGGAAAGAAGTGACGAGAATCGGAGATTCCTGCTTTTTGAGAAAAACGGATCTTCGGGCAGTGCAGATATCCGAAGGCATTGTTGAAATCGGGGAATCTGCCTTTGCGGAAGATGGTCAGTACAGTGATACAACTGCTGGGTTTATCAGCATTGTAATGCCAAAAACACTAAAAAAGGTAGGAAAAAGCGCATTTCAGGGAACTAGAATCACACAGATTTATTTTTATGATGGTTTAGAGAGCATTGGTGATAATGCCTTTATGTATTGCTCTTCTTTGTCAAAAATACGGATTCCAGATAGCGTGGAGAAAGTAGGACAATTTTTATTTTTGGGAGCTGGAAAACCCTATGAAGAAAGTCAAGATAGTGCGATGAAGATTTTTGGCGGAAAAATAGCGGAAGAACTTGCAAAAGATAATCAAAGAGCCGAATATGGTGGTGAAGAAATGCAGGAAATTTCGATCCAGTATTGGCTTGAGAAGAAGGAGAATGAAACGAAAGAAGAGGTTATAGGACAAAAATATTTTGATAAAAATGATACAGGCTTTGAAAAAGTATTTTTTAAGGCTCCTTCGAGTGGAGAAAAGCAAAGTGGGAAAATAGTCTGGATGGACATATTTCTTGGGGTGTGTATGGTTGGACTAATAGGAATCAGTGTTTGCTTAAAGGATTAAAAATATTATATTTGTGAACAATGAAGAAAATAATAGAGAATAATAAATGTTTATATTTTTTAAAAGAGTTACTCAAATATAAAAAAGAAATAGGTATTTTGAGTATAAGCACTATTGTTTCTACAGTAACTGTATTTCTGCAACCATTATTGATAAAACAGATCACAGACATCGGAATACTCGAAAAAAATATGCCCCAAATTGTTAATGGAGTAGCCGGTTTATTTGTTTGTGTGCTGGTATATTTAATGATTGAAGTTGTGCAGGCAAAAACTTTTGCAGAAATACATAATTCATTCTATAAGAACTTGTATTGCAATGTATTTCGAAAATTATTGCATTTAAAAAAACATTATTTTCAAATGAAAAATAGTATGGAAATAGTGCAAATGTTACAATGCGATGTATCTCAGGTTGCGTCTATGACAGATAGATATGTAGTGATGAGCTTTTCGTATGTTTTTCGTGTAATTAGTGGACTTGCTGGACTTATGCTGTTGAGTCCTGAACTGTTTATGTTACAAGACCGGTAAATAGTTTAATTGATCTGCGTATGCATTTTGCAAGTGTCAAACCGTCCGCTGAACGACTTTATACATTTTTGAATATGGAAGAGGAACGAAGTGGAAGTAAAAGAGTGGAAAAAGAGATTTCGCCAATATTAGAATTTAAAAATGTGAGATTTCAGTATACAAAGGATAGGGAAGTGTTAAAGAAAGTATCTTTTAAACTTGAGCCGGGAGAAAAAGTGGCTATTATTGGAAAAAATGGAAGTGGAAAATCAACAATTTTGGAATTACTATTACGATTTTATGAACCGGAAGAAGGAGAAATTTTATGTAATGGTGAAAATATAAAAGTGCTAAAATTATCAGAATACCGAAGCCTTTTTTCTGTTGTGAGTCAGAAATCAGCGTTGTTTTTGGGGGACATTGTGCAGAATATAGATTTGGAGGGGAAAGCAGACAGACAAAAACTGAATGAGGTACTAAGGAAAAGTGGCGTGAAAAAATACTTGCAACGTTTTCCAGAAAAAGAAAAAACACAAATAGGAGATGATGGAGCATTTCTTTCAGGAGGAGAAAGACAAAAGCTTGTGGTTGCACGGGCACTATTGAAAGATGCGCCGGTTATGCTTTTTGATGAAGCGTCCAGTGGATTTGATGTAGAAGCCAATGAATATCTTTATAAAATTATAACAGAAGAAATGCCGGAAAAATCTGTGATTTTTATTACACATCATTATGATAAACTGGAAAAATTTGATAAAGTATATTTGGTAAAAGATGGGTTTCTTACGGAAGTGAGAACTGGAAAAATGTAGAGGCGACTAGATTATAGTAGAAAGGAACAATATGGCAGAACTGGAATTAAAAGAGGTAAGCTATTTTTACGAGAGCGGCGGAAAGAGAATTGATATTTTGGATAAAGCCAGCTATTCATTTGAGAAGGGTACTCTTTACACGATTGTTGGTCCTTCTGGATCGGGGAAAACAACGACGCTGACTTTGGCGGGTGCGCTGGAAGAACCTAAGAGCGGCTGCGTGTGCTTTGAAGGAAAAGATATCCGGGAAATTGGCTATACAAGATATCGAAACAGCAAGATTGGAATTGTGTTTCAGGCGTATAATCTGCTGCCTTATCTGACCCCGCTGGAGAATGTGCTGGCGGCAATGGAAATTACGTCAAATCCGATTAAAAACAAAAAAGAACGGGCGCGGGAACTTCTGACACGAATGGGAATTACAGAAGATCAGATGAACCGCAATATCAATAAACTTTCAGGAGGCGAACAGCAGCGCGTAGCGATTGCGCGTGCGATTTCGACAAATGCAGAGGTGATTCTTGCGGATGAGCCGACGGGAAATCTGGACGTTGATACGGCGGCTGGCATTGTGAAAATTTTCAAAGAGCTGGCTCATGAAGATAAGAAATGTGTAATAGCAGTTACACATTCGGAAGCATTTGCCGCGGAGGCAGATGTGGTGGTACGGCTGGAAAAGAAAAAATTGCAGGATTAAACATGAGGGGGAGGGAAAGTTTTTATGAACTGGATCAAAAGAGCATTTCGCAGTATTTCTTATCATAAAAAAAATACAATTCTGATGTTTTTAAGTTTCCTGATTTTATCCATCCTGATCCTGTTTGGCTTATGTATCCGCGCGGCAAGTCGGGAACGGATATGGGAGATTCGGACGAGCATCGGAGGAAGCGTGCTTGTATCGAATGAGCGTCAGATATACAGTGAAGAGCCGCGCGGTGTGAATTCGATTTCACATCAAAAATATTTGGAACTCTGCGCTGATGAAAGAATTCGGTTTGGCAGCTGTAATACGGTGACAGCTGCTCTGGCGGATAACTTTACAGCTGAAATTATGGACGGACAGGAAGAAAATGGAACAGAAAATATTTATGTGGAGGGATCATCTGATCCTGTCGAGTATTTTAGTTCTGTTTCTTCTGTAGTTACACTGATTTCGGGACATGTACCGCAGAATGCAGAAGAAGCGGTAGTCAGTGATGGGATTGCGGAACGGAATGGACTGGGAATAGGAGATACCATAGCTGTTCTTTCACCATACACAAAGGAGCGGTATACATTTAAAATCAGTGGTATTTACAGTACGAACGAGGCAGCTTACAGTGGAAATGTGGTATATAATAACCCAGCAAATGCT
>OIZP01001824.1_pt1 | contig 10362 bp, 9 predicted proteins | sample 1588531 | NCBI WGS metagenome assembly OIZP01 (sample SAMN03283283) | human gut metagenome | biome: human-associated habitat; material: feces | host: Homo sapiens | place: Peru | collected 2012 | reverse complement strand
CTATGACCTTCCGCACGTCAAGCGGATGCTCTAGCCAGCTGAGCTAATCGTCCATAGGCGCTTCGTAAGCGCCTGATTAGTATACATGCAGATTTGACTTTTGTCAAGCTTTTTTTGGATTTTTGCTTATGCGGCCTCTGCCGCAGTGGTTTCCGGTGTGGTCTCCGGAACGGTTGCCATGGGCTGGGTTGCCAGCTCCGGGTGCTCCGCCAAATTCTGGTAGTAGGCCTCCCGGTCGGTTTTCGCCTGCGCCAGATCCTCCTGGCAGGCAGTCAGGCCCTCGCCGATGATCTTCATGGTCTTGGCGTAGGAATCCTGGGCGGCGGTGAGCTCATTATCCGTCAGCTCAAAGTCTGTCTTCCACTGGTCTTCCTTATCCTTAATCAGCGGGAGAATGTTGTATTCCCGCTTGCCGTTCTTGGAGTGCATATTCACCCAGGTGGGGATGGCATCGATGCCCGCCACATAGACCTTACCGTCGGAATACTTCTCGAAGGTCACGCTCAGCAGTACCCCGGACTCGGTATACCGGGAGAATTTGTCGCTGATGCCCGCTCTCTGATTGGAAACCGCGTTGCCCAGAGAGTACAGGCAATAGGTCTTGTGCTCCGGGTTTTCCGTGCTTTGCAGCAGCGCCATGGGCTGCACCACATGGGGGTGCCCGCCAATAATCACGTCAAAGCCCAGATCGCAGAGCTTCTGCGCCATCTTGTCCTCGGCGGCGTTTTCCTTGATCTCGTATTCCTCGCCCCAGTGGATGAAGATCATGGTGGCCTCCGCCCCGTCCTCCTTCATGCCCTCCAGAATAGGCTTCAGCTCGTTATAGAGCTTATCCGGGTTCTGCTTGCTGAAATAATTGGCTTGTCCCTCATCCTTGATATAAGCAAGGCCGTTCAGGGAAAAGCCGTTCCCGGAAATGCCGTAGGCCCAGGAATAGGCAACCATGCCCACCTTAATGCCGTTGATATCCACCACGGAGTACCGCTTTTCCCCGGGCAGCTGGGTGCCCAGAGATGCCAGTCCCGCCGCCCGGACGGTTTCGATGGTGCGGATCATGCCATCGCCCATGGTGTCACCGGCATGGTTGTTTACGGTAAGCAGCATGTCATAGCCTGTGTCCTTCACGCCGTCAGCCAGGCCGTCCGGACAGTTGAAGGCCGGATTTCCCTGGTAGGTGTACTTGTCGCCGCCGAAGGTGGTCTCCAGGTTGGCAATGGCGTAGTCGTAGCCGCTGATGAGATCCTTGCTGTACTTGAAAATCCGGGTGAAATCGTAGCCGTTGCCCTCCTGGCAGGAGGCAAACACCGGCTTGTGCATCAGAAGATCTCCCTGGGTGGAGATACTGGCCGTAGCCACCACATGCTCCGGCTCCGGGGCTTCCGTGGTAGGCGGAACGGTAGTCTCCGGCACGGTGGTGGTCTCAGGCTGAGAGGGCTGGGTGGGCAGCACCAGGGAGCTGTCCTGACTGGGCTTCACATCCGCTTCCTTGTTCACCAGGTCAATGCACAGGTAAACCAGGAAGGCAGTAGCCGCCAGCATGAGAACGATCAGAACGGTAAGCACCACGGTCAGGGCCGAATGGCTGCCCTTAGGTTTTTGAGACATTGTGTTCCTCCTTACAGAAACGCGTCCAGCAGGTAGTGGACGGAGCGAACGGGTTTGCCGCCCTGCAAATACACCCGGGGCACCCGGCGGCTGATGCCGCAGACGAATTCATAGTTGAAACTGTCGGCCAGCGCCGAAATGGCTTCCATGGTGATGGTTTCGCCCCCGTCGGTGCCCACTAAGGTGACCCGGTTGCCTACCCTCACTCCGGGAATGCCGGTGACGTCCACCATCATCTGATCCATGCAGATTCGGCCTAAAATCGGGGCTTTCTTTCCATGGATAAGCACATAGAATTTTCCGGAAAGATTCCGGCGGTAGCCGTCGGCATAGCCTACGGGAATGGTGGCGACCACCGTATCCCGGGTGGTCACATAGGTGCCGCCGTAGCTGATTTCCCGACCGGCGGGAAGGGTTTTCACATGGGTCACCCGGCTGAGCCAGCGCAGAGCAGGCCGGAGATTCAGAAGTCCCGGGTCAACCTCGTCGCTGGGGTACATGCCGTAGGTGATGATGCCGGAGCGAACCATCTCATAGGGTGTCCGGAAATTCATAAGCCCGGCGGAATTGTTCAGATGCCGAATGGGGATGTTCACTCCACGGGCTTTGAGCATGTTGTCAAATTCCCCAAACCGAGCCGCCTGAGCCTCTGCCCGGCTTAAATCCGCGCAGTCGGCAGTGGCAAAGTGGCTGAACATACCCTCGGCCTGAATACCCGGCAGGGCGGCGATTTCCGCGCAGATGTCCGCGTCTTCCTCCGTGACCTGGAAGCCGATCCGGCTCATGCCCGTGTCCACGGCAAAGTGGAATTTTGCCGTCAGATTCAGAAAGCAGGCCGCCTGGGACAGAGCCTTTCCATCCTCCAACCGGTAGATAGTGGGGCGAATGTCCTGCAAAATTGCCGTGGGGAAGGCCTCCGTGGGGGTGTAGCCCAGAATCAGGATGGGGGTGGTGAGCCCTGCGTCCCGGAGCTCCAGGGCTTCCAGAATGGAGCTGACGCAGAAGAAAGCGCATTTGTCCTTGAGAAGCCTGGCTACTTGTACTGCCCCGTGGCCGTAGGCATCGGCCTTGATGACCGCCATCACCGGCACCCCGGCCTTTTCCCGGATGGCATCTATATTGTCCGAGATGGCATCCAGGTCGATGACCACTCGGGTAGCGTCAAAATCCACGAAAATCAGTCCTCTTTTTCAGCGTTTTTCCCATTCTACCACAGAAGATAGGAAAAGTAAACACGAAATAGTTTAAGGATTTCTTGCGATTTCCGTCAAAGCGTGGTATACTACAAATAATTCAGTATCGATTGGAGGGAAGGCTGTGGCACGCACCGACAACTACCTCAAGCAGGCCGCCCAGGCAAAGGCCTACTTTCTGGCCTACGACCAGGAAGCCTTGATCCGCAAGTTAAACCTTGCCCACGACGAAGATTACCTCTACCCGGTGTTCTTCTCCCAAACCTATCGGCTCAGCCGAAAAACCGGGGACTTAGCGCGTCAGGGAAAGCATGGCTGGGAGGACGCCAACACCCACGGCGAGGTGATGACCCTTCTGGATCTGATCTGCGACAGCCGGGAAGACCGTTTCGTCAGCGGAAAATGGAAGGATATGGCCCAATTCGGTCACACCTTTCATCAGAATCTGCTGGAAGAGCGGGATCCTCTGGCCGAACGCTGTCAGGAAAGACCCGAAGTGTTTCGCCGCTGGTGCGAGGCGCTGGGCGGCAAGCCCATGCCCACGGGGGATATCGCCTATTCCATCGAAGTCTTTGACGGTCTGCCTCTGATGATTCAGCTTTGGTTCGGGGATGAGGATTTCCCCGCCAGAATGCGGCTTCTTTGGGATGAAAACGCCCTGATGTACTTAAAATATGAGACCATGTATTTTGCCCGGGAAGTGCTTCTGTCCCGGCTGAAGCGGGAAATGGAGGAATCAGCATGAAGCAGCACAAGCATCCGGTTCACCCGATCTACAAAAACAAAACCACTTTGGCGGTTTACCTGACTCTGCGCGCCCTGATTATTTTTATCCTTGTCCGGGCGGTGCTCAGAAGAGAATATGAAAGCGTGTTCCTGTGCGCCCTGTCTCTGGTGCTGATGCTCATGCCTAGCATCCTCTCCAAAAAGCTGAAAATTGTCCTGCCGGACGCCTTGGAGATTATCATTCTGCTGTTCATTTTCGCGGCGGAAATATTGGGGGAGCTGAACAGCTTCTACGTCCGGGTGCCCAACTGGGATACCATGCTGCACACCATCAACGGCTTTCTGTGCGCCGCCATCGGCTTCTCCCTGGTGGACATGCTCAACCGGAACGAGCGATTCTCCATTCAGCTGTCGCCTCTGTATCTGGCCATCGTCTCCTTCTGCTTTTCTATGACCGTGGGGGTTCTGTGGGAGTTTTTTGAATTCAGCGGAGACTATTTCTTCGGCATGGATATGCAGAAGGACACGGTCATTCACGCCATCAACTCCGTGAATCTGGATCCCACCCTGTCCAACATCGTCGTCCACCTCCGGGACATCAGCGATGTGATCATCGTTCACTCCGACGGCACGAAAGAAACACTGGGTCTGGGGGGCTATCTGGACATCGGCATCATCGACACCATGAAGGATCTGTTCGTGAATTTCATCGGCGCGGTGGTCTTCTCCTGCATCGGCTACTTCTATGTCAAGCATGAGGGCAAGGGCAAGGTTGCCAACCGGTTTATTCCCACGGTGGAATTCCCGGAGGAGAAAACAAAGCAGGAATAAGGAAATAGTATCAGTGTAGCACACTTGCCCCGCCGTTGCAAGGCGCAAAAAATCCTCACAGCCAAATGGCCGTGAGGATTTTTATCAAAATTAACCCTCCTGCACCACAATCTCGGAGACTTTCAGCCCCGGATTTCTGCGGCAGGTGAAGTCGATGGCCCAGTAGGAGCTGAACACCATCAGATTCCGGCCCCGGTAGTCCTCCAGAAGCTCCGCGTCGCTGCCCAGGTTCAGGTCGCTCAGGTCGCCTGGATACTCGTCGATGACCCGGATTTCCTCGTAGGGCAGGGTCTCCATCCGCAGCTCCACACCGTACTCGTTCTTCATCCGGTACTGGAATACTTCCAATTGCAGCACGCCCACAACGCCCACAATGACCTCCTCCATACCGGAGTTGGGCAGCTTGAAAATCTGAATGGCACCCTCCTGGGCAATCTGCTCGGTACCCTTGACGAACTGCTTGCGCTTCATGGAGTCCTTGGCGGACACCCGGCTGAAATGCTCCGGGGCGAAGGTGGGAATGCCGGAGAAGGTGAACTTCTTGCCCGGCACGGTGATGGTATCGCCGATGGCAAAAATGCCCGGATCGAAAACGCCGATCACATCCCCGGCGTAGGCCTCGTCCACGATTTCCCGCTCGGCTGCCATCAGCTGCTGGGGCTGACTCAGCCGCATTTTCTTGTTGCCCTGAACATGGAAATACTCCGCGTCCCGGGCGAATTTGCCGGAGCAAATCCGCATAAACGCCAGCCGATCCCGGTGGGCTTTGTTCATATTCGCCTGAATTTTGAAAACAAAGGCGGAAAAATCCGGGTCAAAGGTATCAATGACACCGCAGTCCGCCGTCCGGGGCAGAGGCGGCGGAGTCAGCTTCAGGAAGGCCTCCAGGAAGGGCTCAATGCCGAAGTTCGTCAGGGCGGAGCCGAAGAACACCGGAGACAGCTGGCCGTTTTCCACGGCCTGGGCATCCATTTCCCGTCCGGCGGACAGAAGCTCCACATCGTCAATCAGCTGCCGGGCTTTCTGCTCGCTGCCCAGAAGCTCCGTAACCTTCGGATCGTACAGATCGACTTCCAGCTTATCGGCTCTTGACTTGCCGTTGACACCGGAGAAGAACAGCAGCTCTGCCTTCTCCCGGTCGTAGACGCCCTGGAAGTCCTTGCCGCAGCCGATGGGCCAGTTCATGGCGTAGGTCTCAATGCCCAGCTCCCGCTCCACCTCGTCCAGGAGGTCAAAGGGATCCTTGGTCTCCCGATCCATCTTGTTGATAAAGGTGAAAATGGGAATATGCCGCATGGCGCAGACCTTGAAGAGCTTTCTCGTCTGGGGCTCCACGCCCTTGGCTCCATCGATGACCATGACGGCGGAGTCCGCGGCCATCAGGGTCCGGTAGGTGTCCTCGGAAAAGTCCTGGTGACCCGGGGTATCCAGAATGTTGATACAGAAGCCCTCGTACTGGAACTGCATCACGGAGGAAGTCACGGAAATGCCCCGCTGCTTCTCGATTTCCATCCAGTCGGAGGTGGCGGCCCGGGAATTCTTCTTACCCTTGACCACGCCGGCCTGGGCAATGGCTCCGCCGTAGAGCAGGAATTTTTCGGTTAAGGTAGTTTTACCGGCATCCGGGTGGGAAATAATGGCGAAAGTCCGGCGGCGGCTGATTTCTTCTCGCAGGGTAGGCATCTGTCAAGTCCTCCATTGTAAACTGAAAATCCGGAGGGCAGTTTCCTCCCGATTCGATAATTCTTTCAAAACCAATTCAGTTTACCATATTATTCCGCAGTTTACAAGAGGGATTATCAGATTTTTTCACTGTTTTTCGTCGGGCTCCGCGGGAACCACACGAACCTCTCCATAGGAAAGGCTCCGCTCCTCCCCGTTTGCAAAGCGCACCCGCAGACGGCATCGGTCGTCAATGTCCAACGCCAGCGCCGGTTTGCTTTCCCCGCCTGCCGTTACGGCGACGTTTTTTCCGATCACCAGGCTCCGGCGGCGGTAGTCCTCCAGAAAATCCCCGCCGGTGCGGTACAGCGTCCAGAACCGGTTGAGAAATTCCGCTGCCAGCTTATTTTTCCCGTCGGACACCGGGCTTTCCCAAAGCGCGCCCGCAATGTCCGCGATTTCCGGCGGGAAGCCGCCTTTAGGAGCGTAGACGTTGATGCCCGCCCCCACGACCACATATTCCGGCGCGCCGGTTTCCAGGCTGAAGGAGGCCTCGCAGAGAATCCCGCAGACCTTCTTGCCGCGAAGGAAAATGTCGTTGACCCACTTGATTTGCGGATTCTCCACCCCCAGCGCTTCCATAGCCTGGCACATGGCCGCAGCCGCCGCGGCGGTGAGCAGCACCGTCTGCTGAGGGTCTCCTGCCGGACGCAAAAGCAGACTCAGATAAACGCCGGTATCCTCCGGGGAATAGAAGGTTCTTCCATACCGACCCCGACCCTGGGTCTGGCTTCCCGCCAGCACCACCGTACCCTCCGGCGCACCCTGCTCCGCCAGACGGCGGACGGCGGCATTGGTGGAATCCAGAGTCTTTTCCACCAGCGGGCGCAGCTCCGGGTTCAGATATTTGGCAATGCCCTGGGCAGACAGCACATCCCCCTGCTCGGACAGCCGATAGCCCCGGTTTGTCACCGCGTCAATGGGATAGCCTGCCTGCCGCAGAGCCTTCACCGCCTTGCACACCGCCGCCCGGGACACAGCCAGCTCTTTTGCCGCCTCTTCCCCGGAAAGGAAGCTGCCCCGCCGGGTTTCCAGCAGGGTCAGCAGTCTCTCTTTCGTTGTCACGGTGTCTCCCCCTTCCAGACGCACAGGCTGCTCCACTGGCAGTCCCCACAGATGTCCTCCCGCTTTCCGGGACGCAGGACGGCCTTCTCCACCAGAGCGGAGAAGGTCAGGTAGGGCATCCGCTGACCGGGTTTCAGGCCGCACCGCCCAAGCACCTGCCGGTCATACCGGCAGGCCTTCTCGGCGCAGCTTTCCGTCAGACGGTTGGGGCAGGCGGCGCAGATGTCGTCGCTGCCCGCAACCAAGCAGATTTCCGGGTTTTCTTCCAGGATTTTCTTCATCCGGGTCATATTTTCCACAAAGGCCCCGCTGTAGCCCTCCCCCCGGAAGAAGGGAAGGCACATGCCGTGGTGAGCCCGGATTTTGTAGACGCTCACAGCCGGATGGCTTTTTTCAGCCGCTTGCACAGCACCAGAGCCAGAGCAATTTTCACCAGATCCGGCACAATGTAGGGGAACACGCACCAGCCCAGAGCCGTCCAGACCCCCACAGGGCCGGTGGTCTTGGCATACACCGTCACAAACCAGGCGGTGCCGAAAGCGTAGCAGGCAATGAGACCCAGCACCATGGAGCCGGCCAGTACCGCCGTCCGGTTGCCGGGAACCTTCTCCATGACCCACATGAGAGCCGCCGCCACCAGGAATCCTACAATGTAGCCGCCGGTGCTGCCCATGAGGATCCCCACGCCTCCGGTGAAACCGGAGAACACCGGAATGCCTACGCAGCCCAGCAGAATGTAAACCAGCACGGCAAGGGTTCCCCGCTTGCCGCCCAGCACGCCTACCGCCAGAAACACGGCAAAGGTTTGCATGGTAAAGGGCACAACATAGGGCACCGAAATCCAGGAGCACACCGCCATAACCACCGCGAACATGGCAATGTAGGCCATGTCCCGTACCGTCAGCTTCTTTTCCATTGAAAAATACCTCCAAGTCTTTGTGGAAGCTCTGAATCAATCGTCGGCGGCTGGATGGCGAATCTTTTGCCCCATCCGTGCAGTTCTGAAAGTGGGAAATACATACAGTATTCCTCCACTTTCAGAACTTTCGGCTGAGTCAAAATCTTCTGCCACCAGCTCTTGCCGATTGAATCAGAGTTTCCTTTGTCAAGGGGAATATAGCATGGTCAGAATCAATTGTCAACCATTATTTTTCTACTAGTTTACAATTCGAGACTGGTGTTGCTTTTTCCAAAATCCGGTGTTATACTGAGTAAAAATTACCCAGTGAGGCTAAAAAATGAATTCTTCTACCCAAGAAGCGGACTGTTTCCGCAATCTGCTCCGGAATCGGGCACTGGTTCTCAGTGCTCTGTTCGTAACCGTACTGTGCTTCGGCTTTGCCATCACCCATCAATCCATCGGTGTGGATGATGTGGCCAGGAATTTTTATCTTTACAACGATAGCTCCTGGAACATGATCCGGCAAGGCAGGCTGCTGCATGTGTTGCTGAATTCACTGACCGGTGCCATAGACTTTATTCCTTTTTTCACGGAATTTGTGGGTGCTTCCCTTTACTGCCTGTCCGCTCTGCTGTTCTGCACACTGCTTCAGACGGTGTGCGAGGGAAAGCTCTCCACCCTTGCGCTGATCGCCTTCACCACCGTGTATCTCAGCAATTCCATCAATGTGGAAAAGTTCCTGTATGAGCTGGATTTGCTGACCGTTATGGTATCCTTCTGCTGCTGTCCCCTGGGGCTTCTGTGCGCTCGGCGATTCGTCCGGGGAAACCGGCGGGCCGCAATCCCGGCTGTCCTGCTGACGATGGGAACCATCGCCAGCTATGAATCCTTTCTGTTCCTGTATGTCTGCGTCGTTTTTGCCATTCTGATCCTGGAAATTCTGAACGACCCGGAGAATTGGCGTTTTTCCGACATTTGGAAAACGGGGATGGGCTTTGCACTGGTGCTGGTTGCCGCCACGCTGATCTACTATGGACTGGTGGCTGCGGTACAGCATTTTACCGGATATGTACGTACCAGCTCGCCGTACACCACCTGGGACACCTCAGAAAAGGGCTTTGCCAGCGTACTGTCCGGCGTCCTTCTCACAATTATCCGGTATTTCCACGATTCCTTACAGGTGCGCTACCAGCCTATCCTGATTTTCTGCGCCGTCAGTGTTCTGGGTGGGCTGATGATCCTCTGGCTTTCCCGGAAGCGGAAGAATTTCTGGCTGATTCCCTGCTTTCTCGGCATGTTCCTCAGCAATTTCATCATTCAGATTGTGTTTGGCAGCTATCCCCCCAGAACCGCCCAGACCGTCTGCTTCTATGTGGCCTTCCTGGTGCTTCTGCTGGCAGCCTGGTGGGAACGCAAGCCCTTTGGAAAGACCGTCGCCCCCATCGTCCTCTGCCTGCTGGTGCTCATTCAGTCCGCGGATATGAACCGGTGGTTTTTTAACGACTATGTCCGCAGCGAAAAGGAAGGCTATGTGGTCCACACCCTCGCCACAAAACTGCAATCCGGCTATGACCTTTCCAAGCCTGTTATCTTCACCAACTGTCCTGACCACTGGCAGAAGGACGGCGGCTATCTCATGACCCATCTGTACCCGGGTGCGGACGTGAACGGCAACTCCGTCATTTACTGGTGTGGCAATACCGTCACCGACTACTGCCCCACCTTTATTTCCGATCTGTTCCGGCTCTACGGCTATGATTTTCTGGTGAGCCCGACCGTCGAGCTGGCACAAGCCGCTCAAGAAGCCGCTGAGGGTATGCCAATCTGGCCTCAAAACGGCTGTATTCGGGAATTTGATGACTTTATCGCTGTGAATTTCGGATAAGGAAACCCCGCAGGGCTTGCCCTGCGGGGTCATTGTTTTTACTCAGGCCACCAATCAGGCCTTGCCGTCGGAACCCAGAACGTGGACGATCTTGTGAGCGACCATGTCCTTGACCGCCTGACGGGCGGGCTTCAGGTACTGACGAGGATCGAAGTGATCGGGATGCTCGTAGAAGTACTTGCGGATGTTGCCGGTCATAGCCAGACGGATATCGGAGTCGATATTGATCTTGCACACGGCCAGCTGAGCGGCTCTGCGCAGCTGATCTTCGGGGATGCCGATGGCATCGGGCATCTTGCCGCCGTAGGTGTTGACCATCTTCACGAATTCCTGAGGAACGGAAGAGGAGCCGTGCAGCACGATGGGGAAGCCGGGCAGCCGCTTGATGCACTCCTCCAGCACGTCGAAGCGCAGGGGAGGCGGAACCAGAATGC
>OIZP01001819.1_pt1 | contig 10387 bp, 8 predicted proteins | sample 1588531 | NCBI WGS metagenome assembly OIZP01 (sample SAMN03283283) | human gut metagenome | biome: human-associated habitat; material: feces | host: Homo sapiens | place: Peru | collected 2012 | reverse complement strand
CGGTGCCATTAAGGTACAGCCAAATGCCATGGAGAGCGCACCTGCGAGGCCGGAGCCGATGATGCAGGATGGAAGAACGTGGATCGGGTCTGCTGCCGCGAATGGAATCGCACCCTCGGTGATGAAGGCGAGTCCCATGATGAAGTTGGTCGGACCGGATTCTCTTTCTTCTTTTGTAAATTTATCTTTGAACAGCAGGGTTGCAAGTGCAATCGCACACGGAGGAACCATACCGCCGATCATAACGGATGCCATGATATCGTAGTTTCCTGCTGCGATGGCTGCTGATCCAAATACGTAAGCTGCTTTGTTGAACGGGCCGCCCATGTCGATCGCCATCATGCCGCCGAGGATCATGCCAAGAACCAGCTTGCTGGATCCGCCCATGGAAGCAAGACCGTTGTTCAGTGCCGTATTGACAGTTCCCATAATCGGTTCTACCACGAAGAGCATCAGAAGTCCCATCGCAAGAATACCGGCTACCGGGTAAATCAGAACCGGTGCAATCTTTTCGAGTGCTTCCGGAAGTTTCTCACATGCTTTGCGGAGGCCAAGGATAATGTAGCCTGCTGCAAAACCGGCAACGAGTGCTCCAAGGAAACCGGAAGTTCCGCTTGATGCCATCATACCGCCGACAAAACCAAGGGCAAGTGCCGGCCGGTCGCCGATTGCCATGGCAATGTAGCCTGCAAGAACCGGGAGCATGAAGCCGAATGCCACGCCGCCGATCTGTTTGAACATCGCTGCAGCCGGGGTAATCGTACCGAAGTTTGATCTGGCTGCGGCATCAAGGGCGTTCATATCAACAAGAAGTCCATCGATCAGGAATGCGATTGCGATCAGAATACCGCCGCCGACAACGAACGGAAGCATATGGGAAACACCGTTCATCAGCTGGGTATACAGCTGGTGGCCGATACCGCCGCTGTTCTTCTTCGTGCTTGCTGCAGCTGCCTGTGCATTGCCGCTCTTGTAAACCGGTGCGTTTCCGGACATCGCAAGCTCGATCAGCTCATCTGCTTTGCTGATACCGTCGGATACCTGGCGCTGGATCACTTTCTTTCCGTCGAAACGATCCATCGGAACCTGTGCGTCGGCTGCAACGATGATGCAGTCCGCATCGGCGATTTCCTGTGCAGTCAGCACGTTTTTCGCTCCGCCGGAGCCTCGTGTCTCGATTTTTACGAAACATCCTTTTGCTTTCGCTGCTTTCTCAATTCCCTCGGCTGCCATGTAAGTGTGGGCAATACCGGTCGGGCAGGAGGTAACAGCAAGGATTTTTACCTGATTTTCTTTTGCCTCTGCAGGCTCTGCCAGGCGCTCGTCCACGCTCTTTTTGTCTTCATCGGCGCGGTCGATAATGGCAAGGAACTCTTCCGGTGTCTTTGCGCTTCGAAGGCTCTTGGTGAACTCCTCATCCATCAGCATCATGGAAAGTTTACTTAACACATCAAGGTGAACGTTGTCTTTCGTGTTCGGCGCTGCGATGAGGAACAGCAGGGTGACCGGCTCTCCATCGAGAGAATCAAAATCAACGCCGTTCGGGATAACCATGGCTGCAAGGCCCGGTTTGTTTACTGCATCACATTTTCCGTGCGGAATCGCAATTCCCTCTCCGATTCCTGTGGTGCTCTCCTCTTCTCTTGCGTAGACACCTTTGCGGTAGACTTCCACATCATTGATCTTGCCGCTCTTTGCCATCAGGTCGACCATGGCATCAAGAGTTTCTTTTTTGCCTGTTACTTTCCCATTCAGTTCAATACTTTCTGCTGCGAGTAAATCTCTGATTTTCATTTGAAAAATCCCTCCCTTTCTATTGTTCCCCTGCAAACAATTTCTTATTACTATCGAGTAAAGCGATCACTTCTGCTTTTGTAGCCAGTTCCTCTGAAAAAGCAGAGGCACTTCCGGTGCAGACACCCATCTGGAACGCTTTCCCGTAGCTTCCGTCCTCAAGGTATCCTGCAATAAATCCTGCTACCATGGAATCTCCTGCTCCCACGGAATTGACAACCTTTCCTTCTGGCGCTTCGGACTGGAAAATGCTTCCATCTTCTGCAACTAAAACAGCTCCGTCACCTGCCATGGATACCAGAACGTTTCTTGCTCCCTTTTCCTGCATTTTCTTTGCATACGTGATGACATCTGCCTTATTCCCGATCTTCACTCCAAAGATTTCGCCAAGCTCATGATTGTTTGGCTTGATCAGAAATGGATGATACTGTAACACATTCACCAGAAGATCTTTTGTTGCATCTACCACAATTTTCAGATCCTTATTCTGTAAATATTTCATAATGTCCATGTACATTGAACCCGGCATAACATCCGGAATACTTCCTGCAAGCACGAGGATATCGCCGTCTGACAGCGTATCAAGCTTTTCATAAAGCTTTTTAATATCCGCCTCCGCGATCGCCGGTCCCTGTCCGTTGATCTCCGTCTCTTCATTGGAACGAAGCTTTACATTAATTCTGGAAATTCCCTTTTCCACGCTGATAAAGTCGGCGCGGACTCCTTTTTCCTCTAACAGATCCTGTATTCTGTTTCCTGTGAACCCGGCCAGAAAGCCAAGTGCTGTATTCTCAAAGCCAAGATTCTTTAAAACCATGGAAACGTTGATTCCTTTTCCTCCCGGAAAAATAATCTCATCCGTTGTACGATTTACGATTCCGCAGGTAAAATTATCTACAGAAACGATGTAATCCAGCGATGGGTTAAAAGTTACGGTATAGATCATTTTTTCGACTCCTTTCTGCTTACTGCTTTACATCTATGACATTTTTACATTTTTTATAAGCCGGAAGGCTAAGTCCTGTCGTGATCACCGTTGCTCCCTCGAATGGTGCAAAGGTCACGCTTGAAATATGATTGAACTTGCTCTCATCTGCTAAAACAAATCGCTCTTTGCAGTTCTCCATTGATTTCTTCTTCACCATTGCCTCTTTTAACTCCGGTGTGGAATAGCCTTTCTGAAGGCTGACACCATTTGTACCCCAGAAGCCTTTGGTGAAATTGTATTTCTCCAGTGTCGTGACTGCCTCTTCTCCTACAATCGCCTCTGTGACCGCTTTAAACTCGCCGCCCAGGAGATACACGGTAAACCCTCTCTCTGCCAGACGCTTCGCATGGCTGATCGCATTTGTCACAAATACCGCCTGATGGCTCGTGATGTACTCGATCATCAGCTCTGTTGTCGTTCCGGCATCCAGATAAACAAAATCACCCGGCACGATCTGTTCTGCGGCATATTTTGCAATTTTGTTCTTTGCGTCACGATTCTTTTCTTTCCGGCTGACGACATTGTCATCCTTAGTACTGTACGCCATCGTTTTAAGGATTGCCCCACCGTGAACTTTCGTCAACTGACCGTTTGCATCCAGTGCATTCAGATCCCTTCGTATCGTAGATTCCGAAGCGTTAAGTTCTGTCATCAACTGCTGTACTGTCACACTCCCCATACTTTCCAGTATGGATAATATCTTCGCAAATCTTTCCTCTGTCAGCATTTATTTTCCCTCCAATTTCCGTCAACATCGTTCATGTCCGTTCATCTTTATATCTGAATTATAGATTCACATTCCGTCATAGTCAATCATTTTCAGTCAAAATCATTCACAAAAATGATTATTTAAAATTGTGCAGAAGTTACAAGCGCGGCATTTGATAAACTTATTCCTCGCTGAGCGTTTTTTATGTAATAGGAACGAAGTTTCCTATTACATAAAAAAACTGCTGCACAGTGAGATCTGATTTACTTGCTTCTCTCTGTACAACAGTTTCTACATTTTTGTTGTGATTTATTTATTTTCTTTTTTAAACCGTGCGATCGCATCTATGATCTTAAAGCTTTCGATCATGACTACTTCCGCATTTCTTGTCTTAAATTTCCGAACCATCTCATCAAATGGAAGCCCTGCAATGTAACACCGCAGTGCCATAATGATCGCGCTGTGCGTCACGATCAGCACATCTCCGTTTTCCCGTTTCATAATATATTCCATAGCATCCAGCGTGCGTTTTACCACATCATTGTAACATTCACCGCCTCCCGGTGTGCGCACATAGCGGCGGTCTTTTCTCCACTCCTGATATTCCGGGCTGTTTTCCCGCTCGATCACACGCCAGTTGGAACCTTCCCAGCTTCCGAGGTTCATCTCCACCAGTCCATCCAGCGGAATACAGGTCGCATGCAGCGCTTCCGCAGCGATACGTGCCGTCTCTGCCGCCCGAAGCTGCGGTGAATGATAGACATGTTTTACCGAAATATCTTCTTCCACCAGCTGGCACGCCAGTTCCTTCGCCTGCCGGATTCCATTTTCATTCAGTGGAATATCGGTTTTTCCCTGAATCTTCTTTTTTACATTCCACTCTGTTTCACCATGACGTACAAAATATAGTTTCATCGCTCGTCCTTTTCTATGATAAAAATAAGACCATTTGTATTTCATCCCGATAGCTTTCGTCTTTCAGTTTAAACGCATGAGGTTCTCTGCCCCACTCGCGAAAACCTAATTTCTCATACAGACGGATTGCTGCCACATTGTCATCAAAAACACCCAGTTTCAACTGCTCAAGCTCTGTCTTTCTGGCGTTTTCGATCGCATATTCCATCAACTGTCTTCCAAGTCCCATTCCGCAGTATTTTTGGAGGATAAAAATTCCGATTCCTGCCTTATGCCGGAATTTGATGTGATTTCCCTCTTTTAAAACCATGACACAGCCAATCATCTGCTCTTTCCGAAACGCTCCGATCAAAAATTGTTCCCTGCGCTCTGCTATGTCTGAAATCATCGCCTCTGCTGCTTCCGCTGTGAAATCTGTCTCCTCCGGGTATCTCGCCAGAAAATACGTTTCACGGTAAGTGATGTCACGCACCTCTGAAAAAGTTTCTGCGTCCTGCTTCTTTGGACTACGCAGCGTTATGTTCTGTCCATTTATCACAATCTGTTTCTCTTCTATCTGCATATGCGGTTATCTCCTATGAGGATATTTTAACATATAGAATTCGATTAACAAAGTTTTTCTTGCTAATAAGCTCTTTCAGTTTTCCTGTTTCTTTTTATTGCCCATCGTTATCGATTTATTGTACTTTTATATGCGGTATGTTAGAATACAAAATTGGATGTTTTATGCATCATCACTCGCAATAAAGGATACCTTAATTTTATAAAATATCTGGGGAGAATATTGAAAATGCCTAAGAAGATAAACTACTCTGAATTGATCAAAGAAACTCTTATTTTAACGGTCGCTGTTGCGGTCATTGCCGCCGCTGTTTTCTTTTTTCTAGTGCCAAGCCATGCATCCGTCAGCAGTATTTCCGGTCTTGGAATCGTTCTGTCGAACTTCATTCCTTTGCAGCTTTCTGCGATCACAATGATTTTAAACGTGGTACTTCTAATTATAGGCTTTCTTACCTGCGGAAAAGAATTCGGAATTAAGACGGTTTATACAAGTATTATGCTGCCATTATTTCTTGGACTTTTTGAGATTCTTTTTCCTGACAACACCTCTATGACCGGTAGTCAGGAATTAGATGTGCTCTGTTATATATTAGTTGTGAGTATCGGATTAAGCATTCTTTTTAACCGCAATGCTTCCTCCGGTGGTCTGGATATCGTAGCTAAGATCATGAATAAATATCTTCATATGGATCTTGGAAAAGCAATGTCACTTTCCGGAATGTGCGTTGCGCTGTCAGCCGCACTTGTCTATGATAAAAAGACTGTCGTTCTCAGTATTTTGGGAACTTATTTTAACGGAATCATTCTGGATCATTTTATTTTTAATCATAACATCAAGCGCCGTGTCTGCATTATCACAGAAAAAGAAGAAGCACTCCGACAGTTTATCATAAATGATCTTCACAGCGGTGCGACCATTTACGAATCCATCGGTGCCTACAATTTGCAGAAGCGGAATGAGATTATTACAATTGTAGACAAATCCGAATATCAGAAATTGATGAATTATATGAGCCACGAAGATCCTCTCGCTTTTATCACGGTGTATAATGTGTCGGATATGCGGTATCAGCCGAAACGGTGATTTTTACCTCAAAAAGAGTAGCAATGAAACACTGCTACTCTCCTAATCCATCTAAATCAATTTTATAGATCGTATTCGTAAGCTCTGTATTCTCCAGAAACATAATCATATAAATTGGCATATAAACTCTTTTTCCCTCAATTTCAATATTCCCTTCCGAAAGAATATAGGCTTCTTCGATCTTGTAATTTTCATTTTTCAGAACATTGTTTAATGCAGAGTGCCTTTTATAGTCCTTACCGGATTTAATTTCCAAAGGTACCACTTTTCCATCCAGTTCAATTACAAAATCAAGCTCTCCCTGCTGTTTGCTGTTAAAATAATATTCCTTATGCCCCTTCGCTAATAATTCCTGCGCAACAACATTTTCAAAGAGAGCTCCATTATTGATTGCTTTTTCCTTATTTAAAATAGCAAGTTTAACCTGATTGGAATAACAGCTTGTAAGCAGTCCAACATCTGAAAAAAACAGTTTAAACAGATTTCGGTTTTCACTAATGATCAGAGGCAATTTTGGTTCACTGATATTGTATACAGGAATTGCCACTCCTGCATCTTTTAACCAAAGAAAATCATTTTTTAACCGGTCATAACTCATGCCTTTTTCAATTGCATTTAATTGAAAACGCTTATTTTTCTGATCTAACTGTCCTGGCATTGCATCGTATATTTCCTGCAATTTCAGTTTATAATTTTTTTCATATTTTAAAAAATCTGTTTTATACAATCGTATAATTTTTTCATGCACTTTGGCGACTTTTGCCAGATCATTTGTTTCCAGATAAACAGCAACCGCTTCCGGCATTCCGCCAACAATCACATATAAATAAAACAGATCCAGCATTTTGGAATGAATAAAATCATCCACCGGGTTTCTCTTTTTAAAATGGTCTTCCAACATGAGAATTACATCATTTTTCAGTCCTGCTGCCCTGACAAACTCTTTAAAATCCAACGGATACATATCATAGATTTCAAGGTATCCAACCGGAGCTGATCTTAAATCATTTAATTCTACTCCCAGTAATGAACCACTCATAATATATCGAAATGTACCATCCTCTACCAAAAATTTTATTCTTGTAACGATATCTTTAAATTCCTGAATTTCATCTAAAAAAATAATTGTCTTTCCCTGCTCCAATGTCTCCGTCGCCACTACACTCAAACGCATCAATAACTCTTTTGCATCTTTTGCCCCGGCAAACAAATTGACAAGTTCAGGCTGCTCTATAAAATTAAATTCTATATATGGATATCCGCTTTCTTTCAGACATTGTCTTATTAGATACGTTTTTCCGATCTGTCTTGCTCCTGTCAGCAAAAAGGCATCATTTCCATGTGTAATCCATTCATTTACAACCACCTTAGCTTTCCTTTCAATCATGATTTCCTCCTGCCATTTCATAACTTATAATTTTTCCAACCCACTTTTATACATAATATTCAATTTTTCTAACCTTATTATACCTGTTTTTTCATTTTTTCCAACCTTATTCTGCTCATTTTTTCAATTTTTCTAACTTTATGATATCTACTATTTGCAATGTTTATCTAATAAAATAGAAAAGCAGTTTCATGTGCTTCATTTCTACATGTAACTGCTTCTATTGATTCCCTTTTATTGATAAAACGTACTTATACAATTAATTTCTAAGATTCATTATAATATATTTTCAAACCGAATATACTCCAGAATCATCTCCACCGCATTCTCGATCCCAATTTTTCCGGTATCGATGCAAAGATCGTATTCATTTCCATCGCCCCATCTGGTAGATGTGCACTGTTCCTGGAATGCGGCACGTTTCTCATCGACTTCCTGAATATTTTTCAGGGCTTCTTTCTCTGATATCTGATCCCTCTTCTGTAATCTCTCACATCTGATTTCTCTGTCTGCATGCAGATAAACGGAAACGCAGTCCTTGTCATCTCTGTAAATATGATTCGCACATCTTCCGATAATAATGCAATTTTCCTGTTCTGTCAGCTCTTTTACAAAATCAATATAGCGGTCTCTCGGATTTGTCGCTCCATAGCTCATCGCAATACTGTAAAGGAAACTGTCGATTGGCCTTTCATTTAAAAAGTTGGCATTTTCATCATAGACGTTTCTCTTTTTTGCTTCTTCCACAAATCTTTTCTTGTCAAATATCTCCAGATTTAGCTTCTCTGCCAAAGCCTCTGCAATTTCGTGTCCGCCACTTCCACACTGTCTTGCAATTGTTATTTTCATAATGATCGCCCTGCCCTTTCCTTATGTTTTGATATTAAACTTTGCTTATCAGCTTTCACCAATGCATTGTCATATACAAAAGAATGTACACTACGCAAACATTCCCTTGTCTTGTATTAAAAATTCCCCAGAAAGTATATAACACTCTCCGGGGAATTTCCAGCATTTCTTTTATTTTGCAATATCAAGACGAACCAGCGCCTTGCGAAGTGCAAACTCTGCACGCTTCACATCGATCGCCTCGGTCTTATTCGCGAGACGTTCTTCGGCACGCTTCATTGCTGCTTCAGCACGACCTTTATCAATCTCATCCGGCCATTCTGCAATCTCTGCAAGAAGGGTTACTTTATCTGGCAGAATCTCTGCAAAACCGGAATGCACTGCTGCGATCACATCATCTTCACCTGTTTTGTGAATCTTCACAACACCCGGTGCTAAAACGGTGGTCAGCGGAATGTGTTTCTTGTATACACCAATCTCACCAACAGCAGTTGTAAATTCGATCATGTCTCCCTCACCTTTATAAAAGATTCGATCCGGAGTGATGATCTCTACGGTAAAAATCTTATTTTCCTCTGCCATAATAATCCTCCACCTTAAGCGTTCATACGAGCGCGTACTTCATCGATGCTTCCTGCATTTAAGAAGTAACTTTCTGGAACATCATCATGTTTTCCTTCCAGGATTTCCTTAAATCCACGGACTGTTTCTGCGATCGGAACATATTTTCCTTCCAGACCGGTAAACTGTCCTGCTACGAAGAATGGCTGGGATAAGAATCTCTGTACCTTTCTCGCACGGTTAACGACAAGTTTATCATCCTCTGACAACTCGTCCATACCAAGGATTGCGATAATATCCTGAAGTTCTTTGTATTTCTGTAAAATTTCCTGTACACCACGGGCAACTTCAAAGTGCTCCTGACCAATGATACGCGGATCAAGAATACGGGAAGTAGATGCCAGTGGATCTACGGCTGGGTAAATACCTAACTCTGCAATGGAACGCTCCAATACGGTTGTTGCATCCAGATGTGCGAATGTTGTTGCCGGAGCCGGGTCAGTTAAGTCATCGGCTGGCACATAAACTGCCTGTACGGATGTGATGGAACCGTTCTTGGTGGAGGTGATTCGTTCCTGCATTGCACCCATTTCGCTTGCCAATGTCGGTTGGTAACCTACTGCAGAAGGCATACGTCCGAGCAGGGCGGATACTTCCGAGCCGGCCTGAGTGAAACGGAATATGTTGTCGATGAAGAAAAGGATGTCAGAAGTCTTGCCTTCTTTAGCGCCTGCATCGCGGAAACTTTCTGCTACGGAGAGACCGGAAAGAGCCACTGAAGAACGTGCTCCAGGCGGTTCGTTCATCTGACCGAATACCAAGGCAGTCTTCTCGAGTACGCCTGATTCTTTCATTTCTGACCAGAGGTCATTACCCTCTCTTGAACGCTCTCCTACTCCTGTGAATATGGAATATCCGCCATGCTCTGTGGCTATATTCCTGATAAGCTCCTGAATGAGGACTGTCTTACCAACTCCGGCTCCACCGAAGAGACCGATCTTACCACCCTTCGCATAAGGAGCCAAAAGGTCGATTACCTTGATACCTGTCTCGAGCATCTCGACAACAGGACTCTGCTCCTCGAACGTAGGCGGCTCTCTGTGAATTACCCAGTGCTCACCATCATCAAGTGACTCACCGCCATCTATAGTTTCACCTAATACATTGAACAATCTTCCCAAGGTCTGCTTGCCGACAGGAACCTTGATACCTGCTCCTGTAGCCCTTACTTCCATATCCCTGCACAGACCCTCGCTGGCTGCGAGCATGATACAGCGGACTGTGTTGTCACCTATGTGCTGTGCAACCTCCATAACGAGGTTCTTTCCCTCACAGGTGACCTCTAAGGCATCCTTTATGCATGGAAGGTCGCCGTTTTCAAATACAACGTCGACAACAGGTCCCATAACCTGAACAATTTTACCGTTTTTCATACAAGGACACCTCCTAATCTTCTTTCATTTTTTGTGCCTTGGCACCGGCGATAACCTCAGTAATTTCCTGAGTAATAGCCGCTTGCCTTGCACGGTTATATTCTAT
>OIZP01001815.1_pt1 | contig 10400 bp, 6 predicted proteins | sample 1588531 | NCBI WGS metagenome assembly OIZP01 (sample SAMN03283283) | human gut metagenome | biome: human-associated habitat; material: feces | host: Homo sapiens | place: Peru | collected 2012 | reverse complement strand
AGGGTACAGACTAGCTTCTTCCTGTCTCCTGTGCCCACGCTGAGGCGGAAGAAGGATACAGACTAGCTTGCTCCTGTCTCCTGTGCCCACGCTGAGGCGAGAAAAAAGACATAGGAGGAGCTCGACCGACTGCTGGACGCCCTACGTTACGAGCCATTCACCAAATTCATAAATGTGTCGCAAAGGACGTTCCACATTTATTTCACCATTCTCCGAAACATTCCCTCCCAAAAGTCGTTATATAGTATAGATCACAATACTTATTCACGACTTTGGGAGGGAATGTTTTATGAAGAAAATTATTTTACTGTTATCGTTTTCCGCTTTCTTTACACTGTCATTGACTAGCTGCGGTTCTACCGGTGGTTCCGAGGATACTATATGCGGACCGATTGATCCGGTCATCGCAGAATCTCTCGCTCCGACGGAGTGTCCGGAATCCGGTCCCGCGGATGATCTGGCGATAGCCATCAGTAAGGAAGCCGTCTGCGACCTGGACTCGGTACAGTTCTCCCTGTCTCTTCCGGAGACCTGGGACTATGAAATCCGCTACATAACCTTTGAAAACGTCACCACGACCCAGGCAATCGTCTTTTGGAACATTGCTTATCCCGACGATACTTTTACGCTTGTCTATGCGCCCGTGCCGGGAATCTGCGGTACAGGTGTCACCAGCAAAGAGATCACCCTGCCTGACAGCAATCTCAGCGGTTGGAAATACACTGAGATCTACCAGACCGAGCAGAAATACTGGATCTACATTACTCTGTCCAATCCGGACATCCCCTTGCAGGGAAATACCCTGCAGTTAAAAGCCACACTTCCGTTAACAGCCTGGGATGCTTTGGAAGCGGACTTTAACCGCATCCTTGAAACCGTCCGGCTCCAATACACAAGTTACGAAACGCCGTGATGCAGGATATTCTGATCCTGCCAACTCCTAAGACAGAATTCCGGTAGACTGCAAGAACAGTACCAGCACGAATTCATGAGCTTATAATAAAACAGGCTAATTTATAAATCCCTTCAGGCGATATTACTATTACTTTTTTTATTTGCTCTCAATTATTTGAGCACTACTTTATCCAGGTGCCAGATCTCATCCACATACTGCTGGATGGTTCTGTCGGAGGTGAACTTGCCGGAGCATGCCACATTGAGGATAGCGCTCTTAGCCCAGTTGTCTTCGTCGCGGTAAGCAGCTTCCACTCTCTTCTGTGCTTCTGCGTAGGACTTGAAGTCCTTGAGGATGAAGTAGGTGTCTGCCTTCGCAGTACACTGGGTGTTCAGCAGGGAATTGTACAGCGGGCGGAACAGTTCGGGATCTCCCGGTGCGAAGGTTCCGTTGATCAGCTGCATCAGTACCTTGCGGACATCCTGATCGTTATTGAAGATCTCCATGGGATCGTATCCGCCATGGTTCTCATAATTGATAACTTCCTGTGCGGACAGACCGAAGATAAATGCATTCTCTTCGCCCACTTCTTCTACGATCTCCACGTTAGCGCCGTCCATGGTTCCCAGGGTCAGGGCGCCGTTCAACATGAACTTCATGTTACCGGTACCGGATGCTTCCTTACTTGCGGTAGAGATCTGCTCAGAGACATCTGCTGCTGCGAAGATGATCTCTGCGTTGGATACATTGTAGTTCTCAATAAATACGACCTTGATCTTGCCGTTGATAGCGGGATCGTTATTTACCACATCCGCTACGGAGTTGATCAGCTTGATGGTCAGCTTCGCATTACGGTAGCCGGCTGCTGCCTTCGCGCCGAAGATAAAGGTTCTGGGATAGAAATCCAGTTCCGGATGCTCCTTCAGTTCGTTATACAGGTGCATTACATGCAGAATATTGAGCAGCTGTCTCTTGTACTCATGCAGACGCTTTACCTGCACATCGAAGATAGATCTGGGATCTACTTCGATACCGTTGTGCTCTAAAATGTATTTTGCCAGACGTACTTTGTTCTGGTACTTAATGTTCATGAACTCCTGCTGTGCCTTTTTGTCATCCGCATATACCTTCAAGCGGGAGATCTGAGGCAGATCGGTGATCCAGTCATCCCCTACGTGAGCAGTTACCCAGTCAGCTAACAGCGGGTTCGCATGCAGCAGGAAACGTCTCTGGGTGATACCGTTGGTCTTATTGTTGAAGCGCTCCGGGAACATCTCATAGAAGTCCTTCAGCTCCTGCTTCTCCAGGATCTCGGTATGCAGTCTTGCCACACCGTTGACAGAGTAGCCGGAAACGATTGCCATATTTGCCATCTTCACCTGTCCGTCATAGATGATCGCCATCTTGCGGATCTTCTCCTGTACATCCACGCCGGGTACATTGCTGTACTTCTGCTGAATGTCAATGATGAATCTGCGGTTGATCTCTTCCACGATCTGGTAGATTCTCGGAAGCAGTCTGGAGAACAGTTCGATGGGCCATTTCTCCAATGCTTCCGCCATGATGGTGTGGTTGGTGTAAGCACAGGTCTTGGTGGTGATCTCCCACGCTTCTTCCCAGGTCAGATAATAATCATCCATCAGCACACGCATCAGCTCTGCGATAGCTACGGTAGGATGGGTATCGTTCAGCTGGAACGTAACCTTCTCATAGAACTTATGGATATCGTCATGCTTTCTCATGTACTTCTCAACTGCTTCCTGTACGGATGCGGAGATGAAGAAGTACTGCTGCTTCAGACGCAGCTCCTTACCTGCATAATGATTGTCATTGGGGTACAGAACCTCTACGATATTACGTGCCAGGTTCTCCTGCTCTACCGCCTTCTGGTAATCACCCTTGTCAAAGGAATCCAGCTGGAAGCACTCTACGGGCTCCGCATCCCAGATACGCAGGGTGTTTACAATGCCGTTGCCATAACCCACAATAGGGAAATCAAAAGGAATGGCCTTAACAGACTGATAACCCTCCTGGGTAAATACATTTCTGCCGTTCTCATCGGTATGCACACTTACATAGCCACCGAATTTAACCGTTTTCGCATACTCAGGTCTGCGCAATTCAAAAGGATTGCCATTCATCAGCCAGTTATCGGGAACCTCTACCTGATAACCGTCGCGGATCTCCTGCTTGAACATACCATAACGATAACGGATACCGCAGCCGTATGCAGGATATCCAAGAGTTGCCAGGGAATCCAGGAAGCATGCTGCCAGACGTCCCAGTCCACCGTTACCCAGCGCTGCATCCGGCTCCTGATCCTCGATCAGGTTCAGATCCAGTCCCAGCTCTTCCAGAGCTTCCGCTACGGGCTTGTATGCCTTTAAATTGATGAGGTTATTGCCCAGTGCTCTTCCCATCAAAAATTCCATGGACATGTAGTAGACCATCTTAGGGTCTTCCTTCTCATATGCCTTCTGGGTCTCCATCCAGTTCTCTACGATACGATCCTTGATCGCATAAGATACTGCCTGGAAGATCTGCTGTGCATCTGCCTCTTCCAGATTCTTACGATACAGGGTGCGCACATTATATTCCACACTTCTCTTGAAGAGCTCTTTGTCGAACTCTTTTGCCTTTACCGGCTTCTCGCTGGCTGCTACTGTTTTTTTCACCTATGTTCTCCTCTCCATTACCTCTCCGGTACTGTACTCTTCTCAAGATATTCCGCACCGGATAGCGTTATGATTTCATCCATATTCTTAACCAAATACAGGTAATATTATAACAAACTTCCATGCGCATTCCAACTGTTTTCGCCGGTTTTCGTAAGTTTCGTAAATGTTTTTCCGAAACAGAAAAGATTCTGCGGTCCCCCCTTCCGGAAAAACCGCAGAATCTTTATCTTTATACTCTCTCCACAGCGATCACTGCGTTCTCGCCGTTGATATTCCATTCCTTGGATACGCCATATTCCGCACCACTTGTCAACTCATCAGCCAGAACCTTGCCGCTGATGGCTTCTTTGTTCTTCTGTGCGATCTCGGACAGCTTATCGTTGCCATTGATGGATACGCGGATGTGATCGGTCACTTCGAAGCCGCTCTCCTTACGCATGGTCTGGATCTTGCTGATGATCTCGTATACGAAGCCTTCCTCTACCAGTTCCGGTGTCAGGTTGGTATCCAGAACAACGGTCATCCGATTGTCTTCCTGTGATACATAACCTTCCTTCTGTGCCATGTCGATCAGCAGATCGTCCTTGGTCAGTTCCACAGCCACACCGTCTACATCGAACTTTAATGCGCCGTCTGCATTCAGTTCATCCATTGCTGCATTGCCATCCAGTGCTGCAAGGTGCTTCTGGATGCCGCCCAACTGTTTGCCGTACTTGGGTCCTACAGTACGCAGCTGAGGTTTGAAGGTGTATGAGGTAAAGTCACGTACGTCATCGGTAAATACGACTTCCTTGACGTTCAACTCATCCTCGATGATCTCCTGGTAGAACTCACTTAAGGTGAAGTCTGACTTGATATACATTCTGCTGATAGGCTGACGATTCTTGATGGCAGCCTCGTTACGGCATGCACGACCCATAACCACAGCATCCAGTACATCCTCCATATCCTCTTCCAGCTTCTTGTCGATGTGATCCTTGTTCACTACCGGGAAGTCACACAGATGGATACTCTCGGGTGCATTTGCATCGTTGCTTCTTACCAGGTTCTGGTAAATATCCTCTGTCATGAAGGGGATCATGGGTGCTGCTGCCTTACAGATGGTCACCAGTGCGGTGTACAGCGTCATGTAGGCGTTGATCTTATCCTGCTCCATACCCTTTGCCCAGAAACGCTCACGGCTGCGTCTTACATACCAGTTACTCATCTCATCGACGAAGTCCTGCAGAGCCTTAGCAGCCTCGGGGATACGGTACTGGTCCAGATTGCTGTCTACTTCTGCAACGGTAGAGTTCAACTTGGACAGCAGCCACTTATCCATTACGGGCAGTTTGTCGTATTCCAGTGTATATTTGGAAGCATCAAAATTATCAATATTTGCATACAGTACGAAGAATGCGTAGGTGTTCCACAGGGTACCCATGAACTTACGCTGTCCTTCCTGTACAGCCTTACCGGAGAATCTCTTCGGCAGCCAGGGTGCGGAACTGGTGTAGAAATACCAGCGGATGGCATCTGCACCGTAGGTCTCCAGTGCATTGAAAGGATCTACCGCATTGCCCTTACTCTTGCTCATCTTCTGACCATTCTCATCCTGTACATGGCCCATAACGATAACGTTCTTGTAAGGAGCCTTGTTGAAGAGCAGGGTGGATTCTGCCAACAGAGAGTAGAACCATCCACGGGTCTGGTCCACTGCCTCGGAGATAAAGTTGGCGGGGAACTGCTGCTCGAACAGATCCTTATTTTCAAACGGATAATGATGCTGTGCAAAAGGCATTGCTCCGGAGTCGAACCAGCAGTCGATTACCTCGGGAACACGCTTCATCTGCTTGCCGCACTCGGGGCAGGTGATGGTGATCTCGTCGATGTAAGGACGATGGAACTCTACGGTCTTCGCCTTCTCATTGCCGCTCATCTTGTACAGCTCTTCACGGCTGCCGATGGAATGCTGATGTCCGCATTCGCACTCCCAGATATTTAACGGAGTACCCCAGTAACGGTTACGGGATACGCCCCAGTCCTGAATATTCTCCAGCCAGTTGCCGAAACGTCCCTCACCGATGGAAGCTGGGATCCAGTTGATGGTCTTATTATTACGTACCAGATCATCCTTCACAGCGGTCATCTTGATGAACCAGGACTCTCTTGCATAATAGATCAGCGGAGTATCACATCTCCAACAGAAGGGATAATCATGCTCGAACTTCGGTGCATCGAACAGCTTGCCCTCTGCATCCAGATCCTTAAGGACCAGAGGATCTGCGTCTTTTACAAATTTTCCTGCATAAGGGGTCTCTGCGGTCAGATCACCCTTGCCGTCTACGAACTGTACGAAGGGCAGTTCATAGTTACGTCCGATACGGCTGTCGTCTTCACCGAAAGCAGGCGCAATATGAACGATACCGGTACCGTCGGTCATGGTTACATAACCGTCGCAGGTTACGAAATGTGCCTTTTTCTTCTGCTTCTCAGCGGCATCTCCCGCACACTTGTACAGAGGCTCATACTCTTTGTACTCCAGATCCTTACCAACATAAGTCTCCAGTACTTCGTAAGCATCCTTGCCCTCTTCTGCAAGACGTCCCAGAACCTTGTCTGCCAGTGCCTTTGCAATATAATAGGTATAACCGTCGGCAGCCTTCACCTTCAGGTAGGTCTCCTCCGGGTTCACACACAGTGCCACGTTGGAAGGAAGAGTCCAGGGGGTGGTGGTCCATGCCAGGAAATATGCATCCTCGCCCTTTACCTTGAAACGTACAATAGCGGAACGCTCCTTGACTGCCTTATAGCCCTGTGCCACTTCGTGGCTGGACAGCGGGGTTCCGCAGCGAGGGCAGTAAGGAACGATCTTGAAGCCCTTGTACAGAAGGCCCTTGTCCCAGATGGTCTTAAGTGCCCACCACTCGGACTCGATGAAGTTGTCATCATAGGTTACATAAGGGTTATCCATGTCAGCCCAGAAACCAACGGTACGGGAGAAATCTTCCCACATTCCCTTGTATTTCCAGACGCTCTCTTTACATTTGTCAATGAAAGGTGCCAGACCGTATTCCTCGATCTGCTCCTTACCATCCAGACCCAGCAGCTTCTCAACTTCCAGCTCTACGGGAAGTCCGTGGGTATCCCAGCCTGCCTTACGGGGAACCATATATCCCTTCATGGTACGGTATCTGGGGATCATATCTTTGATGGTACGGGTCTCTACATGGCCGATGTGAGGCTTACCGTTGGCGGTAGGCGGTCCGTCGTAGAAGGTATAGGTCTCGCCTTCCTTACGATGCTCCATACTTTTTTTGAAAATGTTGTTGTCTTCCCAGAATTTCTCGACGGCTTTCTCACGGTCTACGAAATTCAGGCTTGTGGGTACCTGCTTGTACATAGTGTGCTTCCTTTCTTTTCTTATTACAGCATCATACTATTCAGCGCCTCATTCACAAAATCGCAGTTTCGATGCTTTCCTGAATAGTATCAAAAAAAGCTTCGTCCCGTAACAGGACGAAGCTCATGCATTCGTTGACCACCTCTTACAACATACTTCCTATTATTTATATAGGAGTGATATGCCTCCCGGTAACGGCGGGATTCCGTTCAGAACTACTGACCTGGGCTTTTGTTCTGACAGCTCAGAAGTGATTTTCACGATTCCCTTACTCGCACCGGTCTCTCACCATCACCGGCTCGCTTTGCCTTTCTGCGGAAAAGTTACTCTCTTCGTCAATGCATTTTAGATATACCGCTATTATATATCTCATTTTTTTGCGTTGTCAAGCCGGATGTTGAGATTTGCTTATAAAGCTTTTATTTCTTGCTTTTCCGACATTTTTTTCATATAATTATTTTAATACTGATATGTGTACCGATCTTATCGGAAGGGGCAGGGAATTCTATGGAAAATACGCAAAATACGCCGAAAAGAAGCGGCGGTAAAATATCATATACTCTGCAGGCCATCGGCTTGATTCCCCTGCTGGCGCTGGGGATCGTCATGTTATTTTTCACTTCCCAATGGTTCACAAAAATTATGTATCAGGAAGTGGAACGTGAATTGTATGATGCCACAAAAAGTGCCACTACACTTCTGAACGCTGCCTATCCCGGCGATTACCGGTTGGAAGGTGATGTTGCTTACCTTCTGTATAAGGGTGATGTAGATATCACCCGTGAATATTCTCTGTTTGATCAATTCAAAGAGGATACCGGACTGGACATCACCCTGTTCTATCAGGATACCCGCGTTCTGACGACTCTGTATAACGCCCAGGGTAACCGCATTGTCGGCTCCGGTGCTCCGGACGTGGTGATCCGTGATGTTCTGAATACCGGTGAAGATCATTTTTATACCAACACTCTGATCAACGGAAAGTCTTATTTTTCCTATTATAGTCCTGTCCACAATCAGGACGGCAGCATAGTTGGTATGCTTTTTATAGGAAAATCCAGTGCCTCCGTATCTCAGTCCATTCAACGTTATGTCTATCCGCTGACGTGGCTGATCATCGGTTTTGTGGCTCTCGTGTCTGTCTGCATCTATTTTTACACCAGAAGATTCGTGGCTGTATTACTCCATATTCATAGCTTCCTGTCGGAGGTAGCCTCCGGGAATCTGAACGCCACACTGGATTATTCCGTAACAAAACGCAGTGATGAATTAGGTGATATCGGTCGCTGTGCCCTGTCAATGCAGCGCTCTCTTCGTACCATGATCGAGCAGGATGCCCTGACCGAGCTGTACAACCGCCGCAGCGGAGACAAAAAGCTGCGACAGATCTTCGAGGAAGCCAACTCCTCCCACCGTTCTTTTGCGCTCGCCATCGGAGACATTGACTTTTTCAAAAAGGTTAACGATACCTACGGTCATGAATGCGGGGATGCCGTGCTGAAAAATGTTTCTGCCCTGCTGAAGCAGCATATGTGGCGCCGTGGTTTTGCCGCGCGTTGGGGCGGTGAGGAATTTCTCCTGGTATTTGAAAATGTAGACCTTGCAGAAGCACGGAAACAGCTGGAGCTTCTCATGGACAAAATCCACGAACTGGATACGCTCTATGAAGGTCAACATGTGAAGGTAAATATGACCTTCGGACTGGTCTGTGAGTCCGACAAAGATATTCATACATTATTAAAAGAAGCTGATGAGAAATTATATATCGGTAAGACAAACGGTCGTAACCAGGTGGTATCTTAACCCGGTTACGACCGTTTTTTATTGTTCCATCTGTCTGCCCAGGAAGCCCGCTGCGGACTGCGCCAGCTTCTGTTCCACTTCTCCCATTTTGCTCTTGCCGTCATTTTCCAACAGGATCACACTGCCGATGATGTCCCCTTCGCAGATGATCGGTGTGATCAGCTGCCAGGCATAGTCCACGGCAATGTCTTCCGCAATGTTGACATAGTTGCGGTCTCCTTTTGCGGCGATCACAGTCTCTCTATTATTGACCTTCTCTTCCAGTTGTCGGCTTACTGCCTTATTGAGCAGCTGCTTGCAGCCTCCGGAGACGGCTATGAACTGGTCCCTGTCCGCGATCAGTGTGGGATGTCCCGACACCTGTGCCAGGCTCTCCGCATACTGTTTGGCAAATGTGGTCATCTCTCCGATAGGAGAATATTTTTTCAGGATGACCTGCCCCTCTCTGTCGGTGAAGATCTCCAGCGGGTCGCTCTCTCTGATGTGTAACGTACGGCGGATCTCCTTCGGGATCACGATACGTCCTAGATCATCTATTCTTCTTACAATTCCGGTTGCTTTCATCATTTTTTCCTCCATGACATATTGCGTAAGATAAATCATCATCTCGCATTACTAATCATTAACGTTGCAGTTAGTATGCGAAATGCAGGAAAAAATATACTTTAAATTGCCAGATACACCGCCATTCAGCAGCGCCATTGTTGGCATCCATTCAATTTTTACTCTTGCATTATCGAATTTTTCCATTCTCAATCAGACTGTTTCGTACTGTATTTTCCTTATTTCTATGTTACACTTATTTTGTTTACGACAAATTTTTTATGGGAGTGTTTAAAACTATGAATCACAAAAATAATAACAGAAGTTCATTTTCCGGCAAGATCGGTTTCGTCCTGTCTGCTGCCGGCGCATCCGTAGGCTTAGGCAATATCTGGCGTTTCCCTTATCTGGCAGCCAAATACGGCGGCGGAATCTTCCTGTTGATCTATATTATTCTGGCACTGACCTTTGGTTATACCATGATCGTGGCAGAGACATCACTGGGACGCATGACAGGTAAAAGTCCCGTGGGTGCCTTTCATACCTTCGGAAAAACCAAATGGCTGTCCTTCGGCGGATGGATCAATGCCATCATTCCAATCCTGATCGTACCCTATTATTCCGTCATCGGCGGATGGGTGATCAAGTATCTGGTGGAATATGCCAAGGGTCACGGACATGATCTGGCAACAGATGGTTATTTTTCCACGTTTATTTCCAATGGTGTCTCTACTGAGCTGTGCTTTATCGTATTCACTCTGTGTACTCTGGGAATCATCTACGCCGGTGTCCGCAACGGTATCGAGCGCGTATCCCGCATTATGATGCCAATCCTGGTAGTACTCTCCGTGATCATCACAGTCTATTCCGTTACCAGACCGGGAGCACTGAGCGGCGTGAAGTATTTCCTGATCCCGAATCCTGCGAATTTTTCCTGGATGACGGTAGTAGCTGCCATGGGTCAGATGTTCTACTCTCTGTCCATTGCCATGGGTATTCTCATCACCTTCGGCTCTTATATGAAAAAAGATGTCTCCATTGAAGGTTCCACGAAAAATGTGGAGATCTTTGATACTGCCATCGCTATCATGGCAGGTCT
>OIZP01001811.1_pt1 | contig 10410 bp, 11 predicted proteins | sample 1588531 | NCBI WGS metagenome assembly OIZP01 (sample SAMN03283283) | human gut metagenome | biome: human-associated habitat; material: feces | host: Homo sapiens | place: Peru | collected 2012 | reverse complement strand
CCATACCTTTTTGAAGCGCATTTGTAAAGGATTGGATAATCTCAGGATGTTTGTCAAGATAGCTCTTCTTTGCGCTGTAAGCAGTGTAAGGAACATAGCCACTGTCAGTACCAAGTGAAGCAACAACATATCCTTTTCCTTCCGTTTCCAAAGCGGTTGCACTTGGCTCGAATTCAACAGTAAAGTCTCCGCTTCCCTCTGAAAAGGCGGCAGCAGTGGAACCAAAATCAATTCCCTGATTGATGTTGAGGTCTGTTTGTGGATCAATTCCATTTTGCTTTAAGATATATTCAAATACCATTTCCGGCATACCACCTGTTGTCACTAATACCATGTAAATAATCGTCTGATATCTGTTTCGCAGTGATTTCTGCTGTTAAATCTGGAAGATAGTCTTTGGCAAGCTGTTCTATAGCTTCTTTTGATTTTACAATATTGTATGGCTTCAATGGATTATCCGTGGGTTCAAGAATCCCAAGTCCTTTCATCAGCTCAATATATGGAAGTATACTCTGCTTTGTTTTCTTGAATCCCAAATCAGTAATATGCTCCGACAGATATTTCGCAGAAGTATATCCCCGTTCATCCTCTGCAATTAGTTTCATTACAACCGCAATAATGGTATTTTCTCTGCGGTTCATTTCATCTGCAGGACTGTAACTGATCAGATTGGATAATCCATATTTTAATGTAATTTCTGGCATCCCATCTTCGTTCACTACGATTTTTTCAATCAGAAGTTCAATATCTCTTCGATCAAGACTTCCTCCTGCAATGATTTTATCTACCACTTCAAGAGCATTCTTCAATTTATCCTTTACATCCGGCGTTTCTATGGCAGTTTCATTCAGTTCCTTAATCTGCATTTCCAGACCATGAATTTGGGCAAATAAATCTTTCTGCATAGAATCGTAAGTCTCATTGATTAAATCTTCATTTCCTGCAGCGATCGTCAAATCTTTTACTTTCTGGGTAAGCAAAACTTTCAGTTGATTTTTTCGCTCATTGATAGCTGTGTGCAGTTCCAATCGTTTTTCCTCTACCGTTTTCTTTTCTGCTTCAAAATCCTTTAAATCATAGGTGGAAATAACTTCACAGAGAGCATTTCGGCACATCTTGATATAGGTCAAAACATCTTTCATCAAGTCATCTTCTTCAATTAAATGTGCCTTAGAGCAATAACGTCTGCCTTTGGTGTTATAAGTGGTACAGATGTAATATTTCCGTTCCCTGCTGGAAGTCTGGCGTTTAATTGGTGTAAGGCGACTGCCACAGTCCTTACAGAACAGACAACTGCCAAAAGGATTCGGAATCTCTGAGCCAAGCCACTGTCCCCGACTTCCCCGATAATTGGTGCGGTTACGTTTTTCCTTTAATTCCTGTACCAGAGCAAAAGTAGCCTTATCAATAATTGCCGGGTGGTGATTTTCAAAAATACACTGTTCTTCTTTTGGCACACGTTTATCTTTGCCATGAACCGTATTTCTTGCACGTTTTTTCAGGCGAAAAGTACCAATGTAAAAATCATTATCCAGAATTTCTTTTATCATAGCATCAGACCATTTAGAAGCTATCTGTCTCTTAGACAGTCTGCCTTCCTCTATTTCACGTTCACGCTGTACCATAGATGGAGTAGGTGCTCCCTGCTCGGTCAGATACGTGGCAATCTTGCGGTAGCCAAAACCGGAAAGATATAAGTCATAAATTTGCTTAATGTATTCAGCTTCTTTTGGTACAATTTCCAGAATGGTTTTATCCTTTTCGTTACGGCGATAGCCAAACGGTGGTCTGGTAATCAGTGTTCCCTCTTTCTGTCTGGCACCTATGGCACGTTTGATTTTCTTACTGGTATCTTTGACATATCGTTCATTAAACCATGTTTTAATACCAATCGTATCGTCACTGGAATCCATAGAATCATAATTATCATCAATTACGACCAGATGCTTTCCACGTTCCTGAAATTCGTCCAGAAGTAACAGAACCTTTGCATTATGCCTGCCAAGGCGTGAAAAGTCTTTGACATATATGGTATCAATATCTTTATCCAGATCCGCCATCATTTGTTGAAATCCCGGTCTGTCAAAAATATAGCCGGAAATACCATCATCTTCATACCAGCGATCAATAACCACACCATGATCTGCTGCATACTGGTTGATAATCAGCTTTTGATTTTCTATGGAAACATAATTCCTTTTATCATCGTCTCTGGAGAGACGGACATATCCTGCATTCATAGACGTTCCTTTCTTTGAATGTGAAAATATTTATTAAGCACTATGTAATTGTATTATATATAAAATCAAAAAATGTATATAGAAAAATTTTAAGATTATTAAAAACAGATAGTATTAGACATTTTTGTCAATTGCGGAAACAGGCAGAATTTGATACGATTTTAGAAATAACAATTTGAGGAGGAAATATGGCATCAAGCAAGGAATACTTAGAGTTTATTTTAGGGCAGCTATCTGAGTTAAAAGAAATTACTTATCGAGCTATGATGGGAGAATTTATTATTTTTTTGATTGCTGTAAATGATACAGGTTCTTCATGCAGTATTTGTTGATGACTATCCGCGATAATACTCCCTGTACCGGCAATCATGTAATCAGGCAAAAGATATCCTTCCAACGGAGCAACTATCCATGGCAATGCTCTGCCGGAGTTAATTACGATCAGATTTCCTCTTTGCTGGAATTCCTTTATTGCATCTAAATCTGATTCCTTAAAATATGTTTTTCCATTATCAGAGAACAATATTGTTCCATCCATGTCTGTAAATAAAATATTTTTCTGTTTCATATTTTTCCTGCTAAATTGATCGTCTTGTTGCATTATCCTGGAAGCTAAAGTAATCAGGGCGATGGCGTGACTGGGTATATTCAAACATAACACCATCACTATTGTAAGTATGAGAGGTGACAACAGCCATACAGTTATAGTCTCCAAGATCCAAATATTTTTCATCAATTTCAGTCATCTTTTCTACGGTCATGATACGTTTACTTGTGACAATGGAAACTCCAAGAGTATTTTCCAGATAATCGTAAATCGACTTTTCTGCAATCTCTATAGTTAGATCTTTAGCAACGCTTTTCAAAAAATAATTATGGTTTAGAATAAGTGCTTTCCCATCTAAGTAATGAAGTCTCTGCAGATAATAAATCTCATCGCCAATATTAAAACCGGTTTTTGCAGCAATTCTTTTGTCTACTACCAATTCTGCAAAGTGAATTACTTTGGTTTTGGCTTTCTGGTTATTTCTCTTTGCAGATTCCGTAAACGTTTCAATTGAGCCGATGGTAAATGAGGTCTGTAATACGGGCTGGAAGATAATTCGTACCCCTTTCCCCTGCATCGTCTGTACATATCCATCGGCTACCAGATCCCCGATGGCACGGCGAATGGTATTGCGTGAGCAGTCATATTCCTGCACCAGTGTATTTTCAGAGGGGAGAAGTTCCTGAAATTCATATTCTCCGGTCTCAATTTTTCTTTTCAAGTCTTTATAAATTTCTGCATATTTTGCTTTCGGCATAAGTACCTCCATTTGTTTGAACACCCATCATTTATTATAATATTTACATATGGAAAGTCAAGAATCAAATAAGACATAACTTGTCTAAACAAGGTTTAAAATAAGTGTTGACATGTTTAAATAAGTGTGATATAACATAATCACAAGAAAACTTGTTTAAACAAGGGTAAGCGCGAAACATTTATTTTAATAAGGAGAATCAAGATGGGTAAGTATACAAACGACGCAAAAGAATTACTGCGCCTTGTGGGAGGAAGAGAAAACATTGCTGCAGTATCACATTGTATCACACGAATGAGATTCGTATTAAATGATCCGAAGAAAGCGGATATTCAGAAAATTGAAGCAATGAAAGTTGTTAAGGGAAGTTTCACACAGGCAGGACAGTTCCAGGTAATCATCGGGAACACGGTTTCAGATTTTTACAACGACTTCATAGCAGTTGCAGGCATTGAAGGCGTATCGAAAGATGCTGTAAAGAGCGCAGCAAAACAGAATCAGAACGTAGTTCAGAGAATTATGACTGCATTAGCAGAAATTTTCGCTCCACTCATTCCTGCAATCATTGTTGGCGGTTTGATTTTGGGATTCAGAAACTGCATTGACAGCTTATATTTATTTGAAAACGGTACAAAGACGCTCTGTGATATCAGCCAGTTCTGGTCAGGGACTGACCAGTTCCTGTGGCTCATCGGAGAAGCGGTATTCCATATGTTGCCGGTTGGTATCTGCTGGTCTGTAACCAAGAAAATGGGTACAACACAGATGCTTGGTATCGTACTTGGACTTACACTTGTGTCTGGTCAGCTCTTAAATGCATATGCAGTGGCAGGCACAGCGGCAGCAGATATTCCAAAGTGGGATTTCGGTTTTGTAAAGGTAGATATGATTGGTTATCAGGCTCAGGTCATTCCTGCAATTCTGGCAGCATTTACGCTGGTATATCTTGAAAAATTCTTCAGGAAGATCTGTCCAGCCGTAATTTCTATGATCGTAGTACCTTTCTGTAGCTTAGTACTCTCTGTTATGGCAGCACACTTTGTGCTTGGACCAATCGGATGGAAAATCGGCTCTGTCATTTCCTCCGTTGTATACGCAGGAATCACAGGACCACTGAGAATTGTATTCGGTGCAATCTTCGGTTTTGTGTATGCACCGCTTGTAATCACAGGACTTCATCATATGTCAAATGCAATCGACTTACAGTTGATTGCTGACTTTGGAGGAACAATGTTATGGCCAATGATTGCTTTGTCCAATATCGCACAGGGTTCCGCAGTATTAGGCATGATCTATCTTCAGAAAAATGATGCCCAGGCGCAGGAAGTAAACATTCCGGCATGTATCTCTTGTTATCTGGGGGTTACAGAACCGGCAATGTTTGGTGTAAACTTGAAACACAGTTATCCTTTCATCTGCGGTATGATTGGTTCTGCATGTGCATCAACTGTCTGTGTAGCTACAAAAAGTACAGCAAATGCAATCGGTGTTGGCGGTCTTCCGGGAATCCTTTCCATGCAGCCGCAATCCATGTTAACCTTTGCTATTTGTATGTTAATTGCCGTAGCAGTTCCATTTGTATTAACAGTTATGGTTGGTAAAAAAAACTTCAGCCAAAAGAAGTTAAATCAGTAGAAGAAGTTAAATCAGTAGAAGAAGTTAAATCAGCAGAAGTAACAGAATTAAAAGCATTTGCAACAGGTGATGTGATTGCATTAAAAGAAGTGAATGACGGTGTGTTTTCCGCAGGAACCATGGGTGAAGGATTTGCAATCATTCCGGAGAATGAAACTATTTATGCTCCGGCTGATGCAACAGTCAGCTTACTTATGCAGGAGTCACGTCATGCATGTGGTTTAAAACTTGCAAACGGTGCAGAGATCCTTTTACATATCGGAATTGATACTGTAGCCATGAAAGGTGACGGTTTTGAATACCTTGTAAAAGAAGGCCAGAAGGTATCAGCCGGAACACCCCTGATCAAATTTGATAAAAAGAAAATCAGTGAAGCAGGTTATGTTGATACGATCATTTGCGTCATTACTGAGCCAGGTAATATGGAAAATATAATATTTGTGACAGGCATTCATGCAATTGAAAAAGAGACAACAGTAGCAAAGATAGAATAAGAGGGATTGTATGACAGATTTTAGAAAAAGCACTGTATATCAGATTTATCCCAAATCCTTTTATGATACCAACGGAGATGGCTTTGGGGATTTAAAGGGTGTGACGGCAAAGTTAGATTATATAAAAGAATTGGGCGTGGACTATATTTGGATGACTCCGTTTTTTGTGTCCCCCCAGTATGATAATGGTTATGATGTGGAGGATTACTATAACATTGATCCCCGTTACGGTACGATGGAAGATTTTGAAGAGCTTTCCAGAGAGGCACAGAAGCGTGGCATCAAACTGATGCTGGATATGGTATTTAACCATACCTCCAGCAATCATGAATGGTTCCAGAAAGCATTGGCCGGAGATGAAAGATATAAGAACTATTATATTTTCAAAAAAGGAAAAGAGGATGGCAGTGCACCCACAAACTGGGAAAGTAAGTTCGGAGGAAGTGCATGGGAATATGTGCCGGAAATGGATGAATACTATCTGCATTTATTCCATGTAAAGCAGCCGGATCTGAACTGGGATAACCCCAAGGTGCGTAAAGAGGTTCAGAAGGTTGTACGTTTTTGGATGAGCAAAGGTGTCAAGGGTTTCCGATTTGATGTAGTGAATCTTATCAGCAAAGATAAATTCGAAGATGATTTCGAAGGGGATGGCCGTAGATTTTACACTGACGGACCAAACATCCATCAGTACCTGAAAGAATTAAATGCGGAGTCATTCGGACAGGATGCAGAAATTATTACTGTCGGTGAAATGTCCAGCACATCTATGGAAAATTGTTTTGAATATGCAGGTGAAGACAGCCATGAGCTTTCCATGGTATTTAGCTTCCATCATTTAAAGGTTGACTTTATGGGGAATGAAAAATGGGTGCTTGTACCAACAGATTTCCAGAAATTGAAAGATATTCTCTTTAGCTGGCAAATTGGAATGGCCAAGAATCATGCCTGGAATGCAGTGTTCTGGTGCAATCACGATCAGCCGCGTCCGGTTTCCAGATTTGGTGATGAAGGAAAATACTGGAAAGAGTCAGCTAAAATGCTTGCGACCATCATTCATGGACTTCGCGGTACTCCATATATTTACCAGGGTGAAGAGATTGGTATGACAAATACCGATTTCACTGACATCAGTCAGTTTCGTGATGTAGAAAGTTTGAACCATTATGAAATTCTGCAGCAGAAAGGTCTTTCTAAAGAAGATGCATTTCGTATTATCCAGATTCATTCCAGGGATAACGGAAGAACACCAATGCAGTGGAATGGTGAAAATCACGGTGGCTTTACCAAGGGAATGCCATGGATTGGTGTGAATAAAAATTATTCCAAGATTAATGCACAGAGCCAGCTGTATGATGAAACATCCATTTTCAACTACTATAAAAAGCTCGTAGCTTTACGTAAAGAGCTGGATATCATTGCATATGGTGATATCAGGCCGTTAGATGTAAGACATCCATCCATTATTGCCTATGAAAGAATTTACGGAGAGGAAAAAATGCTGGTAGTCTGTAACTTCTATAAAACAGAAGTTGTATGGGATAGTGGAATGGATCTGAAGGGCTTCGAAACATTGCTGGGCAACTATTCTGAACAAAAAATAGAAGAGTCAAAGATTTCCTTAAAACCTTATGAAGCAATGATGCTTTACAGAAAGAGATAATATATGAATCTGTCCACTGATATCTTTGAAAAATATGATATCTATATCGTAGGGTGGGGGATGAAGTTGTCCGGAGGACAGAAGCAGTGGCTCAGCATAGCATGTGTCTTCCGAGACTATGAAGAAAAGTCTGTAAATTAGATTCTTCTATGATAATGATGGGCGAAAGGCTTGAAAAATCAGCTTTTCGCCCTTTGTTTATATATAACAGTTACTAAAACGCATTGAAAACTTGAAAATCGGAGAGATCGCATCCCATGTTTTTATAATTATAATGAATCGTTACAAAAATCAGAAGCATTTCAATCAGTTCACCATGTCACTTTTATTTTGTGTTATACTGTTTTATAAATTTTTCTTGCCCTTGTATTTGCCCTTATCAGAGTTCGTAAACACTGGTGGGACGATATAACACAATGAAAACAATAGGGAAAAGCTCATCTACGATAAATTCAGTGTTTTCAAGGGTTTGCAGAGAATTTAATAACAAAATATAACATTTATTAACGCTCTTAAAATAGGTGAAATCTCAATTCAAATTTGTATAATTAAAGCACTGGTTAAATCACACATTATCCCAGTGATTTTTGACCAGTGCTTTAATACCATCATGAATATTAGTGTTTGAATCTCCATCCAGAAATGTGACAACCCGAAAGCCGATATCCGCATATTTCTTGCGTTCAGCTTCAAATTCTTCCTGTGAAGAAAAATCATTGCGCCAGAGATAATACGTTGGCTTCCGCAAGGTTATCACATCCTTTCTTTTAAATTTTTTATAACTATCATATAAAAAGTGGACAGTTTTCGTGTCTGTCCACTTTAAAATAATTTTACCGTTCGCGATCTGAACGGGTTAATTGTCCTCGTTTTGCCAGTTCCAGTATTTCTGGTGGAATACGATTCATCTGATTCTGGAGATTTTCATAGTCAACTCTGAGTCTGGCATCATCCATTTTCTTTCGTATACTGCTGGACGTTGCTTCTTTAAAAAGTCGTGGTGGAATATGTTCACGTCCGGTCATGCTGGCGGCTTCTCCTCGTTCCAAATCTGGATATTTTTCTACCATATGTTTCCAGAACTCATCCTGCCACCAGGTCAGCTTTTTCTTATTTCCAAGAATCTCTTTTGCACAAAGTCTTCCATCCTGAGTTATCGGGACAAAAGAAAGGTGCATATGTGGAGTTTTCTCGTCCATATGCACCACAGCCGAAAGGATTGTCTCTATATCCGGATTACTGGCATATTTTTCTTTTTTCCGTTCATTGTGAGCTTCAATATTGCTGATTTCAGGTCCTTTGTATTTTGCAAATCTTAAAATACCGTATTGTGCTTTCTGCATTTTTATCTCCTCCTTTAAGTTTGAATTTAAAGCTGTGCCGTTTTATCCAGTTCCTTTCCTGACAGGCAACCCTTTTCGGCGCTGTGTCGTCTCTTTGTGAGCGCTCTTTTCTGATCAGAAAATCGTGGCGGTTTATAAAGTTCCGGAACGGTCATTTAGTTTTCAAGGTTCTGTCTGATCGATCATGTTGACAGTTTAGCATGAAAAAATCGCACCCCTGATTTATTCACGTACAATGAAAATCACGAATACGATTTGATAAAAAATTGCAAAATTGCCTGATAAACCGGTTTCTGATATTACAAGTACTGACGTAGCAAATGCAGTAGCTTTTTATATGGGACAGACAACAGATCTGAATGATGAGGGACTTGCAATGGTGCAGAATTTGGCAAAATATATCTGTGACAATAGTGTACCTGAGAAAAATTCAGAGAATAGCTGACGTAAGCATAGATATACCTTTCTTCAAATGTGGCATCATCTGAATAACAGCATTGTCATACTAATATTCAGACTCAGTTTTGTACTTTCAGATAACTCATTTACGGAGTACCTTTCAGCACAGAATGCCGGGAATTGAAGATAATCGGAAGAATACAGAATTTCTTCCCGGCAGCCACAATTTCATAAAGGTATAACACACTAGACTTTCCTGACGGAAAATCGTGTGCCAAGGGGAGTACCTCCTTTGGATACCCCTGCTTGAATATTGCTAGATATGGTAGATAATAAAATAAGAGTACATTTTATTGCAAAATAAAAAGCCCTATCCATTTGGAACAGAGCATTTATAGATGAAAGAGATTATTTGGCAGGCGTCGCGGCTCCTGCATCTCTTTTAACCCATAGGGTGCGTGGTTGCAACGAAATTTACCACCTCAAATAATCATGTAATTATCATAGTAGAAAATTAGACACCTGTAAACTAGATTTAGGTATTATATGAGCAAAAACTGATGTATAATATTTATAGATTACAACAATGTTAAGGAGGGAACGAATGAATTTAGAAATATATCAAAAATTGTGTGCTGAATCAAAAATTCTCTGGACACAGCATTGTTCACAACGAATGCAGGAAAGAGATATCAGTCGTGCCGATGTAAAAAATGGAATTGCAACCGGTGAAATCATAGAAGATTATCCAGATGATTTTCCTAATCCAAGCTGTCTGATTTTTGGATATAATGTAAATGGACGGATTTTGCATATTGTTGCAGGTTGTGATAATATAAATATATATATCATAACAGCGTATTATCCAGATACAAAGAAATTTGAAGATGATTTAAAGACTCGAAGAAAGAGGTGATGGATATGTGTATGTATTGCAAAAACAGTACAACTGTAAATAGTACAACAACACACGTCGTAAATTATAAAAATTGTATTATTGTGATTAAGAATGTTCCATGCCTTGAATGTGAGCAGTGTGGAGAAAAATATTATACGGACGAAGTTGCTGAGAGACTTGAAACGATTGTAAATATGGCAAAGAAACTGATGCAGGAAATTGCTGTTATTGACTATCCACAGGTAGCTTAATAATCTTCTATCTTTTTATTGCATTTCTTCTGAAAATACCGTATAGTATCAATCAGTGATCAGATTACAGATACTTGAGAAGCCTGTGATCGGGAGAGGGTGCCGAGGCCCCTCTCTTTTTTATTTAATAGGATTAGGGTGTCAAAAGACACACTAACATTCATTGATTTTTGTTTGTACCTT